>Ga0209723_1001150_pt1 | contig 43491 bp, 32 predicted proteins | sample BiotimSIPDNA_2_FD_185750 | JGI IMG/M metagenome (GOLD analysis project Ga0209723, IMG submission 185750) | Anaerobic biogas reactor microbial communites from Washington, USA - Biogas_R2 time_0 SIP DNA (SPAdes) (version 2) | ecosystem: Engineered > Bioreactor > Anaerobic > Unclassified | place... | reverse complement strand
GGGACACTTATCGTTTACATCAGGTATGCCGTCTCCATCATTGTCAAGATCCGCGCATCCGTCTTCATCTTTGAAACCATCTTTGTCCTCAAGCTCGCCTGGGCACTTATCAAGGCGATCAACAACACCGTCTTTGTCAGTGTCAATGTCAGGGCAGCCGTCATTTTCGGCTATTCCGGCAACGTTGGAGCATTTATCAAGTCTGTCAACAATACCGTCTTTGTCACTGTCAACATCGGGGCATCCGTTGTTAACTTCGATTCCCGCATCTTTGGGACATTTGTCAAGTCTGTCAACGATTCCGTCTTTGTCTGTGTCAACATCAGGACATCCGTCGTTTTCTGCTACGCCGGCTTCTGTAGGACACTTGTCGTTAGAATCCGGGATTCCGTCTTTGTCATTGTCAGGATCCGGACATCCGTCTTCATCCTCAAAGCCGTCCTTGTCTTCAGCCTCTAAAGAACACTTGTCGTCTTTATCCAATACACCGTCGCCATCTTTGTCCTTCTTACCGTTGATCTGCCAGTTGAGTGCGAAAATGGCGTTGTAGAACATGTTTGCCTGATGCAAGGATGATTTGCTCCTGTCATCAAAATAGCTTCTGTGAGCAAACTGCTTATCTGATTCTGAGATTCCCATATCACCTGCAAGAGACATGGTGAGACCGGTATTAGGTATTGTAACACTTAAACCGGGAGTAATGAAAATAGGCTCGTTAATCAGGTCACCGAAGAAGTGCTTGCCTCTAATAGCTTTGATTCTCTCTTCGGCGCTGACTTCGACGAAAAATGACAGAATCTCATTAGCCATGAAATTCAAACCGATAGAAGATGTGAGCGCGTGGTTATCGTTCGGTGCATTGAAAGCTCCACCAAAGTTGAGATTGAGTTTCAATGGGAGCTTCTTGCCGAAACGGTCAAAATGGATTGTGGAAACTAACTGCGGGACAAAAATAACATTGCCTGAAGTCCAGTTGCCTTCTCTGCCGTAGTATACATGGCGCGGGAAGACACCTTCATCAGATCCTGTAGGAAACTGCAATGCGAGATAATATGCGCCGGTGATCGGATCGTCATCATTTTTCAATGCAAATCCTGCCAGTTTCAGAGAAACTTCAAGATCACCAAACCCTACCGGATGATCAACGCCACTAAACTGAGGGTTATCCCAATAAACAGGAATATTCACAGCCATGTCGAGTACTGGTGCAATACCAATGCCCATGTTGACGACACCTGATGCCATACGGGGGCTTCCGTGTCTATCCAGAACTGGTGAAGTAGAATGGACATATTTATACTCTTGTCCGAAATGAAAAGCTCCGCCAAGGTTAATAGTCCCGATCCCGAGAACCTCTGCGGACTGACTACGGATAATTCCGTTGTGGCCACCAGTGTTAAGATTGTTGGCAGAAAAAGCCGACGTAGCAATTACTGCAACAGCAAGTAATGCAGAGAAAGTCTTGAAATGACTCATCGTACCTCCTGAATGAAATGGGTTAAACAAACTTGTTTCTTTTGTTTCGTTTGAAGTGCTTTTCCAAAAGTGTTGAAAGAAACATCAAAATAAGTATGCACCACTCTGTTAGGCAAACAAAATCTGTTAATGTGTAAGTCCATGATAAAAATGCTAAACTACTTTGCTTCCTTGCAAAACTGTAGAGCCGTTTGTCTTTTAAAGAACAACATCGAATTTTACAGTTTGGCAAGTAAAATTTCAAGAAAATATTGTAAAATGGTGCTTTTATCAGAATGAATAATGGTTAACCTTCAAATGCAATCGATCTTCCGGCTAATTTACTCCAGCTTTTGAATAAATTAGAGAGTGGTCCATATACATTATAATAAGAATTATTCATAAACTTCTTTATCTCTGATTGCTGTAATCATGATTGAACCATTTTTATTTCGGTACAGAGTGATTGATTGAATTTATGTCGAGAGTAATTTTACTACCATTGCTTTTGATAATCTGAATGATGCTGAAGTTTCTTTTAGCAAAAGATTCAGGAATCGTTATCCAGGATGGTTCTTTGACAAAAAATGTAGATGATTTTTTGCCCTGTAAATTATAGATTGTCACATTGCTCGATGTAAATGGGATGTATACAGTGGTTGTGCTATTAATTCTTTTAGCAGAGATTTTTTCAAATCCCCGGGGGGAGCTATTTAATGATTTATTTTTGATAATTGATACCGGCTCCATCCAGTAAGCACTGCCAAACACTAAATGAACCGTTCCGTGACCTGGTATACTGTTAACAGAATAGCTGTCTGTCGCGGATTCACTCACTGTCCTGTGCTGCCAGACATCACGGACCGGATATGATCTGGTAAGATCCGATTCACCAATATCAGACCATAATACAGAACTGTTTGTACTCTCAGTACCTGTGTTAACAAGCACAACCGCCCAGGCCCCATTCTTCAGCTTTTTAGACCAGATCTGCACGTCCCCGTCAGTACGTACTTTTCGGCCTTGATAACCGAGGGAATCCTGATCTATCGCGATTACTTCACGGTTGGTCAGTATGTAAAAAATTGAATCGGACATCTTTGACAGATCATTACCCAGAATCAACGGGGCGGCGGAGATACACCATAAGTCAAAATGTGCACGATTTTCTGCAAGGCTCAAGCTGCCGTTTCCGACTTCCATCATATCAGGATCGTTCCATGCTCCCGGCTTTGCGTATTGAGCACCCGTAGAATTAGCCGTAATGTTACTCATAATACTGTTCCATTCCGGGGTAATATCACCGCCGGTACGCCACAGGTGCCCGATTGTATCCCCCCATTGGTACACTGAATATTGGCCCCAATTACACAGGCTGAAAACTATCGGTCGGCCGGTTTTTGATGTGGCGGCTTTTAATGCATCTCTCATCCTGGCGTATAGTTTCTGTGAACCATTTGCATTCTGATAATCAGATGGAACGTTGCACCAATCATCTTTGAGGTAATCGATACCCCAGTCTGCGTATGCGTTTGCATCTATCGGGTCGTAACCGACTTCTGGATTTTCCGGATTGAATGACGCGAAATAGTTGCAGCAGGTGGCTGTTCCCGCACATGAGTAGATGCCGATTTTCAGCTCCATCTGGTGTAAAGTATCCGCGAGCCACTTCAAGCCCCTCGGAAACTTGGCAGAATCCCATTGAGGGTTGCCTTGTGCATCTCTGCTTTGTGCATGCCAGCAATCATCAATATTTACATAAACATACCCTGCATCCCTGAGGCTGAGCTCCCGGCCCTCCCAGTCAGCCGGATGTTTCTTAAGCATCAAATGTCCTGTACTTACTATTGTTGATTCACTGATACTGCACCCGAACTCGTTCCAGGTACTGAAACCCATTGGTGGTGTTAACGCTTGAGAATCTTCAAGACTATATACTGACCAGTAAATCTTGAGAAGAAATAGAACACTGAACCAGAATGGTTTTTTATTGATTTTCGGTTTCCTGGAATCTCTCATTTTAATCTCCTACAGCGGAGTAATAATGATTCTTGTTTGTTGGATAATTGTGCAATCATTGGATCGATCTCTTCAGTATAACATCAAATGATTGTCTTCAGGACAGAAATTGTAACAGATTACCGGTCAAAACCCGCCCCTTCTCTCTGATGCATAAGTTCAGGTATTAAAATAAAAATCGCCCCGGTTAAGACCCGGGGCGATTAAAAAAGACACTCTATTTAAGCTGCACGAATTAGAATCTCTTGAAGAAATTCCAGAATTCAACAGGAATCCAGTCGAAATTAGTTCCCTGATCAGTCGCGTTGCACCAGTGTTCGCCATTATGAGACATAAATCGTACCGGATATCCATCTTTACAACCCTCGAATTCGGTGACGACATGCGTACCGCTGTTTGCAAGTTTGATTTCAATGTTGGTATTGCATCCGTTATCTTCAGCATGTTGCAATAGACAATATTTACCACCTTTTTTCTGACCATCATTATAAACCCATGAACACAAACCATCGCGGGTGCCTGTTGTTTGTATATAAGCAATGGGATGATCTTTTCCTGGTCTTGGAGGTTGAGGATCAAAATTCCAATTGGCAGGGGCATTACAGGCAGCGGCTCTCAAAACACCCGGGTATTTCAGGGATAGTGCATAAGTATACATGGCGCCGAAACTGAAACCAACAGAGAAAACCCTGGTAGTATCGACACACAGGTTGTTTTTTAAATGCTTCTGCAATTCGTCAAAGAATGGAATATCTCTATTTGCACTCCAGGTGCCACCATCATCTCCCTGTGGTGCGACATAGATGCACTGGATACCATCTTTGTCCGCCTGGGTTTTAATGCCATAAAAGTTCTTGCTCTGGTCTGAATTTCCTGCAACCTTTTCAGCGCTTCCACCCATACAATGCATGCCGAATACAAGACGGTAGGGCTTGTTCTTGTCGTAGTTTGTTGGGAGGTTAACAATGAATTTTCTGCCATTCAAATTGAATATACCAGAATTATTGATGGTCCCTAAATCCTTGCCGCAGCCTGAGCTGGGGACAGGGGCATTTTTGCCGTCACTTGAATCCAGGGTGATGTTCTGTTGTTGATTAACAAGGTTGTTGATGGCAACGTATTTTGTGACAAATCCGGTTGCAGTGACCATGATGGTATCTAATGCGTCTGCCATTTTCGCCAGGTTGCGGCTGTTGGAGATCGTTGATGCACCATTTTGAAGGCTTAAGGCCTGAGCTCTGCCACTGAGCGGCATATATCGGAACGATGTCTCAGATCTGCCCGTTGATGCTTTGATCAAAAGAACATTTGAGGTCTGGCAATTTTTTGAGATATCGAACTGGTAAGTTCCCGTAGCAGCGTTCGTCTTTATCTCCCGCATGATCAGGTTCCCCTTGAGATCGAAAATCTCAACCTTCATATTTGACGGGGCACTTAGGGAGAATTTCAACATGTTATTATTCAATGATATACCATCTGCTTGCGGCATAATAGCAGGCAGTCTACTTACAGAAGTACCAATAAAGGCATATCTGCCGTCGGTACTGGTAGTATCAATCATTTTCAGGCGTACCAGCGAAACTATGGCATCGTTGACTGGCTGGCCTTTGTTATTGGAAATCACACCCTGAAGATCTAATGATTGTGCATCGGCGCTTACGATGGCCAACCCAATCAGGAACACAAACATTTGTTTAAACATAAAACCCCCTTCTAATTGGTTTGTTTTCGATCTACGATATATTAATATAAGTAAAAAATTGCTAAAACAAGAAAAAAGTCGTTCAGATTCAAAATCCCTGCTCCAGAAGTTCTTAAAAATCTCCTCGAGCCATCCCGGGGTAGGGCTGGTTCGTTAAAATTCCAGGGTCACATTGCGAAAGAATTTTATTACCAACAGAGTGTATTAAGATTTTAGGTTAACCGTAAGCTCTTTAGTGAAATCCCGGCCATAATAAACACCCGGTCAAATACCAACAGCGTTGGCCACAAAAAAATCAAAACAAGCGCCGGGGGCTGCGGATTTATGAGTCTTTACCGTAATACCTGACTTATGCATCCGGGAAGGGACGAAGTGCGTTTAGATCTTATAGCGGAAAGGTTTGGACAAATCACAGGTACACCACACTGGTGGAACATCAGCAATTTGTGAAAGCCTTTATGCACAAGGGATAAGCGCAATTCGCCCTGATCCTGGTGCATAAGTAAGGTTATTACTGAATACAGATGAATACGCTTTTTCTGGCGCCGCATCATTTTTACCGCAATTTGATGTCCCTCTTTACTTACTTTTAGCCTGGCTGTACTATTTACAATCAGGGGGGGCAATTTGAAGACTGCGTCTATTATGGTTTTAATCTTATCTGCGTTTTGTTGGGGTGATATAATCTGTAATTTTTCACAAGGGCAAAACCCCCGTGTTTCCTACGGGTTTGCATCAGCAGACAGTCTGGAAGCTCTCTCGATGCTCTCTGTTGTAAAATACAGGAGTGTTTACGCCATTGACAGCCTGATGAAAATAAGATCAGATTTTGAGCAGCAGGATTCCATATCGTCACTTCTTCAAAAGAAAGATGGGCTGAGCCTCATAAGTCACCATCGTGGCCCGGTTTGTCACTATTTTGTTTTTGATATGACACCGGTCTACTCTCTTTTAGGGAATGATTCTATCACAGACGCAACATTCAAATGGAGCGGAAAAGCTGTCCGGGAGGAAGGGGGAAGCCTGGTTGTAAAGTTTAACACACGTCAAGCCGGGCACCAGTTTGAATATTATACCGGTGAGGATTCTATAACTCTTGACCTGATTGATACAAGCTTTGCCATTTCATGGTGGTTTTACCCGGGAGATTACTATTTTTTCGAAAAAGAATTAGCTGTCCGGGTTGAAATCGACTCCAAGACAGAGGAGATGTACGCCCTTTACACTGATTTTGTGGAAATAATCCTTCATACAAATGATAGTACCGGTATTCGTTTGAAGCCCTCCCCTAATTCCCGGATCTCTTCTGCAGGATTCGGAAATCCCATGCTGTTAAATGAGCGGTATGATGTGAGCGGGAGAAAAGTAAACCCGGTAAAACAATATAACGGTGTCACAGTCGGTGCTTCCCGCCATAGCCCGAAAGTCATGCTGATAAACCGATAATGGAGTGGGGAAGGACTCATGCCGGCGATGTTGACTTTAAAACAGCCCGAACAAAAATCCTGCACCTTGTAGCCCGGACGGCTAACCTTGTGATCTAATCCTGCCCGGTTATTTGCCTGAATGTAAATTTGTATATTTCACGGTTCGTTAAGAGTGAACTAATTGATAAACAGCAAATTGAGATGGTAATTGCCATTACCAGATTAAAGGAGCAGTTAAATCCCAGAAAAATCGCGCATGCAAACCCGGATTGAAGAAGCCCGAAAATGCTGAAGCCGATAATTCCAATAATATAACCTGATTTCATCCTTTTCAATAATGCATATATTAATCCGGCGTTAAAAACAGTCATTGAAACATGTACCCATAGATTCCACAGCGATTGAAAATTCCGCATCAGATTAAGCAATCCAGCAAGATGTATAAAAAGGCCGATTGTAAGTGCAATTACTGGTATAAACTTGAAGAAATTGAAATAGTCAAACCTCTTTCTTTTTAAGAAATCCGGTTTCAGAAAGAAAAGTGGTAAAGTAAAAAATGAAAATAGCAATAAGGCTATTTGTAAACCATTGTAAATATTTCCCAGTGAATCATATACCGAATGGGGAGTAATAAGCGACAAAGATGCAATCTGAAGACTTGAATTCACTATAACATTAATCAAAATGTTGATAAAACCCAAAAGAACGCCGATTTTCCTGTTCCTTAACAGGAGAAGCGCGATAACAGGATCAATTACTGTTAAAGAAATCCAGTATCCATTAACAACTGGAGATACGCCAAAGGCTTTGGCAGAATTTATAAACCCAAGCCTTACGACATCAAAGAGAAGGAATATGTGAGTCATGGTGCCAATAAGGTATCCAATGACAAGAACTGCGATAATAAATGTCAATCCAAGACTGTCTTTAGCTGCGGTATTATTGTTTAGTTTCATCTTCAGAGATAAATCACATCAGGTGTTCGCCGGAGGAGTCGTACCGTTTTTTCGGTCTAAACATTATAAATACATTTTCATAATTCGCGAGTCAAGCAGATAAGCCGATAGAGATCAGTTTCAGAGGTTCGTTCTTGGTTTCAACAGAGAACGCTGAACGGGAAACTATCAAGTCGACAGCTCAACAGAAAAAAGCCTGCGGAAATTATCCTCTAATATTACCTGCAAATCATCGGAGGAGATTCCTTTAATTGCGGCAATTTTGTCACCTGTATATCTCACCATCGCCGGCCTGTTATTTTGACCCCTGAAAGGTACGGGGGCAAGGTAGGGAGCATCGGTTTCTATAAACAGGCGGTTATCTGGAACAAGTTTGACAATGTCATCAAGAGGGGAGTTCTTAAAGGTTACAATACCCGAGAAAGAAATACTGTACCCGCTTTCGATTATTTTCTGCAGTGAACGGCTATCGCCTGTAAAACAGTGAAACAGCGCTTTCTTTACACCGAGTTCTAAACAGATCTCTACTGCCATCTCCTCTGCGCCCCTGGAGTGAATCACTGCAGGTTTATCGATCTCCCGGGCAATAATAAGCTGCTCCCTGAAAAACGGTATCTGCTCTTCCAAAGCGGGGTAGGTGGGGTTTGTGTTATCTATTCCGATTTCCCCAACTGCGATCATCCGGGGATTATTGAGCAATTTACGGAGCTCATCCTGCCATGTGGAATTCTGGTTCTGCACATCGAAAGGGGAAATTCCGGCTGCTCCCAGTATTTCGTCATACGATACACACTGGGAGATGACGGTTTCACTGTTCTTAAGATCGGTTGCTGTGGAGATTATGGTAGATACAGACTCCCTCCGGGCCTCTGCGATAAGTTCCGGGAGCTCATTTTCGGCAAGGTCGAAAAGATGCGCGTGGGAGTCTATCCACATGATCAGAGGCGGTTCTTAAACACTGTGTTCCATCTTGTGGTTGACCACGGTATTTGTTTTCCCGATTTGTTCAGTTTAAAAGTCGTGAACCCGTTTCCTTTGATCTGGAGCGGCTTGCCGTTAAGGCTGTACTGAAGTTTTGTGTTGTTGGCGACCTGGACATTTATGCTGTCGCGGGCTATGAACTCGCGAATATCGTTATTATAGATGACATTTTTCCATGAGTTTCCATCAGAGAATACCTGCAGCCATACAGAATCACCGGTTACCTGTATGACAAGATGCATCATTCCGACAGTGTCAACTGTCGCAACCGTGTCAACCGCCTGGGAATCTGAAGGCTGAACTGGGGCACCCGAAAACAGACTGTCATCAAGAAGTGAATCGCTTACAGTGTCAGGGGTGGCGACAGTTGATGTTGAATCTGAACTTGATAAGAACCCCGGAGCGGAGATCCATCCCTTTTTGTTTGCGAAAAAGCTGAATCCGGCAAGAAGAACTATGAGTACGATTGCAACAATCAGCATCGGGCTGCTGCGCTCTTCCTTGTCTTTCATCGAGACATGAATCTTTGATGAGGAATCGGAGCCTAAATTGCTAAGAGCGATTCCTCTTTCCATGTAGAATTTCTTGAGAATCTCTTCAGGATCAAGCGTCAGGTATTTGGCAAGTGACCTGAGATAAACACGGACATAGGGATCTGCAGGAAGCGACTCGTATTCGCTTGCTTCAAGAGATTTGATATAGTTCACATTCAATCTCAGATCTTTCGCGATCGTTTCAATAGTGATACGGCGATTGATCCGTTCTTTTCTCAGGAGGTCTCCAGCCCTTTCTCCAGAGGGTACCTGAGGTGTGAGATCCGACTGGCTATTTTCTGACATCTGCGGATTCCTTTCGGACGTTGAATTCCTTGAAAAGAGAAATTGTGCTGCTTACAGGCAGACCTACGACATTGTAGTAGCAGCCTGTTATTTTATCTACAAATATAAGTGCCTGCCCCTGGATGGCGTAAGCACCAGCTTTGTCAATGTATTCGTCTGTGCCGAGATAATCGTCAATTTCCTCATCACTGATTTCCCTGAAAAACACATCGGTGGATGAAAATCCGGTACAGCAGAACCCATTTTCATAGCACCTCAAAGCAACACCTGTTAAAACCCTGTGGGGCTTTCCGGAGAGACTTTTAAGCATCCTGAATGCATCCTGCCTGTCAGCGGGTTTCCCCAGAACCTGCTGACCCTGCACGACTATTGTATCTGCCCCAAGCACAAGGAATTCCGGATAATTTACAGCCACCATCTCAGCTTTCAGGGCGGCAAGTTTCTGGATCGATCCATTAAGGTCAGATGAATTAAGGTGCTTATGCTCCTCTATAAAAGGAGGGATAATCGTGTTGAATGTAAAGCCCATCTGAGACAGGATCTGCTTCCGGCGGGGTGATCCGGATGCCAGAATGATCTTTCTTCCGGGGTTTTTCCAATCAATCATAAATATATAGTATGACCTGAATTACAGACAATTTCAAAGGTGAGCAGGTTTTTGTTAAAAAAGAAATATAGCATCGGGCAGGGGGAGAGTGAAACATATATGGGGTATAAAGACATAAAGAGGGCTGGAGGGGGACAGGTCTGCAGCTGGGGGGGGGGGGGGGGGAGAGACCTCCCAGATGACTTAAGGACTCTCCACGGGTAGATTTAACGAGTTAAGGCACTGTTACACCCCAGAGATGACTTAGTGACTCTCCACAGGTGCATTTAACGAGTCAGGTATTGTTTCACCCCAGAGATGACTTAGGGACTTTCCAAGTGTGGATTTAACGAGTTAAGTCACTATCTCACCCCAGAGATTACCCCCCCCCTCACTACCGGCTCCAATATGATTTTTTTACCACGATTTAGACATACAAGGTGATTATCTTTACTATTAATCAAGATACAAGAAAATCTCCTCAACTCTGCCAAAACCATTTTTATTCATCATTCATTTACTGATAAATCGGGTTTATTATAGATTATCCAGACTTTATATTAAGGTCAACAATAATGCGAAAACGGTAAGTTCAAAATGCCCGGAAAACCATAATCCAGAGAAAATAGATATGCAGAAAAAAACTGAAATAGCCTGCAAAGCAGCGATTGAAGCGGGGAGAATTATTCTTTCGCTCCAGGGTAAAACCTCAGCCCGGGACAAAGGTGCCAGCTATAATCTTGTTACAGCGGCTGATATGAGTGCAGAGGAGAAGATCCTCTCCTGCCTGAAAGAATCTTTCCCTGAAACGTATATTCTCAGCGAGGAGACATTTTCATCTCAGAGTACCGGTGCCGATAAACTCTGGATAATAGATCCCCTTGACGGGACGAACAATTTTGCCCACTCTATTCCCCAGTTTTCAGTTTCTATCGCCTATGCGGAAAAAGGTGAGGTTCTGGCCGGCGTGGTTTATGATCCGTCCAGAGATGAATTGTTTACTGCAGAGAAGGGTGCGGGAGCATTCCTTAATGGTAAACCTGTCCGGGTGTCTTCCCGGGGCTCTCTTAAAGAATCCATGCTCTCAACCGGATTCTATTATGAAAGGGGAGAGATGATGGAGAAGACCCTGGGGGCGATCTACCGGCTGTTTAAGGCAGATATTCAGGGGATCCGCAGGATGGGGAGCGCGGCGCTTGATCTCTGCTGGACAGCATGCGGAAGATTTGACGGGTATTTTGAATACATGCTCTCGCCATGGGACTTTGCTGCAGGAGCTCTAATTATTAAAGAGGCCGGAGGGGCGTTCTGTGACAGGGATGGGCTGCAGAAGGGATTAAATGGCAGGGGAGTAATCTGCAGCAACGGGATTATCCATGACGAGCTGGTAAGATTGGTCAGGTATGAGGATTATAGAGTGCCGCAGTTTAAACAGGTTTCTGCTTAGGTCGCACATGAGAGTATTGAGAAATCATACCGCTTAAACCTAAATATTTATCCTCTCTTTCCGTAAACTCCATTACGGGCCAATCCCTGAAAGGTATGAAGAAAAAAAACTCTCTTTTGTATGATGGAAGCGAATGGAATTATTTTAAAACTCTTATGTTAACTTTTTAAGAATTATCAGAAGAAAAACAATGATTGAACGAAACGATTTATGCTGGTGCGGAAGCGGTAAAAAGTACAAGAAGTGTCATTTCTTTGAAGACAGGAATACCAGCACAGCAGCTCCTGTGCGGCGGTCCAGACCCAGAAAGGGTCTGATCAAAACTCCTCAGGAAATGGATGGGATGAGGGCGGCGGGTGCTTTCAACGGATACCTGATGGATTATATCCGTCCTTACATAAAGGCTGGCGTCAGTACCGAATACATAAACAAACTGATTCATCAGCATACAATCGATAACGGTCATATTCCGGCGTGCCTCGGGTATCACGGTTTTCCAAAATCGCTTTGCACTTCGATAAACAACGTCGTGTGCCACGGGATCCCGTCCGAAAAAGAGATCATAAAAGATGGTGATATTATCAATATAGACCTCACCACAATAGTGGACGGCTTCTACGGCGACTCATCTGAAACCTTTATGATAGGTAAAGTGACGCCTGAAGCAAAACATCTGGTTGAGGTAACCGCAAAAGCTTTAATCAAGGGAATTGACGCAGTTAAACCGGGTGTTCCTCTGGTTGCGATCCCAGAAGCTATTGAGCCTTTTGTGGATTCTCAGGGCTGCTCAGTTGTCAGGCAGTACACGGGGCATGGAATCGGGAAAAAGTTTCATGAAAATTTCACCGTTTATCATCATGTCGACCCTGATTGCGAACCGATAATTCTGGAACCCGGCATGACCATGACAATCGAACCCATGATTAACCTGGGCGGATATGAAGTAACAACTGACAGAGTTGACGGATGGACTGTGAGAACAAAGGACGGTTCCCTCTCAGCGCAGTTTGAGCACACGATCCTGGTTACCGAAAACGGGGCAGAGGTCCTTACTCTTACCCCTTTTCAGAAGAGCTCCGGGATCAGGCTCTGTGTAAATGACGTACAATTCAAATAACAGAGCAGATTTGGGACATATGATAGAGAATAAAAAGATTTCTGAAAAAGTCGTACTCGCAGGACTTCAGACCGCCGGAACCGACCCTGCACTGTTTGAAGAAGACATGCACGAGATGCTGCTTCTGTGCGAAACTGCCGATGCCACAGTTATTGCCAGTATCTCTCAGAAACGCCAGAGCCCCGAGTCATCAACTTACATGGGCTATGGAAAAATTGAGGAGATCCGCGGCATCATGAAAGCTGCAGATGCAAAGACTCTTATTGTCGATGCGCAGCTTTCACCGGGACAGATCCGTAATCTGGAAAAAATCGTGCAGGGGAAAGTGATTGATCGTAGTCAATTGATTCTTGATATCTTCGCGAAACACGCACGCACTACTGAAGCAAAAATTCAGGTCGAACTGGCACAGATGCGCACTCTTTATCCGAGACTGACTCATGCCTGGACCCACTTCTCTCAGCAGGTCGGAGGAATAGGAACACGCGGACCTGGAGAAAAACAGCTTGAAGTCGACCGCCGCCTTGTGCAGAAAAAAATCTCTGATCTTAAAGACAAACTCAAGAAAATCGAGAAAAACAGGCTTACGCAACGAAAGAGCCGTGATGAGGCATTCAGAGTATCGCTTGTGGGATATACCAATGTCGGAAAGTCATCTCTGCTTAACGCCCTTTGCGGGGCAGATGTTCTTGTAGAGAACAAGCTGTTTGCTACACTTGATACATCGACCAGGCGCGCCTTTATTCCCGGTGCTGGAAAAATAGTCATCTCTGATACCGTAGGCTTTCTCCGCAAGCTCCCTCACCACCTTGTAGCTTCTTTCAGGAGCACTCTGAGTGTCGTCTCTGAAGCCCAGCTTCTTCTTGTGGTCATGGATGCATCGAGTGAGTGGGTCGAACAGCAGCTTCAGACTGTAGATTCAGTATTGAAAGATCTTGGCGCAGAAAACATCAGAAGACTTTTTGTCTTCAACAAAATTGACCTTGTCAAAGATCCTTTTGTGAGGAAGCACCTCTCGATATTATATCCGGAAGCTATATTTATTTCGGCACACGTTAAAGAAGATGTAGCAACACTGAAGGAACATATCGCCGGTGCAGTTAAAGATTTTGAAAAAGAAAAGCAGATCGCAGAAATTATCCAGCAGAAGACAAAAAAACTGGCCCGCACCTGAGCGGCTGAAAGCGGCTTCATGATATGAAAACAGCCGCTTTTGTGAATCCCCAGCAGTTGATCCCCCTGAATCTGACTCTCAGGGCAAAAATGATAGTGGAAGGCACCATCGCAGGGCTTCACAAAAGCCCATATCACGGTTTTTCTGCTGAATTTCTGGAATATCGTCCCTACCTTGATGGTGAATCCTCAAGAAGAATCGACTGGCGCAAATTCGCAAAGACCGATCGTACTGTGGTAAAGATGTTTGAGGATGAGACAAATCTTTTTGCCCATATCCTCGTAGATAAAAGCGCGTCGATGGCTTTCTGCACGGGCAGTAACATGCCTAAATTTGAGTATGCCCGAACTCTCGCAGCCTCTCTTGCCATGATTCTTATAAACCAGCGTGATGCCGCCGGGCTGGCCGCTTTCGATGAGCATATCGGAACATTTCTTCCGCCGAGATCTACGAACATTCAGCTTAAAAATATTCTTAATTCGCTCAATTCGATTCAGCCGGGTGCAGCTACAAAATGTGGTGATGCTGTGGATACTCTCGCCAGAAGTATTCACAAAAGGGGACTGTGTGTTATTATCTCCGATTTTTTCGATGAGCCTCAGGATATCATAAGGGGCCTCAGACATCTTCGTTTTAAACGGCAGGATATAATTGTTATCTGGTTGCTTGATCCATTTGAGCAGAACTTTTCATCGGGGGCGTCCTACCGTATTGATGATATGGAGAGCGGACAGAGTGTCACACTGGATGGCTTTACTGCATCACAATATTTCAGTTCGGGTCTCAAGGATCACAGAAGTACAATTGAGAGGGCGTGCAAGGAACTGCAGATTGATTTCGAGTGCGTCTCCACAGATGAACCGTTTGCCAGGTCGCTTCTGAAGGTGCTTGAAAAGAGGAGCCGCCTGCATTGAACCCGATCTCTTTTTTCAGACCCGAATTCTTCTGGGCACTGCTGGTTCTGGGTGTTATCGTACTGATTCATCTGCTGAAACGTCCTAAAACAGTGAACCTGAAATTTTCTACTCTCAGGTTCTTTCAGTCTGGAGCTGTACGCTCATTTAAAGCCCGCAGGTTAAGAAGCATCCTTCAGCTTCTTGTCAGGTGTGCTATTGCAGCTTTAATAATTGCACTCTTTGCCCGCCCCTTTGGCAAAAAGAATCCTCTGAGCGTCTTCAGCGACCCCCAGGCATCAATTTACTTCTGGGTAGATCCGACCCTGAGTATGGATTACCGAACCCCTCAGGGTGGAATCGGTCAGACGGCTTATGAACTGGTGGATTCATTGCAGAAGAAACTGCCGCTTTCATCAAAATTGTTTCTTTACGATCACGGCCGGAAAGAATTCATGAAAAAAGATAACAGCGGCATTCAGTTCGCAAGCCGTCATGGTGATCCTGATCCCGGCAGTGCTGTAAGACAGTTGAAAGATGAAGGCCGGGAACGCCGGGTTCTTGTGCTGTTAAGTGACTTTCAGGGTAACACCGGTCAGGTAATCGACAGTGTGCTTCGGGATCTTCCCGATGAAGTGGCCATGGTATGTGTGCCGCTTTCACAGAAAGATCGCTGGAACTATTCAATCAGCGGTCCTGAAGTCTCCTATGGACGGGAATCTGTGACAGTAATGGCCCATGCACGCGGTAAGGCTCTCAAAGCCGGTAAAATCTATGTTACCACAGGTAAAATGAGAACCGCGAGGGTGGAAGTCAGTGTGGAGAAGGATGACAGTGCAGAAGTTAAAATACCGCTTTCTGATATGTCCAGATTTCCCGGCGGCGAGGTGATACTTGAGACTCCGGATCCCCTTTCATTTGACAATAATGTTTATTTTTCTGCAGGTCAGCAGATATCTTCAAAGGTGCTTGTTATCGGCAGCCCTGATGAAAACAGGGTTATTGCCGCTGCATTCAATGTCCTGGGGCCGGCATGGGAAAATCCTGCTGTAAAAAGCGAACTTGACCTGATCTATGATGATCTCGACTCAGCCGACCTTATTATCATTAACAGCCTCAAGAGGCCTTCCAGGGTACTTGAGGCCTTTGCAGTCAGCCAGGGCAGCAGCGCAAAGGCGGTAATACTTTCATTTGCCGCACAGGAAGAGATACAGAGCTGGAGCGGCAGTCTTCTCAAGAGCGCATTTTCCTCTTCAGCCGGAAAAATTAATGGGCTTACTCTTCAGTCTCCGCTGTCGCCTGTTCTTCCCGATACTCTTTCCGAGCTCTGGAGGGGTTTCCCCAGGGTGAAGAGCGAGGATGTTTTGGTGTACGCATTTTGTAAAGGAATACCGGGAGATGTAATTCTGCGGTTGAGCGGGGGAGAGCCGCTTGTAACAAAACTGAGTGACAAAGCAGGAAGAAAATGGATCATTACAGCAACACCGCTTGGTATTTCTGAGGAAAACAATCTGTGTGAAACCGGTTTTTTTATACCGTTTCTGGACAGGCTGGCAAGATCTGCAGTCGCTGAGCTGAAGACAGGGAAAGTGGCCTGGACTGCGGGATTGGCCTTCAGGAACCCATTCTATGGTGATGGAGCTGCAGCCTCGGTTTTTGATTCAGAAGGCAGGATGTTAACTGCGCTCCAGAACAAGCCCTCTATAGTGCTGCAGAAAGCCGGGATTTACAAGATGGTTCCATCCGGGAAACCTTCCTGGTATTTCTCAGTGAATGCCGATCTCCGGGAAAGTGAAATCAGATCCACTCTCCCGTCCGTTTCTGGTCCAGCAGGCAGAAAGATCCTGACTCTTAAGAAAGACGGTCTGCTTTCTGCTGCAGAAGCTGGTTCAGGAGGGGCTTTCTGGTATTTTCCATGGATAGTGTTGATCCTGCTCCTTCTGGTGGAAACCATCCTGTGGACCAGTCGGCAGCATCAATCCGGTATTGCTGAACAGGCTCCTTCAAAGATATAATATAGGTGCATTTGAGGTGAACATATTCCGGAGTGGCTATGAAGATTGATATCGGGCAGCACGGTGCATATCAGATACTTAAAATCGAGGAGGATCTGAATGTTATCTCGGATCTTTCAGAACTGAGATTCCTCATAAACGGGTATTTACATCAGGGAAAACGCCACATTGCTATATCATTCACAGGTGCATCATATATCTACAGTGGTGCATTAGCCGTGCTGATTGACATCTTTAAACAGGTTAAAGAAAAGGACGGAGAGCTCTGCATCCTTGAGCCGCACCCTGAAATCCTCTCGATTTTTCACGCTCTGCACCTTGACCAGTTTCTTCCTATTTACACCTCAATTGAAAAGCTCCCGATGCTGGGCGATCAAGGTTGAACAGATAAGTACGTTTCCGGTTTATTGTTTGTAAAAATATTACCTCTGTTTGAACCTCGTTTTACCCTGAGCTCACGGTCGATGGGTGAAATCCGCTAATCTCACACTTCGATAAAGTGTGAACGGCGTTGCAGGTTGTTAGCAAGAATATGAGGCCCCTTTCAGCTTACCCGGAGCTCCATGTCGAAAAGTGAAATGAACAAGTACGGTGTTTTGCTTGTGTGTCAAATTAACCTACAGGAGTAATTTGAATACCTGTATCTTACCTTTGTGTGTAACAGATAATAAAATGATCTTTGATGATAACCCGGAAAGATTAATACGCATAGTGCCGGATCCCATAATGCCGGTTTTTAAAACTTTACCGCTGAGATCAAACAACTTGATTTTAAGAGGAATTTTGATAGAACCTGGCGTTGTTAACACAAGCTCGTTCCTTACAATTTTTGGGAAAAATGATTGCTTGAAATCCATTGAATTTTGAAAACTGCCTGATTCTATGCCGCTTGAGATTTTCTCCAGCACAGCTCGAACCAGTATTTTTGAACTGCTTACTGTAAGGTGGTTTGTCAGATTCAATGTACGCTCAGTAATACTTTTCACTTCAGAAGTATCATTCCCGGAAATGTTTCTAATTTCCCAGTTTTTTAGTGAATAGCTGTGTATAGAATCAGCTACGGAAAGCGATAGAGGCCTTCCCGCCGGCCATCTTCCGTCAAAACTGGAATAATGCACCATGAAAGAATTCATCACAATCATATTAGTATCATCTGTGGAAGTCGTCACTTCCAGCGGTATAAACGTCCCCAGCTTGAATTGAGCCGAAAGCGAATCATATACATTGCGGATACGTGCACCTGCCCAGGTTTTAATCCATTGTATCTCTTTTTCCCAGTTATCTGGTGTCAAAGATTTATTATTACGGTAGTAAGGTGCTGTGTACCTTTCAGGACCATCCCAGCGACCTGCATGGAAGGGGTATTCGGTGCGGATATTTGCTGCAAAACTATCGGCAATACTTGTTATTACGTTCTCGCGTAAAAGATCACCAAGTGTTACAAGATAACAGTCAATAAACTTCTGCTTCATTACGCTGTCTTTATCAGCCAGCACTCTTCTGAACAAAAACGTATTAACCTCATTATAGGCCCATGCTTTAGAATTAATGCCGGGATTAAGCATATAAAAAACCGTATTTGCCGCAGTATCTCCGGAGAAACCCCGGTCGAGTCCAAATCCAAAATCCAGATCTTTCAATACCCAGCGGAATTTACCGTTGACAGGCCTCCAGAATACATAATTATTACCGGGCCAGTCAGCGTTCCAGGCAAACATATACAAAACGCTATAGCGCAAATAGTTATCTAAATCAATAATAGCTTCGAGTTGCTTATAGGTAAATTCAGTGGATACTAGATCTTTTAAAGCTTTAAATGCAGTTTCGGTACCATTCTGCAGAATTGAGTTGTCGAACATGTCAATTTCGTCTTCATTAAGATTGTAATTGGCAAGATAATAGTGATCATTACTTCGCTCGCGAATGTTCTCAATTCCCCAGTATTTTCCATTTATATAAACGATAGCCGGTTGATATGCGAGGTAATCGACATTTGTTTTGCCTCCATAGAGATTCTGGATCATTGCATCACGTATAAATGCATATGAACAATCATTCCCGGCATTTCGAACAACTAACGATTTATACCCTTTTCCCTTTTCCACTGATGATTTGTTGTTAAAGAACTTATGGTAAAATCTTTTTGTTCCAAACCGCTTATTTGCATAAACAATAAAGCTCTTCTGTTCATGTTGAAAGCGGCTTCCTCCACCGGATATTCGCATTTCGCCTATCTGATTTATCACTGGCGCATGGTCATTCCCATCGAAATATTCAATATTCATGGGCCTTCGCCAGTTATGCGACAGGTTACTATAGCTGCGAAATTTGTAGTCCTCGTTCTCTTCGGAATATTTACTTGTGTATTCTTTACCCCATACAAAAATCCCGAGTGCCGGATCAAAAAGATAGGAGGTGTCGGTTGTAATCGAAAGTACAGGCAGAGTTAATTTCCTGTCAGTGATTATATAGCTTTGCGTAGTTGATGGTCTTGGCAGATATGAAGTATCGATTACTTTAGCACGAATTGTGGTTGAATTCTGAAATGATAACGGCGTCAAGTAAACAGGTGAAAATTCACCCGGTTCGGAACCATCTATTGTGTAATAAATTTTCAGGCCTGTAAATCCTTGCGGGAGAGAAAGCGAAACACTGACAGGTCCATTGTATACGCCGGCCGGGACACTGAATTTGGGTACCGGAGCAATCTGATTATTTTCAACGGAGTATGAGGTAGCGTTTGAATTACCCGGAGTTTCCTTTCGAAACCATCCTGATTTGGAACCGCCATCTGTGGTACGTCCATAGGAAAGATTGGGAGCCATTTTCTGGTAAGTAATTGAATCACTGGTAGTTATGCCATCAGGTTCAGTAAGAAATAGAGTGCCGCCATCGATATCGAGCTTGAAGTTAGCATGTAATTGAAGGGTGTCGTATTCGTCAAGGTATAGGAGCAGATACCCTTTTGCTGGAATGACAAGCGAAGTATCGACTTTCCACTTTCGTCTATTTGAAATATCATCAGAAACATACCAATCTTTAATGTCTACAGGAGCATCTGCTGCATTATATAGTTCAACCCAGCTATCAGGAAATTCATTTATATCATCTATAAGAGCATCAATATTACTGGGCATTACTTCGTTGATGAAAACAGTAGTCGCACCGAATGCACAAACATTAATCAGTAGAGAAAAAAGAAGAATTTTAAGATTCATAACATGACCATTATTAAAAATGATAAAGACAATATAGTTCTTTGATGGTTGTCCTTAAAAAATAAGAATGTTTCTCAAAAATTCCCCGTTTCCTGATGTAGATGCTGGAAAACGGGTTGAATTATCAGGAAAGGCCCTGAGGAAGGCTTTTAGCGGGATCCTGGTTACTCCAAAAATGGAGTTTTAAACAATTCCTGCGGAGATTTCGGGGAAACTCTGATTGTCTTATACCTGTCCAGCATCACCTGCCCTGCCGGAGCGCCCCTGCGTTTATGTACGTATCTTGCTTCGGTATAATGCACTTCGGTATAGGTGCAGTGCTTTGCTTTTGAGAACCAGACAGAAATAGCTGCAGCCTGCTCTAAAATATTCTGAGGAGGCATCTCTTTGTCCCTGGTTCTCCTGATAATCACATGGGAACCTGCATGTCCCGCTACATGGAACCAGATATCGGAAGGGGCGGCAAAGCGTGTAGACAGCTCATCGTTTTGACTATCGGTTTTCCCGACGTAGATGTCCCACCCCTCGGTCTGATAATGCCTGTAGGGGGTCTTTTCCTTAACCTGGTCAAGATTGGGGAGATATTCTGAAAGAAATTCTGAAAGTCTCTGTTGAAGTTTATCTGCATTATCCGGATCGTGATCTTTGCTGTACTCCCCGATCTGCTTTTCGATGTCGCGAAACGACTGCATTTCAGAACGGGTCATTTCTACTTTTTTCTGGTTGATCAATTCGCCTTTCCCGGAGCGTTTGGCCTTTTTGAAATAAAGCTGGGCATTATCTCTGGAGTCCAGTTTCGGGTTGAGCGGAACCATTTCCTCGGCATTAGTGTAGATATTGGTGATTATCTCTTCTGAGGAGCCCCGTTTAAGCGGGGGAGAGATTGCCAGAAGTGAATCGCCGATCTGCTGATACCAGAGCTGCATGCTGCTTTCTTTGAGCTCTTCCTCCTGTTTTTCCAGTTTCCTGGCAACTTTACTCAAACAGAGTCTGAACTGTTTTATTAATGACTCCAACTGTCCCGGGTGTGTTTGTTTTTCATTTTCCACGCTAATATCCTTATTGACACTACTACAACTTTGTGTTACAATTTAAACAGGTTCAATACAGGAAACTGTAATTCAGAGAGCCCCGTAGACTGATGCCACACTGAAATGGCCTTCAGAAGACGGTCGGGAGGAAAGATGGTCAAAACATTAACGGTTAAGTGTCCACACTGCAGTCATGTTGCCGACATTTACCTCAGCACAAATGCATCTGTGATAATTTTAAACTGTCCGACCTGCTTTTCTCCTGTCATGTATTTTGAGGACAGGATCTTCCTGCTTTCAAAGAATCAGGTGGATGCTATAAAAAGCACTACCACAAATGACTCGGTTCTCAAGATGCTCGACAGAATCGCTCATCCTGAACGGAAAGTAAACAAGATGGCCCGGAAAATGACAAAAGTACAGAATGCAAATATCTGTTCTTTGCCGCACCTCCCGACCGTAACCGTCAGCAGCGAACGTGAAAAATATATCTGTGATGACGACATAACCAATTTGAAGATAGAGCTGGCGCTCTGCACCGACTCTCAAGAATTCATAGCAGCACTCTGAAATCCTAAATGTCAGGAATCTTTTCCATTCCTGACCCTCTTTCTATTCCACTCATATTTCTATGATTATTAACGTATTTCACCGGCAGTGTATTCCATATATCACAATGCTGGTTCTTTCATGTACTCGTGTTCAGCCCTTAAGATAGACAAAAGTTAATGGGCAAGTCTTTGAATTCTGAAGATCACCATCACCAATGCTCATTATGGACCTCTCTTTGCTGCCAGACACTATTTTTAATTATTGGTAGTATTTCTTATCCCAGCGCAGGGAGCCGTCTTGGAGTTAAAATATCAGAACTACGACTTTACCCCGATCCTTGGCTGGTCAATCAGCCGCTTTGAAATGTTTAACAAATGTAAGCGACAGTATTTCTACAATTATTATCCCAGATTCGTTCCCGACGTCCCCCGCTACAAGATGACCAGGTTGAGGGAACTTACAAGCGTTGCCCTTGAGGTGGGTAATGTAGTGCATGATGTTCTTGAAAAATTTCTCAAGCGTCTTCAGGTAAGCGATAGTGATATTAACGAAGAACGTTTCTTTCAATACGCAAGGGACCTTACTGAAAAGTACTTTGCCGAGAAGACCTTTATAGAGAAATTCTATGGATATTATGAATCAATCGACATGTCCAGGGTGCATGAAAAAGTTGCGGCCTGTCTGAAAAATTTCATCGAAGGGCCCTCATACAGCTGGATCTATATGGTTGCTGTAAGGAGTGTAAAGAACTGGATGATAGAACCGGCGGGCTTTGGCGAGACACGGCTCAACGGGCTTAAGGCGTATTGCAAGATGGATTTTCTTCTGCCGGTAGATAATGATATCTATATACTTGACTGGAAAACCGGATCAAAAGATGAAATAAAGCACAAAAGTCAGCTGATGGGATATGCTGCAGCTACAAACAGTAATTTTGGAATTCCATGGGATCGAATCTTCCCCAAAATAGTTTACCTGTATCCCGGATACGATGAGTTTGAGATCCGGTTTGATGAGAGCTCATTGAGTGGTTTTTTTGATACGATCAGGGAACAGACGGCACAGATGTATGCTTTATGTAAAGATGTCCGGCAGAATGTACCGCAGCCGATTGAAAATTTTGAGAAGGCCCTGACGCCATCTTTCTGCAGGAACTGTAATTATCAGGGACTTTGTTTTCCGGAGAGAACTGGGGCAGGAAAGAGAGATGCAGAAGCTTTCCCGGCCTGCCCCGTGTAGTGGTCTTAGAGGTTTTCGGAAACCTGGGGTTCCATTTCCAGCGTATCTTCCTCAAACGGTTCTACTTTCCTGCCCTGTCTGAGAGCTTCCGCCTGCAGTTCCTCAACACTTGACATCGGTTCGCCAAGGTGGAGCATCATAAACTCTGCATCGTCAGCCAGTTCGCAGTCTGGAGAGTTTTTCAGCACCCATTTGTAGTTGACCTCAGCAAGATTCGGTCTATCAAGGTATTCATCATAGATGAAACCGATCATGAAGAAAGTATTGCATTTCTTTGCTTCATCGGCTCCAGAAAGAAGGTATTTACGGTAGTTTGAAATAGCCTGTGAATAAAGTTGACGTTCCATCTGGATCTTTGCGAGCTCAGCAAGCGCCTTTTTGCCTTCACTGAGAAATACAAAATCGCGGGTGAGTGTGCTGTAGATCCGTTCGGCTTCCTCCACGCTTCCGGTATCCCTGAGTGAATCGGCTTGACGGAGCAGATCTGAAGGATTCTTGTCTTTTTCATCCCTGAGATCGTTCTGAGTAAATTGAATATTTGCGCTTTTCCTGATCTCAAAAATCATGCTGTCGACAATGCTTTCTATTTGCGAGTTGTAAAAAGATTCGGCTTTGGTGTTGACTGACTGCGTGTCAGCACTTGTCATACCTTTTTCATCGTAAATTGAATAGATAAGCATGGAAGAATCGATCTTAACGGAATTTTGTGCGGCTGGAATAAGCCTGTTTTTTACATAACGGTCTGCTACATCAATTTTCCAGGCCCAGTCCATTATTGACTTCATCTCTTTGGATTTTGAAAGCCCGATCTCATCAGCTTTCTCAGCGAAGAGCTTCCACTTGAGCAGCCATTCAGCCAGCTCTTTTTTACCATGCGGGTTATCGTAATATGAAATACGTTCCTGCGGGATCCACGTGAGGATAACTTCCATGTCTTCCGGAGTAATTGCTTTTCCGTCTCCAAAGATCTGATCAAGGGAATCGGGGTAGGGTGTTCCGTACTTTTCCTGATATAGCTTTTTCATGAAAAATGACGCAACATTGGTTTTGGAGGAATAAACCCACTCACGGTTAATCATTTCCTGGTCAGGAAGAGAATCCCCGTATCTGGAGAGGAATGCTGAATCGGGTTTGTTTTTTTCAAGAAACAGGGTTTCGGAAATTTGATCCCTTACAATGGCGATCTCTTCATAATATGAAGAGTCTTTACCTGTAGAATCGACTTGGACTGTTTTCTTGAAAGTTTCTTTATTTTTAAGATAATAGTCGTTAATTTCTTTTTCGGTTGCCCCAAGATTCTGAACAAGTGTCTCAAGAATGTAAACCTGTGCAGGGTAGTACCTCTTTTTCCACTTCCAGTCATTACTTGAGCGGATGCTTCCCTTGGCAAAGTTTAATTTTGATTTAGAAAAGATAGCATCGGTTTCCAGCATGAAAGTAATCATTGAGCGCTGACCCGGAAAGTGGGGGTTAAGTGATGTAGGATACATCCGCATAACTTTTCTGAATGTTTCATACTGTTCCCGGCTGATTTTTTTGTTGCCTGTTGTAGCCAGTATGTCCTTTTCAGTTTCTTTGCTGCAGAACAGGAGTACAGATACGCTTAGAAGAAAACCAAGAAAAATTCTCATAGAAATTACCTCAATTGACAATGATGGAAAAAAGTTGTTATTCTAAAGCGGCGATAGCTTCATCAAGCTCGTCATAAATCTCAAGCAGTGAAGTCGCTCCGATAATTTCAATTATCTCGTAAACGTTCTCGTTGATGTTTGCGATTTTAAAGCTTCCACCTTTTTCTTTGGCGGATTTGCTGAAGTGGAGAAGAATCCCCAGGCCAGTGCTGTTAACATAACGGAGTTTCTTGAAATCCGCAACAAGATCACGAATCCCTTCATTAAAAAGACTGCAGACTTTCTCCAGGACGGTTTCTACGTTGGTAGCATCAAGATCACCAATAAAACGGATAAGCTTGGCGTTCACCTTGCCCCGGATATCTTCGTAAACCAGATCGATTTGAGATTCCATAAACTATTCCTCTCTTACTTTTTTGATATGAACGCTGGTACCCTTCTCGGAGCAATCCACGGTCAGTTCATCTGTAAGCATCTTTATTAACGCCAAGCCTCTTCCGCGCTTAGAATCAGACGTTTCCCCCTGAGCGCCATTCCTGGGCTTCAGGAGTGCTTTCAGAGAATCCATCTTCTCGGGGTCACTCATATTTACAACATCCAGCTCTATCTTTTGGGGATCAATACTCATTTTCAAATCAATTTTCTGATCGACACCCTGTTTCCCATGTTCAACAGCATTGTTGCACACTTCATCAACTATGGTTTCGATTCGGAATGAATCCTTATTGCTGTAACCTTTGAGTTTTGCGATTCTGCTGATCAGCTGTCGCAGCGGAGGTACCACCTCAAGGTAGGACGGAAATTTCAAATGCAATACTTCCGGATTTCGCTCAACCTGCCATTTGTAGGCATTCAGAGCTGAACGGATATCACTGAAGACCCGAAAGATCTTCGTGGCGCCCATCAAATTCAGTTTAGTCCTGATATCCATTTTCATTTTGGCAAAAACCAGGTCTCCGCCCTTCTCTACAAACCGTTTTCTCGCACCCATAAACTCACCGAGTGCAGCAGAAGAGATCAGAGATACCCCGGTCATATCTGCAATCGCGAATTTTTTTTCTTCAGATTCAAGCTTTTCAAAAGAGCTGCAGATTTCGCCGATGCTTTCGGAATTCAACTCACCCGAGAACCGCAGTATAACCGCATTCTGGGTAGCCGGAACTTCCTTTATTTCTACATTCATCATAATCTCTCTTCTTGTCTAAAATAAAGCTGTTTCTGTCAGATGTCTTCGCGTTTTCTTACAACGTGTACGGATGTAAGATTGTTTTTGTCGATCGCCACATCCAGGCTCTCTGACAGCATACGGACTATTTCCAGACCCAAACCCCGATTAATCTCTTCGACTTTGTTCAGATCTGCTGTTTTAAGAGCCGCATGCAGCTTCTCTACATTAATTTTATCGCCGCCCTGATCTTTAATAGTGAACTCTATCCTATCACTGAAAAGGGAACAGATAAGTTCAATCTCCGGGTTTTCACCTGTACATCCGTACGAAACCGCATTGTTGCAGATCTCATCAACTATGATTTCTGATCTGTAGGCGAATTTCTGTGAAAAACCTGAAACCTGTAGCAGCTCTGAAACAAACTTCCTGATTGCCGGTATATACTCCAAATCCCCAGGAAAGCGGAGCTCTACATTATAAGGAAAATTGAGGTTCATAGAAACAGGTACCTTTAATAAAAGATTAAAACCTACTCATCACCATGTAAAATAAATGCTTCCTCACTTGAAGAGATCATACCCTTTTTCAGCATCGTTTCAACCAGTCTGGACGTGATAGAAAGGAGCGTTGTGAAGGTGGGTGCTTCATTGAGGCCTTTTATTCTAGCTGCCCGTGCGTCTTTCTCTGAACCGCCACGCAAGTTATCCAGAATACATTCCATCACAAACATGATTTCTCCGTAAGTCAGGTTCCCCTTACGGTAATCGGAAAACTCCTGAATGGCACCCAGGATGAAATCGTGCAGCTTGTTATACTCGGCTGGATCATCGAATACATTCTTATATGATCCAATTTCAGCCATCGTTGTTCCTCCTGTTAGGCGTTGGTCAGAAATAATATATAACTAATGAATATACATAAAGTTCATATTCATCAAAAAGACCCAATATGATTTTATCACTCTCCGCTGATTTTGTCAGGTATGGTTGCGGCTGTATCCTTGGATCCGGCTGCATTTTCGGCCCTGAACTCCTTTTTTGTTCCATTCTTTTGAAGCGAACCGCTGTCGGATTCTACTCCGGGGGCCTCAAAACTTGGAACGTTGAACACATCAGAGATCTCTGTGGAATCCAAGCCGGTATTAACTATATCTGACACTGACGGTTCCTCATTCTTCTGTTCTTCTGCGTTAGAGGTTCCTGTCTGGCACAGTGCGGAAATCATCTTAATTGAACTCTTTACTGCTTCATTTTCCAGCTTTTCAAGAATTTCTGCCCTGTCCAGGGCAGAAACGTGCACATTTTTCTCAATAGAACCAAATCCTGTCATCCCTTTAGATTTGATTGTCTCTGCTTTCACATCTCCGGAATAAGAGTAACCGCGCCTGGCCAGACTATACATATTAAGCCCGATTGTAAGCTCACCTTTGAGTTTAACCCAGAAAAAAAGTTTACGATAGGTAGTTATTTTGTATTCCTTTACTGTCCCCCATATAAAAAGAATTGATTCATTGGCAATCGGTTCAAGTGCTTCGACCATTGAACTTGAGACAACCGGGTAATCTTTGAAATTGATAAGATGAGCATATTTCTGAGACTGAATGTAATCCACAGCATTGATTCCCGGTAGCACTGCGAGCTGTTCCAGCAGAAGCCGCTCATAGGTCTTCTCTACTGCCGGAGCACCCTCCCCGTGCAATCCTATAAAGACCACATCGTAACCGGCAAAGCTGAATCCACAGAGTGCCGCCATTATTATAATCGATTTACCTGCGATATTCATTATGCTCCTTTTCTGATTTCCTTGTTTGCCTTATAGATCCAGCTCAGAATTTCCGCAACAGCAGCATAGAGTTCAGGCGGAATCTCTCTGTCGATATCGATCTGAGCAAGGAGCTCGACAAGGTCGTTGTCCTGATGAATGGGGATGCCGTTTGCAAGTGCAATTTCCTTAATTTTTTTTGCAACCAGGCCCTGCCCCTTTGCCACTACTTTAGGGGCATTGTCTTCCTTTTCCCGGTATTTGAGCGCTATCGCCCTCTCTCTATCATACATCTTTTTCATCTTCCGGTCACACTTTCATATCAATCGTGCCGTCCGTTTCCTGAACGGGCTCATTTTTCTGCCCGGCTCTTACCTGATGGATCACCATCTGAGCCATCGGGAGGTCAAGTTTTGCAAGCGATCTCCGCAGATCGTCACTGTTTTTTGAGAACCAGGTCCGTGTTTCCTTTTTCTCAAATTCTACATCCAGATAGAGGCTTTTTTTCCGCTCGTATTCCATTTGGATCGAAATAGCTCCAAGCTGCGATGGCGACACATTTAGATAAACTGAAAAATGGTTCTGGTTTCCTTTTTTGTCCCGGCCCTGGTTTTTTTTGACAAATCTGACATTGACCTCCGTCCATTCACCCCCGATTTTCATAGGCAGGGCAATGATCTGCTGATCTCCCGCGGGAGTCTGTGTCTGTCTGGCAAGAAGCTGAAGTGATTCAAGGCGGTTAAGAAGCGATTCAACCGACTGGCGAATCTGTGCTTTACTTGAGAAAGACTCCGTTTCACCAAGTAAATCCCTCTCCGGTAGTATATCCGAAGGAGAATCAGATTTCCGCAGTAATTCTGCTTTTGAAATTTCTTTAGACAGCGGTGATGACGAGCTGTCTTGAAGAGAATCCTTCAGGTCGCGCAGATTTTTTATTATTTCATCAATAGCTTTTTCTATTAAAACAGGAATCTGAGTTGCTGCACCGGATTGTCCTTTCTGAGCTGTTCTGGAAAAAATTTCAAATGTCTCATTGACACGCTTTAAGGTATTCTCCAGTTCACCTGAAACCCTGTTGAGGATATTTTCTGTGCGGTTTGCCAATTCGCTTCTGGATTTTATCAAAAATTTCTGTAAAGGCCCATCCCCGGCTGGTCCGGTTTTCTTTTCTGCTGAACCCGATGCCTGATTACTGCTTTTTTCACTATCTGCAGCTTCAGATAAAGTGCTATCTATAAGATCTTTAATTTCACTCAGAGCCTTCATCACACTTTGCCCGATCACCCGGGAAATATTTTCGGCTGTTCTTAACTCTGCCCTGGTCTGTCTTTCATTTATGGCAATCTTTTGGCCCGTAAAAAGATTCTGATCGGAATGTGTATCCTTTAATTGTGTTGGGCTTGAAAATGGTGATTTGGTCAAGTTCTCTTCAAGACTCTGCAGAATGCCAAGAATATCTGCTGCAGTTTTTATCAGCCCGGCTTTATCGAATGGAAAGGTTGGCGCTGGTCCGGTTTCTGCAGTTGTGCTTCCGTCAAAAATTTTCCGCTCTGCGGGAAATTGCGCTGTACCTGAAAAATCAGATCTTAGAACATTTGAAGATTTTTCTGCGAACCAGTTAAAGACCTTCGTGAGATAAGTCTGCAGTGTTTCAGATGTCTCTTTTTTGATAAAAGAAAAAAGAGACAGGTTTGGTTTGATACCTGAAGCAGACTTTTCCACCTCTGAAAGAAGTCCTGACAAGACAGAAAACTGCGGTTTGAGATTACCATGTAAAAAGTCCAGAAGTTCTTGAATAGACTGAATGCCAGGATTGGTCTGTGAACCAAGGGCAGTGAATGCAAGATTTTTAATTTTATCTGACAAAGTGCTGTCTTCAGGAATAACGAGAGACTTCAATGCCAGGTTAGAAAAGCCTGAAACTGACTTCTCAGTTAATAGTTCCTCTATGATTGCCTGGCTGAGATTGCCGGAGAGAGATGTTTGGGGAGATTGTGGAGTAAATGTACTCAGGAGTTTTTCCAGCTTTTCAGGAAGAGTGGGAAGTGTCCTTGAAATGTCTGAAAAATTTCCTTTAGGTTTCTGCCTGCTCTGATTCTCCAGTGCTTTAAGTTGAAGATCGATCTCTTTTTTAAGTGATTCCAGCTTGGCCTTAAGTTCTTTTTCGATAGCGACCTGATCGGGCTGTGTATCTGGATTCTCTGTAATTGCACTTTCGGGTGTAGATATATCACGCTCAAGTTTCTGCTGTGATAAAATGGAGATAACGGCCGCAGTAAGATCGGGAGATCTTTTTTCCCCGGCCTGTGTTATATCTGAAGCTGTTTCAAGAGGATTACCGGTTTTCTCCATAAACTTTGTCAGAAGGTCGGCCCTGGAGGCTGTATACTCATTTTTATGCAAAGTTCTGATGAATTCAGATTTTGTAAACTCCGACAGGGTGTTTTTTTCAAGTGAAACTTTTATTTCATTGAGAATCGAGGAAAGAGCAGATGCGGATGGACTGTTTTTAACAGGTGTATCTGTTTTAACCTGCTTGTCATTAGAAGGCTCATCGAACCATTGTGCAACAGATACGGCTTTCCGGAGCACATCGGTTCCTTTTGATAAACGCACTTCAGGACTTTTACTTTCCTGAATCTGCATCAGGCTTTCTATGCTCTTTCGTAAAGATTCTATTCGTGTCTGCAGCTCTTTTATCTCTGACTGAGGAACTTTCTTTTCAGGAAGAGAAAATTGCCTCTGAGCGTGGATAGTTTCATTTTTGAATTCATCAGCAGAAACCTGTTTGGCGCTGCCGGGATCTCTATGCTGAGGCAGAATAACTTTTCGCTCTGATAATATTGAGAGCAGCAGCTCAGACAAATCAGAACTGCTCTGCGGCTTTACTGTCCCGGAGGCTGCGGGATTTTTCTGATCTGCTGTGATACCGATTTTCTGAAGAAGCTTTGCCAAAAAGTTATTCCCTGCCTGATCGTCTGGAACTTCAGATTCCGTAGTGATAAATTCCGGGCTTGTAAATTCAGGAAAGGATTTATTGCCGAGTGCCGATATGATTTCTCTTAACAGGGAGGAAAACACAGTCCGGGGACTTACATCAACTTTATCTGCATCGTTTGGAAGAATAGAGGAAAGAGCTGATGCGGACTGGGTGTTTTTAACAGGCACATCTGTTTTAACCTGCTTCTCATAAGAAGACTCATTGAACCATTGTGCAACAGATACGGCTTTCTGGAGTACATCGGTTCCTTTTGATAAACTCACCTCAGGATTTTTACTGTCCTGAACCTGCATCAGGCTTTCTATGCTCTTTCGTAAAGATTCTATTCGTTTCTGCAGCTCTTTTATCTCTGACTGAGGAACTCTTTTTTCATGAAGAGAAAATTGTCTTTGGGCGCGGATGGTTTCATCTTTGAATGCATCAGCGGAAACCTGTTTTGTGCTGCCGGGATCTCTTTGCTGAGGCAGAATGTCTTTCCGCTCTGATAATATTGAGAGCAGCAGCTCGGGCAGGTCAGAACTGCTCTGTGTCTTTACTGTCCCGGAGGCTGCGGGATTTTTCTGATCTGCTGTGATTCCGATTTTCTGAAGAAACTTTGCCGGAAAGTCATCTCTTATCTTTTCATCTGAAACTTCAGATGCGGTACTGATAAATTCCGGACTTGTAAATTCAGGAAAAGCCTTTTTGTCCAGGGCCGGTACAATTTCTCTTAACAGTGAGGAAAATACAGACCGGGTACTCACATCTAATTTGCTTGTATTGTCAGGAAACACCTTATCTGCTGATTCATTGATTGCTCTGGCAACAGACAGAACCTTTCCGAGGAGATCTGCTTTCGCAGAGGTTATAATTTCGGGAGTATCAGTATCATCGGCTTCTATCAGAGCCTGTAAACTCCTGCGTAGATCTTCTATTGTGGAATAGATTTCTTTGAGCTCCCCGCGGGAGATTCTGTTTACTCCCTCAGGTGTCCTCTGAGTTGTGACTGTGGGGGTATTGCCAACTGTCTTTTCCTGAACCGGCAGATTTTTGCCGGAATTGAGGAATGAAACTATTGTGTCTGTCAAATCGAGCACGGCCTGTTTTGGCGCCGATGCTGCAATGACACCCTCTTTTCCAGACCCTGACTTTTCCAGTAACCTGAACAGAAGATCCATTCGCGTTTTAATATCAGGTGATTCAGATGCGGCTTTAACAGACCTGTCTGTCACGAATTCCGGGATAACCTTTTTGTCAATAGAAGAGATTGTCTCTTTGAGCAGTGTATTAAGTACCGATGCTGTACTTTCAGTTCGGGGCCGGTTCCCTTCCAAATGCCGGGGTTTATCAGTGGATGTAAACCACTTTGCAAGCAGAACAGTTTTTTCAACTATTTCAGATTTTAGCTTCTGCTTTACATCAGCATCTTGAGATTCAGGGGATTGCAGAAACTCCTGAACACTTTTTTTAAGAGACTCTATTTTAACCTGCAGTTCATCTATGTCCTCAGGAGGGATACTGTCTGTTGAGAGAGTAACGGAGCTTTTATAATAAGGCTGCTCAGATGCAGAGATCTCTGAAGAACTCCCAGATGGCGCGCCGCTTCTGCCTGAAGTCAAAAATGATAAGAGAGTATCGGCCAGCTCGACGATTTGTTTTTGCGACGAGAAGAATGTGCCGGGCTTGAAGTGTGAATCTGTTTTGCTTTTTTCCAGAATCATTGCCAGGAGATCCAGCCTGTTTTTATCAACCGTCTCGACAGCTACCCGGAAAGACTGAGGATTTGTGAATTCAGGCAATGACTCTGTTTGAAGAGATTTGCTGATTTCTTTAAGCATAACATTCAGAACGGGGACTACAGTTGCGCTCCTGCTTTTATCAGATTGTAGCTGATCCGCTATTTCTGAATCCGTAAACCATTGAGCAGCTGAGATGACTTTAGCTACAACTGCACCTTTTTTTTCTGTTTGCGCTTCAAAGTCCTCTGTTTGAGTCTCCCGGAGTGCCTCTACGCTTCTGCGGAGCGAGTCAAGTCTGTTCTGAATATCTTTGAGATCTCTGTCTGTAAAGGTTTCAGGATCACCTTTTATGGCTCTATTAGTCTGTATTTGCTCATTGCTGTCAAATTGAGTTTCAGTAAAGGATCTGGATGGTGCAGCCTGCCGGGGTGTCTCCTGAGAGATTTCTGCAGGCCGGAAGCTCTCGAAACCCGGAAGAGGATGGGCCCTCTCTGAAAAATCTGGAGAGGGGGCATCTTGTGCGGTGCCTTCACCTGCATTTTTCCGGTCAACGTCAATACCGAGAAATGCAAGCAGTTTTGCAAGGAAATCACTCCTGGATCCTGTCGCTTTTGCTTGTTCCAGGTTTGTAAATTCAGGAAGAGTTTTCTTTTCCAAAGAGTTACTGATCTCTTTGAGAAGAAAAGAGAGAGTAGTGGCAAATCTGCTGTCTTTTGCTGTTTCTCCGGGCGCAGCTTGAGGATTTTCGGTACTGGTCTGCAGCATTTGGGCAATGTATACGGCTTTAGCCAGAATGACTGCAACCCTCTCAGTCTGGATTTCAGGACTTTCATCGGCAGCTGCCTGCAGGTGCGTGCTGATACTTGCCCGAATTGAGTCAATTTTCTTCTGAAGTTCTTTTATGTCACTTCGAATTTCTTCACCATTCTTTGCAGGTACATCAACTGCATTCATAAGAGAGAGTAGAGAATACTTAAGATTGGGCTCTTTAATGGAGCTAAAGCTGTTTTCAGAGATTGAGTTCTCAAAGTCGATGCCTGCTTTCTGCATCAGTTTTGTCAGGAACTCGGCTCTGTTAATGTTTTTGTCAAGGTTATCCTCTGTGACTCCAAACTGTTCCGGCGGGGTGAGAGAAGGCAGCGCGTCCTTTACAACCGCAGCGTTGATCTCCTCAAGCTGAACTGCGACAGTTGAGGCATTTACAGGAGGACGTGCTGAAACTTCGGCGAGTATCTCTGTGTTCTCAAGAGCTGTATTGAGCCACTGGGCTAAAGATGCGGCCTGGGCCGATTGCGAACCTGCCCGGGTCTGTGGAAGAGAGTGCCTGGCTGACTGCAGAACGGCATCAATCCGGTGAAGTGTAGCCAGTTCTATGCTTTCCCTGCTTTCCAGAAGCTGTTCGTATACCTGGGCAGGAACAGACTGCATAATGCTGCTTGAGAATCCACGGGACCAGGACTGGATCTCTCCTGTCAGACTGCCTTTATCAAGAAGTATCGCTGTTGTTCCGGAACCGGAAGGAAATGTTCTAATGTAAAATTCTTTGTTTTGCTGTGCGGGTGAAAGACTGTCCGGGTCACCATCTGCTTTAGCTTGCAGAAAAGATGCGAGTTCCTCTTTAGAAGATATTTTGTATACACCCTCGGGAATCTGTTTGTCGGGGATATCGATGAAAATGAGCTTCTCCAGTTCCCTTACAGGTGTTCGCTGTGCAATCTCTTTTTTGACTGATTCCAGAAGGTTGATCAGTTCCTGGCTGCGGTTCTTTACTTCAGCCGGTGATTTATCAAATTTTTCAAGTGTTGCAGAGGCCTTCTGTATAGCATCCCTTTCTTCACCTGATGCATTAGACTCCAGTGCGTTTAAAACAGAGATGATCCGTTGTGAAACGAACTGGTCTTTTTCCCCGGACTTCAACTGCCCGATTGCAGAATCAAGTGCCGCGCTAAGATGCTGGTCGCTGTATGTTATCTTGGCCGATGAGAAGCTGTCGGGGGTACCGGGGGGATGCTGCCGTGGCATCTGCACTTTTTCCAGAAGAACATAGCCTTTTTGAAATTTCATTACAACCGTATCACCAGCCTGAAGCTTTTCTTCCGGCACTTTTACAGTGATCTTTTCTGAACCGGTTTTAATTATGACAGTTTCAGGATCGATTCGTTTTTCAACTACACCTCTGGCTGACTTTTTAGAATTGAGGGAATCCGGGACAGTGCAGGCGGCAATTAGAGTTGAATCAGGAATCATAACAGACTGTGCCCGGGAAAAAAGATACTAAGTCAGCCGCTCTTATCTTGAGCCTTTGGGGGCCGGAGCGGGTTTATCCATTAAATCTAACCATATTATGCATTGAAATCAGGGCAGAAGGCAACCAGGAGCGCTATCTACCTCAGTTTGTGTCCTGATATTCTGAGGATGAGGGAAACATGATCGGTGCTGATAAGATATCTGCGCGAGATCTCCTGAACAGAAACACCGTCTCTTGCTGCCTGAAGCACCTTGAATTCCATTTCACTCATCTTCCTGGTTTCCTCAGCCGGTTCTATAAGTTTATCGGCAATTCCCGGCCTGGAATAGAGTGATTGTTCCTGATTTTCAACAATTCTTTGCTTCAGATCTGCAACAGAATCATTTTGCGGTTCAGATGAGGGTATATCTTTTTGCAAAGACGATTGCCTGACGCTTCTTGGGGTGTAGGTGACCGGGGGAGCCGGTTTTTTATCAGTGATACGCTGTTTTCTTTTAAAGTTTCTCAGAATCCCTGTTATAAGCATTAAACCTGAAATTATTGCAGCCACCCCGACAAAAATTATTATCCAATCAAAAATGTTCCGGGGCGGGAAGGGCAGGTTTGAAGGCTTGTGCGGCAGGGGCTCAGGTATTAAAGTTTGGGATTGGATCGCTTTCCTGATTGTGTGGAGTGAATCAATAAGCTGTGATTGTCTGGTTTCAATTTCGGTTATGGGATTGCCAGCGCGTTTTCTGGCTTGTTTTTCAAGATCCAGTGAATCAAGGAGCTGAGAAATTTCTTTCATCTCATGGACAAGGTCTTGCTGTGTTGAGGTCTGTGCGGTGGAAGGTAACCATGCCAGAAAGAGTAAAAGAAATATGAGAGGCATATTTTTAATCAGCCCAAAAAGTGGGGAAAAAGCGTAACTCCATGAAAAGTAAGATAATTCTTGAACCTTGCATACTGCAATTTTATCTGTTTATATATTGACAGTACAAATTATATTCTTTGTGACAGGGAGGCTGGCTGATTTTCCGGCAAACCCGGCTTTCGGCTGCATATCCGATAAACTGCCATTATTGCAAAAAAAAAATGTAAGTTGTATATTTTTATTTCTGCTTCAAAACGAGATAATGTTTTTATGCACAAATTCGTTGTTTTTTATAATGGAGAACCGCTCAAAACTTATGAGCTCGATGAGCCTGTAATAAATATCGGGCGGCTTCCTGAGAACACGATTTCCATCGCCAATATGGGAATCTCCCGTCGTCATACAAAAATTGAAGAGGATGCAGACCGGAAATATATTCTTTCTGACCTCAATTCTCTCAATGGAACTTATGTAAACGGAAAAAGGGTAAAGAAGATAGCCCTTAACAGTGGTGACAAGATTACTATTGGTAAATACACAATCCTTTACGAACAAATAGAGCTGCATAACCCTGACCTGTCTTCCAGGCAACCGGAGCAGTATACAGCCAACTACAATCAGCAGATTGCAGGTGAACCGCAGTCACCCGACTCTCAGTCAAAAACCGAAAAAGTAGAAAACACCGCAGTACTTATCGAAACAAACAAACATGTGGTTTACAAACTGGACAAGCCCATCCTTACCGTCGGAAACGGCGAAGATGACGATATCTTTGTGTCGGGATTCATGATCGGAGAGGGGCAGGTCTCCATCGAAAAACAGCAGGAGGGTATTTACATTTATGCCCATAAGTTTATGGGCAAAATCAAAGTGAACGGCAAATCGATCCGGTCTCATCTTCTCCAGCATAAAGACAGAATCGAAATCGGCTCAAGTACTTTTCGCTTTATGGAGAATGGATAATACCGATGAGAGTTGCGTTTATTTCCGATATACATGCCAACCTTGAAGCGCTTGAGGCGGTTCTTAAAGATATTGATGGACAAAGGGTAGATGAGGTGATCTGCCTCGGAGATATAGTAGGGTACGGCGCAAATCCAAATGAGTGTGTGGAAATAGTCAGCAAAAGGTGTCCTGTTACTTTACTGGGAAATCATGATGCGGCGGCTGTTGATCTCCTTTCGACTCAGAATTTTAACATTCACGCCAAAATTGCCATCGAGTGGACATCAAAAAATCTCAAGAAAGAGTCCGGACAGTTCCTTAAATCTCTTCCCTACAAATCCTTGCGGCCGCCGATGACACTTGTTCATGCTACGCCCTATGAACCGAATATGTGGTATTACATCACATCACTGGAAGAGGCGGCTTTCAATTTTCAATTCTTTGATACTCAGATCTGCTTTATCGGACATACCCATATCCCGATCATTATTGTCCTTGACAAAAACAAAGAGCTTTACGTTCACCAGGATTCCTCTATTCGTCTCAGTGATGTGGAGGGGGCGCGTCTGCTGATAAATATCGGAAGTGTCGGGCAGCCTCGTGACAGAAACCCCAAATCATGTTATGGCATTTTTGACAGCGATGAAGGCACTTTTTTCTACCGCCGTGTCGCGTATAATATCGAAAAATCGCAGATGAAAATGAAAAGAAGCCGAATGCCGGAGTTTCTTATCTCCCGTCTGGAGGACGGAAGGTAAGAGCCTTTTTAAAACTGCCCCCCGACCATTTCTTTTTCCACATTTTTCTCCAGCATCGGATATTTTCCATTAAAACATGCCGTGCAGAAATTTTCCGGGCCAGGTAATACAGACTGCATCCCTTCGACAGACAGATATCCCAGAGAATCAACCTCGAGGTACTGACGTATCTCTTCGACATTGCGGTTAGAAGCTATAAGCTCACTTTCGGTAGGCATGTCGATTCCATAGAAACAGGGGCACATAACAGGTGGAGAGGAAATTCTCAAGTGTATCTGTGCGGGTTCAGCCGTTTTCACAAGCCGGATTATTTTCAGCATGGTAGTACCTCGCACAATTGAATCGTCTACGATAACTACCTTCTTGCCTTTTAGAACTCCCTTCACAGGATTGAATTTGATTCTGGTACCAAAATCACGGCCGGACTGTCCGGGATGTATGAATGTGCGTCCAACATAGTGGTTGCGGATCAGTCCTATGTCAAATCTGATACCAGACTGTTCAGAAAAACCCAGTGCGGCAGTTGTGGCTGAGTCTGGAACACCCATGACCAGGTCGGCATCCTTGACCGGGAAGTCGATTGCAAGCTGCCGTCCGAATTTCCTTCTTATCTTATCCACATTGCTTCCGAACACAAAACTGTCTGGACGTGAAAAATAGATAAACTCAAAAACACAGTGTGCCGGTCTGATTTCCGGTTCAAATACAGGGATCCGGTAAGAGACTATACCCCTTTTGTCAATTCTGACCATTTCACCGGGTTCAATCTCCCGGATCATCTGTGCCCCTGACAGATCGAACGCGCACGTTTCTGAAGAGAGAAAAAAGCTGCCCTCTGAGTTCTTTCCGAGAATAAGTGGCCGAATGCCCCTGGGGTCGCGTGCTCCGTAAAGGGTGTCACTGGCCAGGAACACAACAGAATATGCCCCCTCGACACCTGATAATGCATCGAGAATCATCGCTTCTATAGTTTCGCGTTTTGACCTTGCAATCAGGTGCATGATTACTTCTGTGTCTGTCGTTGACATGAATATCGAACCGTCATTTACCATTCTTTTGCGCAGAGAGTCTGCGTTGATCAGGTTACCATTATGCGCGCCTGCTATCTGGCCGGCCCTGCAGTTGATCAGTATCGGCTGTGCATTCTCAATTGTAGAGGCCCCGGTAGTTGAATATCTGTTGTGCCCGATAGCAGAGTGCCCCTTGAGGTTCTCAATTGTGCTCTGGTGTTTGAAAACATGGCCGACAAGCCCCATCGCTTTGTGGATATTTACTGTGTTGCCGTCGGACACCGCTATTCCGGAACTTTCCTGACCGCGATGCTGCAGCGCGTAAAGCCCAAGGTATACAAGATGAGCGGCCCGGGGATTGTTGAATACTCCGAAAACACCGCATGATTCATGAATGGAATCGCTTGACATGTTAAAGTCCTGACTTGTTTATTGAGGTTGTCTTTTGCTGTATTTCAGGCACGCACCTACAAAATCTCTGAAAAGAGGATGTGGATCCACAGGTCTTGATTTGAATTCAGGATGAAACTGGGATGCGATAAACCATGGATGATCACTGATTTCCACGATTTCTGTCAATATGCCATCTGGAGAGTGGCCCGAAATCACCATTCCGGCGCTCTCGAATTTCTCCTTGTAATCGATATTAAACTCATAGCGGTGCCTGTGACGCTCGCTGATCGATTCCTTTCCATAACATTTTCTTGCTTCTGTGTCATTCTTCAGTAAACATGGATAGGCTCCGAGTCTCATTGTGGCACCCATGTTCATCACCTTCTTCTGCTCTTCCATAAGGTGGATTACCGGATATGGGGTCTCAGGATTGCTCTCGGTACTGTCTGCTCCATCAAGTTTAAGAACATTTCGCGCGAACTCAATCACCGCCATCTGCATTCCTAAACAGATACCAAAAAACGGGATCCTGTTTTCGCGCGCGTACCGGATTGCGGCTATCTTCCCGTCGAGCCCCCTCGAGCCGAATCCTCCTGGAACAAGTATTCCATTAACGTTTTCCAGAATTTTTGCGGGTTCCTCTTTCTCTATGTCTTCAGCTGAGACATTCCTGATTATAACCTTTACAGCATGAGCGGCCCCACCGTGATTGAGGGCTTCGTTGATCGATTTGTAGGCATCCAGAAGCTCACTGTACTTCCCGACAACTCCTATTTCAACTGTGTAATCAGAATTTATTACACGGTCAATGTAATTACGCCAGGGCTTAAGATCCCTGCGGCCAGCTCTTAAACCCAGTGTATCCAGTATAACTGTGTCAAGATCCTGGGTTGCGAATTCAATCGGTACTTCATAGATTGTGTGAGGAGCATCAAGAGCCTCTATGACAGCCTCCTGGTCAACATTACAGAACAGGGAAAGCTTCTTGCGCACATCGGATTCAAGATGTTTTTCGGTTCTGCAGATAAGTATGTCAGGAAATATTCCTATTTCCCGAAGATCGGCAACTGAATGCTGCGTCGGTTTTGTCTTGACTTCCCCAGCTTTACTCAAGTAGGGAATGAGAGTCACATGGATGAAAAGCACATTGCCGCGCCCCTCCTGGATTCTGAACTGCCGGAGAGCTTCAAGATAAGGAAGGCTTTCGATATCACCAACTGTTCCACCAATCTCGCTTATCACTACATCTACATCGGGAGCTGCTACAGAACGGATGCTTTCGCATATCTCTGATGTCACATGCGGCACGACCTGAACCGTTCCGCCCAGAAAATCGCCACGGCGTTCCTTTTTTATTATGGAATCATAAATACGCCCGGAAGTGTAATTGCAGAACCGGTTGGTTGTTGATCCGGTAAACCGTTCATAATGACCCAGGTCAAGATCTGTCTCCGCACCGTCATCGGTAACGTAAACCTCCCCATGCTGGTAGGGGTTCATTGTTCCGGGATCGACATTAAGATAGGGATCGAATTTCTGGTTCACAACACGCAAACCGCGGGATTTTAGAAGAAGGCCGATTGAGGCGGCAGTGATGCCTTTTCCCAGTGATGAAACAACGCCTCCGGTGACGAAAATGAATTTGGGCATAAGATTCTGCTCCGGTCAATTATTTATATCAAAACCCGGTAATATGCCGGGGTTTTCTCAAACTCTGGGTAGGTGGTCATGCCTTCAATCTGCTTTATTTAGCGCCGTCTCCATTTCAGCTCCACATCGTAGCACGTATGTTCAGATCGTGTCTGGACCTGTGCTCTTTTTCCTGAGATTCGCTGATGTAAACCTGTAACGGTTTGACGGAAAAACCGGTTCTCTCAAGAGAATTCATTCCGCTTATGGCAGCCTGCGCGCCTTCAAGTGTAGTTATATATGTAATCCCCTGCGCGACAGCGGCACTGCGGATAGGCTTGGAGTCGATCTGCGATTTTCTTCCAGCCGGCACATTTATGATCAAGTCAAATTCATTGCCTTTAATGAGGTCTATGATGTCGGGTTTGCCTTCTCCGATTTTCGGCACCATCTTGACATTTATCCCGTTTGAACTCAGCACTCTCCAGGTTCCCTCTGATGCGTAAATCCGGAAACCCATGGATGCGATCATTTTAACCATGAAAATGATGTTCCTTCTCATGCTGTTTCTGACGCTGATGAAAACGGCACCTGAACGGGGAAGAATGTTTCCGGCAGCTTCCTGAGACTTGGCAAACGCAAGCCCGAAGTCCTTGTCAAGACCCATCACTTCTCCGGTGGATTTCATCTCCGGTCCAAGTATTATATCCGCTCCGGGAAATTTGTTGAACGGGAGAACCGATTCCTTTACGGCGAAGTAGTTGATAGATTTTTCAACTGCTTCAGGAATCTGCGAAAGCTTCAGGCCGGTCATTACTTTAGCGGCTATTTTTGCCCAGGGGACCCCGATAGCCTTGCTGACAAAAGGAACAGTCCTTGATGCTCTCGGGTTGACCTCCAGGATGTAAACGGTTTCCTCTTTTATGGCAAACTGAATATTAAGGAGTCCGATAACCGAAAGTTCCCTTGCGACCTCGATTGTAGCGCGTCTGATCTCTGCGATAATATCTTCGGAAAGGGTATGGGGAGGAAGAACACAGGCGCTGTCGCCGGAATGAATCCCGGCTTCCTCTATATGCTCCATTATTCCGCAGATCATAACCGTGTGTCCATCAGAAAGTGCATCCACATCCACTTCCAGTGCATCACCTATGAATTTATCAACCAGAACAGCCCGGTTTTCAGCCGCAGCCTGGGCATCGGTTATAAATGCCCTCAGTTCGTCATCGTCATAAACTATTCTCATTGCCCTTCCGCCAAGGACAAAAGAGGGGCGCAGAAGGACGGGATACCCAAGGTTATGGGCAATACTGATTGCCTCCTCGGTGTTCGAGGCGATACCGTTTGGTGGCTGGTTAAGCCCGAGTTTTTTTACCATTGCAGAGAATTCATCACGGTCTTCCGCACGCTGAATCGATTCCACTGATGTTCCGATAATGGGGGCTCCGGCGCTCATAAGCTGTTTGGCAAGATTCAGCGGTGTCTGGCCGCCAAACTGAACTATGACCCCTTGGGGCTTCTCTTTGTCGATAATGTTCATTACATCTTCAAATGTAAGCGGCTCAAAATAGAGCTTGTCTGAGGTGTCGTAGTCGGTACTTACAGTCTCCGGGTTGGAGTTGACCATGATCGACTCATATCCCAGCTCCTTGAGCGCATACGATGCCTGACAGCAGCAGTAGTCAAATTCTATACCCTGGCCTATTCTGTTTGGGCCGCCGCCCAGGATAACTATCTTGCGTCTGTTGTCAGGCCTTCCTTCATCTTCCTGTTCGTATGTGGAATAATAATAGGGTGTATACGCCTCAAACTCGGCTGCGCAGGTGTCAACCAGCTTGTATGTAGGAATCACACCCAGCGATTTACGGTGCTGCCGGAAAGCCGTTTCTTCCATCCCGAGCGCCTTTGCTATCTGTGCATCGGAAAAACCCATCCCTTTTCCTTTTTGGATGAACTTTTTCTGATTGTCTTTGTCAAGGGACAGTATTTCAGGCGTGATCTGCTTTTCAAACTGGAGGATTGAAGTGATATTGTTTACAAACCAGGGATCTATTCCGGATACGCCACAGACCTCTTCCACACTGAGCCCGTTCTGGAGGGCAAATCTTATAAGAAAGAGGCGGTCAGATTTCGGTTTGGCCAGTGCCGCAAGAATTTCCTCTTTGCTATGCAAGTCAAATGCAATGGGATCAAGACCATTTTTCCTGGTCTCCAGCCCCCGCAGACCCTTTTGCAGAGCCTCTTTAAAGGTTCGGCCGATTGCCATGGTTTCCCCGACTGACTTCATCTGAATACCTATAGTGGAATCTGCTTCCGGGAACTTCTCAAAAGTAAAACGTGGAATCTTTATGACACAGTAATCGATTGCCGGCTCAAAAGAAGCCGGGGTTTCCCGGGTGATATCATTTCTGATTTCGTCGAGAGAATACCCGACGGCAAGTTTCGCAGCGAATTTGGCGATAGGGAACCCGGTTGCTTTACTTGCAAGAGCAGAACTCCGGCTTACTCTGGGGTTCATCTCTACAATCACCATGCGCCCGTTCTCCGGATTTATCGCAAACTGAATGTTGGAGCCCCCTGTTTCCACTCCGATTTCCCTGATAATTGCCACCGCCGCATCACGCATCTTCTGGTACTGACGGTCGGTGAGGGTCTGGGCCGGAGCAACAGTTATACTATCCCCTGTATGCACTCCCATCGGGTCAAGGTTCTCAATCGAGCAGATTATTACAACATTGTCTGCTCTGTCCCTCATTATTTCAAGCTCGTACTCTTTCCAACCGATAACAGATTCTTCTATCAGAATCTCGTTTATCCTGCTGCAGTGAAGACCGTATTTGGCAGCACGCTCGAAATCCGCCTCAGTGTAAACTATTCCTCCACCTGTGCCGCCCATGGTAAATGATGGCCTGATAATGAGCGGAAAGCCGATCTGACGGGCTATCTGCCAGGCTTCATCTAAATTGTATGCAAAGGCACTCTGAGGGAGATCAAGGCCGATACCTGCTATTGCCTTCTTAAATTCACTGCGGTCCTCGGCCCGCTTGATGGCCTTCTCATCAGCACCGATCAGCTTGACATTGTATCTTTGAAGAACACCGCTTTCGGAAAGCTCCATGGCGGTGTTGAGTCCGGTCTGTCCTCCCATGGTGGGAAGAATGGCGTCAGGACGTTCTGCTGCAATGATCTTTTCAACTATCTCGGGTGTGATTGGCTCTATATAGGTTTTGTCAGCCATATCCGGATCGGTCATTATCGTGGCCGGATTGGAGTTTACAAGTATCACCCGGTAGCCTTCTTCTTTAAGAGCCTTGCAGGCCTGGGTTCCCGAATAGTCAAACTCGCATGCCTGGCCGATAATTATAGGGCCGCTTCCGATAATCAGAATACTGTTGATGTCATTTCTTTTTGGCATAAAATCCTGTCGTTATTTTTACGTCAGTGCCGGCATTTTTGCTTTTGCCCGCGTGTTCTTTCTCTCAAGTAATGAAATGAACTCCTCGAATAGATAGCCTGAGTCATGCGGTCCGGGAGATGCTTCCGGGTGATACTGAACGCTGAAGACTTCTCTTTTCATGTCTTTTAGACCCTCACAGGTATTGTCATTAAGGTTCACGTGTGTCATTACCGCCCCGGATGCTTTCAGGCTCTCCATATCAACACAGAACCCGTGATTCTGAGAAGTGATCTCAATGCACTTTGTTTTATTGTTTCTTACAGGGTGA
>Ga0209723_1001149_pt1 | contig 43508 bp, 36 predicted proteins | sample BiotimSIPDNA_2_FD_185750 | JGI IMG/M metagenome (GOLD analysis project Ga0209723, IMG submission 185750) | Anaerobic biogas reactor microbial communites from Washington, USA - Biogas_R2 time_0 SIP DNA (SPAdes) (version 2) | ecosystem: Engineered > Bioreactor > Anaerobic > Unclassified | place... | reverse complement strand
TCCATCCAACTTAACCGAATAATAATGAAAAACCATAAGTCACCGGGCTCATCAACAAAAGAACTTAAACGTTTTGAGGTTGCAAATGTAAAACCGTTTTAGTAACCAACAAATGTTTTGGGAAAACTTTTTCCATCATTTTCTCATGTTATTGATAATGAAATACCTTAAGCATCACAGTTTGTTAACATTGCAATTTGTCAACACAAAATCGGTTCTGCAAAACTGTTCAGTTTTCCATAACCTTATAAAAGAAAAGTGTATTTTCGTGAATTCTTAAGACCATTCATAATGAGAATTTCTGAAAAGAGCCTGGTGATCATTCCCACCTACAATGAAAAAGAGAATGTTGAGAAGATTGTCCGCAAGGTATTCTCGCTGGAGACCCCTTTTCAAATATTAATAATAGATGACGGTTCACCCGATGGGACAGCAACGATCGTCAGGAGACTTCAGCCTGAATTTGAAGGGAAACTCCATCTGTTGGAGCGGCAGGGGAAGCTGGGGTTGGGCACGGCATATATCACGGGTTTCAAATGGGCAATAGAGCGGAAGTACGACTATATTTTCGAAATGGACTGCGACTTCTCACACAACCCTGATGATCTGGAAAGGTTGTTCATTGCTGTTTACAATGGGGCGGACCTGGCCATTGGATCGAGGTATATTTCAGGGATCAATGTGATCAACTGGCCTCTGGGCCGGGTGCTGATGTCCTATTTTGCCTCCGTCTATGTCAGGATGGTTACGGGCATGAAAATCATGGACACTACGGCAGGTTTTAAATGTTTCCGCCGCAACGTTCTGGAGACGATCAACCTCGACGACATCCGCCTGAAAGGGTATGGTTTTCAGATTGAGATGAAATTCAAAACCTGGAAGTCAGGTTTCAAGATTGTGGAAGTTCCCATCATCTTTACCGACCGGAAAGAGGGAACTTCCAAGATGAGCGGCGGGATTTTCAGCGAAGCGCTGTGGGGGGTATTAAAGATGAAGGCGGAGAGTTGGGTGAAACCGAAGAAATAAGGAATTGCTTTCGCTGGGGAAGATGCATGAAATCAGCGACCGGCCTATGAAGACACTGATCAGGGATGCCACCATCATCAACGAAGGGTTGCGCTATAAAGGGAGCCTGCTGATAAGCGGAGAGCGTATCGAAAGGATTTACCCCTATGTTTTGCCTTTAAACATTGACCTTTCGGGTTTTCGGGTCATCGAAGCATCGGGAATGTATCTCATGCCCGGAGTAATCGACGACCAGGTCCATTTCCGTGAGCCGGGACTTACCCACAAGGGGGATCTTTCTTCAGAGAGCCGGGCGGCCGTGGCAGGGGGGGTGACCTCCTTTATGGATATGCCCAATACGGTGCCACAGACGACAACACAGGAATTTCTGGAAGAGAAATACCGTCGTGCGGCGGAAGTATCGGTAGCCAACTACTCTTTTTTCATGGGGGGCACCAACGACAACCTTCAGGAAGTGATTAAATGTGATCCCGCGACGGTATGCGGCATCAAGGTTTTCCTGGGATCTTCGACAGGGAATATGCTTATGGATGATCCGATTGCCCTGGACCTTCTTTTCAGGGAGGCCCCCCTGCTGATCGCCGCCCACTGTGAAGAGGAAAGCATCATCAGCGCCAATAGCCTGGCCGCGCGGGAACAGTTCGGGGATCAGGTACCCTTTTCGTGGCATCCTGTGATCAGGAATGCCGAAGCATGTTATGTTTCCAGCGCCAGGGCCGTTGAACGGGCCGCCAGATACGACACCCAACTCCACATTTTCCACCTGTCCACGGCCAGGGAGATGGAACTTTTTAACCCCGGACCTGTGAGAGATAAAAAAATCACGGCTGAAGTATGCATTCACCATTTATGGTTCAGTGACAGGGATTACACGGAAAAGGGCTCTCAGATCAAATGGAATCCCGCAGTGAAAACCCCGGAAGACCGTGAAGCACTGTGGAAAGCAATCCTTGACGACAGGGCCGATGTGGTGGCCACCGATCATGCACCCCATACTTCTGAAGAAAAAAACACCACCTATTTCAATGCGCCTTCCGGAGGTCCGCTGGTCCAGCATTCCCTGGTCGCCATGCTCGAAATGGGCCGTCAGCGGAAAATTCCCCCCGAAAAAATCGTCGCCAAAATGTGCCACGCACCGGCTGAACTTTTCCGGATCAGGGAAAGAGGATACCTGCGGCAAGGATACTATGCCGACCTGGTACTGGTAGATCCGAAAAAGCCATGGACGGTTTCAAAGAACAATATCCTCTCTAAATGCGGCTGGTCCCCCTTCGAAGGGATCACCTTCGGCCATTCCGTAACCCACACCTTCGTGAACGGAGAACTTGTCTTTTATGACAATAAGATCAATCCGGATGTCAGGGGGAAAAGGCTCTTCTTCGACCGTTAACCCTTTCTGAACAGTATCTGAAAAAAAACGCAAAACCTCCGGGGGAAATCCCCGGAAACTTTGCGTCTTTCAAGTGTACCGGTAGTTTAGCCCGGAACACCGCCCCTAAGGAGAAGCCTTCCTTCTAGTCCAGGACGATCAGCAGGTATTTTGAAGCTTTCCAGAATTCCCCGGAATCGTCGACAAATAAGGTGTCAGCCCTCTTTTCTCCCGTGATATGATAGGAATCAGCCGGATGGACGGTAATCACCTTTGCCTTTTTAACCATCAGGGGCAGGAGATTGAAATACCGGATGTCGACTTCAGAAAAATAATCCCTGTTAAAGTCCTTGCGCATCTTCAGAGTGCGGCCGACCCCCAGCACTCCGCCCGATTTCTCCAGAATGTTATTGTCAGTCAGTTCCTTAACTGTTCCTACCGCATAATAGGCTTTGTTAAGTTCAATGGTCTGGGTTTCGATCACCTGGGTTTTTTCCTGAACTTCCTGCGTCACCTGCTCTACCTGACTGGTCAACTGGCTGACATCAATGTTCAGCCGCTGGATGTCCTGGGTCAACTGCGCAATTTCCGCATCCTTTGCTTCGACCTGTAAATTCAGGTTGGCAACCATCCTTTCAAATTCGGCAACCATCCCCTGCAACTGGCCTACCTTGGCATTGGCACTGCTCAGCTTTTTCTGGAGCGACGCCGTCAGCTCCTTGTTTTTCTGAAGCAACTCGTTAAGAAGGACAATATCTTCTATAATCTGGGCTTTCTGACTTCCCTTGAGCTCACCCGACTGCGAACTCCTCACAGTGACCAGTTTTTCAACGGTCTTGATGGAATCGAGATTCTCCTGAATTTCGTTAAAACCGGCCAAAAATTCCATGATCGCGGAATCCTTTTCGAAAGCCACCTGAGTCAGACTGTCACGAACGACATTTAAACGATCGATCTGCTGCTGCTTTTGCTGGCATCCCGCCAGAATAACAGCCAAAGCTACTACGAAATACTTTTTCATGTGTTTATTTGTTAATTATTGTGCTGTTTTGCAGTTCTTTTATGCAGACAGGTAAGTGAGGATTCTTCAAGACCATGAAATTGGCTTGGCGTCGCTCCGCCGAACCTCGTTGCACAGGGAGGCAATGAACATGCCCATTGGTGTAAACCGTTACATGCTCGTTTCATCCGATTTTAATTGTATTCCTGCATACAAGGTACAAAAATAATTATTCATGGGTGCAATTATCTTTTCACCAAAGATTTATTCAAAAAATAAACACATCATTTAACGAATAAATAGCAAAGCAAAGTATACTGATATTAAAAAAAACGTCACGATCGCCGGAATACAATTTGTCAGGTATTGCTTGGAAGAATCCTAAGTATCAGCTAACTTTGAATTCCGGCTTGCTTACCCCGCCCGCAAAGAGGACTGGGTAAGCAAGAGACACAATAGAGAAGTCCTCCCCGTCGGCTTTACCGCGGGGTAAGCGAGCAAGACGCTACAGAAGTCCTCTACGGAATCGGATTTCCCGCTGCCCCAGCGGCGGGAAGTTCCAATTCCGGGGAGTCTCAAGCCGGCAACAATGCCTGTTCTGCAGACAGAGGGTGTTCCGGTGCATGTAGCCGGGTTTTAAAGATGGTCAGATGAAAAGAGTTTTTTCTTGTTGGATCATGATTTTGTTATTTTCTGCCGCTGCCGGCCAATCCCCACAAAATCAATCCCGGGGAGAGGAGTGGGTCAGGAGGGAGGAAATGATCAAGACACAATTGATTGCAAGGGGGATTACCTCGGCCCGGGTATTGGAGGCATTCCAGAAAGTACCCCGCCACCGTTTTGTCCCTGATCCTTACCGGAGATATGCGTATGCAGACCAGCCGCTGCCCATCGGGGAAGGACAAACCATTTCACAACCCTACATCGTGGCCTACATGACGGAAATTCTGGATATCAAACCCGGGGAAAAGGTGCTGGAAATCGGAACGGGATCAGGATATCAGGCAGCGATCTTATCGGAAATGGAGGCGTTGGTGTATTCTGTGGAAATCAATCCCGTACTGAGCGAAATGGCCCGAAAGGCCCTCGCAGGAACGGGTTATGAAAACCTCCGTTTAAAAACCGGGGATGGTTATCAGGGATGGCCAGAACATGCTCCTTACGATGCCGTCCTGGTCACCTGCAGTCCGTCGGCCATCCCCGGCCCGTTAAAGGAGCAACTCGCCGAGGGCGGGAGGATGATTATCCCCGTTGGAAAACAGTATACCATTCAATACCTGGTCCTGCTCGAAAAGAAGAACGGAAAGATCAGGCAGAAGAATGTACTGCCTGTACGTTTCGTTCCCATGGTGAACGAAAAGGGGAAAAACTACTGATTTCAGCAAATTGGGAAATTAGATCTTCCCCGGTTTTCCAGCCAAAAAAAAACTATCTTCACGCCAAAACGGATTCCAATGACCAATCATTCTCCTACAACAGACCGGATTGCGTCGGTCGATATTTTCAGGGCGCTGACCATGCTTCTGATGATTTTTGTCAACGACATGGCCGGACTGGCCAATATTCCAGGATGGATGAAACATACGGCGGCTGATGTTGATGGCATGGGTTTGTCAGACGTGGTCTTTCCGGCATTCCTGTTTATCGTGGGGCTATCCATTCCGCATGCCCTCCGGGCCCGTTTTGCCAAAGGGGAGACCAAAGGGCGGATTGCCGTTCACATCCTGCTGCGGTCGCTGGCGCTGATCATCATGGGATTCTTTTTGGTCAACCTGGAGAACATCCAACCTGACGGACTTGTTATTTCGAAACATGTATATGCGATATTCCTGATTCTGGCTTTTTTCCTGATCTGGAACCTTTATCCCGGAGCGGTCATTGCCGGAAAGGTCAGGAGGTCGTGGCTCCGGGGCGCAGGGATCCTTCTGCTGATCCTCCTGGCCGTGATCTACAAAGGAGGAATCCCTGAAGATCCCTCCTGGATGAAACCCCGCTGGTGGGGAATCCTGGGATTGATCGGATGGGCATACCTGGTTTCAGCTTTTATTTATCTCTTTGCCTGGAATCGCTTCTGGTTGGTCGCTCTCGCACTGGTGGTTTTCAGCTTCCTGAACTTCGCCGAAGTCAGTCCGCTCTTCGAACACCTGCCGACCTTTAAACTGATCATCAGCGCTTCCAATTATGTTCTGGTGATGGGGGGCGTTTTTGCTACGGCCATGTATCACAGAATACCCCCTTTTAAGGAAAAGTCCTGGATTTATGCCGGATTGCTGGTTTTTCTGGCTGTCATCATCGCAGGCTATGGGTTCGACGTCCGCCCCCTCGGAGGAATCTCCAAAATCAGAGCCACTCCTTCCTGGACTTCCCTCTGCATGGGGATCAGCCTTGCCGTATACGCCCTGTTGTACCTCCTGGCCGACAAGTTTAAGATCACAAAATGGGCGGCATTTATTTCACCTGCCGGACGGAGCACCCTCACCTGCTACCTCCTGCCCTACCTGGTCTATCCGGTGATGAGACTTTCCGGCTTTCAATGGCCTCCGCTTCTCTCTTCGGGAGGAGCGGGACTCCTGCGCTCCTTCGCATTTGCCCTCCTGATCATATGGGTAACGGGACTGCTGGGGAAAATCCAAATCAGGCTGAGAATATGAACGGGAACAAAGGGTGATAATTCCTGTCATTACGGCGAAAGCCAGGTAAAAGGGGTCACTGGGATATTCCTGGCAATCCAGAAAATCAGCACAACCGCCAGGATCACACTTGGGGTGTTCCTCAGGTAGAGAATATCGGGCAACTTCCATCCCAGGAAGCGGTTCAGCCACCGGTGGGCGTAGTGGTACAGGATAAGCAATGCCGCCGGGAATACCAGAAAATTATACGCTATCACATCGTCGAACCGGCCGTGCAAAAAACTGTGAACGGCCCGCTGGGATCCGCAACCGGGACAATACCAGCCGGTAAGTATGTAAAAGGGACATTTGGGAAACAAAGGCGATTTCTCAGGATCCAGCACAAAAAAAACCGCTGCTGCCACCAAAACCAATGGCACCAGAAACCAGTTCCTGTATTTCAGCATGTTACCAGTTAAATACTTCACCCAGAAAAGCCATGCCGATGCCAAAAATAAGGGCGAGCACAACAAGGACTGCCGATATGCCTATCGACACCCATATCCAAGTCAGGGCATTCCGGCTGGCTCGCCTCGCTCCGTCAAAATCACCTGCCTGCCACTTCGAGTTTACCTGGGCAGCATAAATAATGGAAACAATCCCCAAAATCTGACAACAAAAAATCGTCACCAGAATCGCTCCGACCAGGTAATTGGATGGAGGTGCCTCATTCATCGCAGGCCGGTTCAACTGTTCATTCATCGCTTCAGCTTTTACAGGTTAGTAGTCAAAAATAGCAAATAATTACAGCAATTAACATAGTTGCAGGCAAACTAATCTTGTGCGCAAAATATTCCCCCACCACAAAACCAGGTAACGTACCCAATCGGCTGGTACGTTGACTACTTCCGAAAGGCTGGCGGAATCAGTCCGGCAGGAGCGTTTAACAAAATTTAACTGAAAAATCAGTTAAAGGTTTGCGCTGGTTTAACAAATAATTCAGCCATGCGTAAATTGACGCGAAAGGAAGAGGAACTGATGAAGATCCTCTGGAAGCTTAAAAAAGGCTTTGTCAAGGATATTGTCGAGCAGTACCCCGATCCGAAGCCCCACTACAACACAGTTTCTTCGCTGGTGCGGCTTCTCCAGGAGAAGGGATTCGTAGGGTACTCGCAATACGGGAACACCTATGAATATTATCCGATGGTTTCGCGTGAGGAGTATCGCAAATCTTTTATGAAGAGGGTGATCAGCGACTATTTTGACAACTTCTACAAGAATGCGGTGGCCTTTTTCGTGAAGGAGAAGGGGCTGAAACCCGAGGTGTTGGAGGAGATTCTCAGGATGATCAGAAAGGAGTAGCCATGGAGGAGTTTCTGCTTTATCTGGTCAGGGTATCGGAAGGCACCACTGCTTTTTACCTCTTTTATTTACTGTTCTTCAGCAAACTCAAGCAGTTCCGGTTTAACCGGGTTTACCTGTTGAGTTCCTTCCTGTTCAGCCCCCTCATTCCGTTGATCACCATTACCATCACCCGGCAAGCTACAGCCTGGTTTGTTCTGCTGCGGGCTGCCACAGAGGCCATGCTTCCCATGGTGGAAGCGGCCAAGGAGAAGATTTCCCTGAGCCTCATTTTCCTGGTGTTTTACAAAACCGGGGTGGTCTTGTGTCTGGGGCGCCTCATAAAGGGACACCTCAGGGTATGGCAGATTTCCCGGCACAGCCGGCCAATGGTTTCCGAGGGAATTGACTATTTCGTCACTCCCGAAGATGTTCATCCCTTCACTTTCTTCCGGAGAATCGTGGTTCCGGAGGAAAGTACACATCATCATTACTTTCCCATGATCCTCAGGCACGAGAAGATCCACGCCGACAGCCGTTATACGACAGACATCCTCCTTCCCGAAATCCTTTTCCTCTTTAAATGGTTCAATCCCTTTGCCTGGCTGATGAAGAAAGCCATCAAAAACAATTTGGAATACCTCACTGACGAGGAGGTAACCCGAAAAGACGACCCGCAAGCCTATCAGTTGGCCCTGGTCGCCCTGGCAGGGGAAAAGGGATGGCCTCCTTCCTCAACGCTCTCAATGGGAACAATTTAAAAACCAGAATAATCATGATGAAAAAGAAAAAAGAAAACAGAAAACAGAAAACAAAAACAGAGTGATCCGCAAACTGATGGTCTTACCGCTGACGGCACTGCTCATCACTGGTCTATCGGCGCGCGATTACAAAATCCTTCCCGCCGCAGAAAATGGCTTCTCGCTTTCCGGCCAATAACTGCAGGAGCTCTCCGGAACTCCTTCCGGAGCGATATTGAATGGCAGGACTCCTGACCAGGGTAGCCTGCAGAGTGATACCTCCCCTTCAGGCCTCCAAGAGGCCACCAACGGATCACTTTCCGCAGATACCGTGGTGAAAGCCACCGATGTCACCGTCCTTACCAGTTTCCCAGTGGGGAATGGCCACGATCCAGTCACTATTAAAGCCGATGAGCTTCAAGGAACGAATCTGGGAAATGGCATCCAGTTTATCAGACAGTTAAACTATGAAAGAGGTCCCGAAGCAGGGAAAGTGGTTAGTGACACGATCAGGATCAGGTTTAGCGGTGGAAAGGAAGACCCGCAACCCCTGGTTATCCTTGATGGCAAAGAGGTCCCATCCATTGACCACATTAATCAGGAGAATATTGAAAGTATTACCGTCCTGAAGGATAAGTCATCCCTGGCAATTTACGGAGACAAGGGGGAAAAACGGGGTTATCGTAATCTCCTCAAAAAAAGAGAGTTCAGAAAAGGATGAAAGCCAGCCATTCTTAATGATGAAGCCTCTCTGGTAGTGCGTAATCTTCCGGACATAGATATTCCTGATTGGAGAGGCCGGTGGATGAAGTTTCAGTTCAGATTTATTCTTCAATTAACGATATTTTCAGTTCACCTTTAAACTGCAAGATTCGGTTTATCGCGAAATCACCGGACAATCCGGTTCCTTTTAAAAGAGGGGGTCGGATTTTTTGTTTGTGGAATAACGAAAATGTGTGATAATATCCTTTTGCGACAAAAGCTAATTGCCTATATTTAGCTGATTTTTAATAAAAGAAACCAAAATCTATATCATAATCACTTCAACTTATTCATTATGAGCGAAAAAAAGAATACGAGCGGGATTTCCCGCAGGGCTTTTTTAGGGACCACCGCTGCCGCGGCAGCCGGGTTCACGATTCTTCCCAGCAATGTGGTTGCCGGTCTGGGGCATGTGCCTCCGAGCGACAAGCTGAATATCGCCGGAATCGGTGTCGGAGGGATGGGGAATGCCAACCTCAAGAACCTGAAATCCCAGAACATCGTGGCCCTTTGCGATGTGGACTACGGATACTGCAAGCAGAACGGCGTTTTCGAAGAGTATCCCGGGGCCAAATGGTACAAGGACTGGCGCAAGATGTACGATGAGATGGGCAAGTCGATCGACGCAGTAGTGATCGCCACAGCCGACCACACCCATGCCATCACTGCCGCGCACGCCATGACCATGGGCAAGCACGTTTATGTTCAGAAACCATTGACCCATACGGTGTATGAGTCGCGGCTGCTGACCAAATTGGCCGAAAAATACCAGGTGGCCACCCAGATGGGGAACCAGGGTTCTTCGGGTGAGGGGGTTAACCTGGTGTGTGAATGGCTGGCCAACGGCGAGATCGGCGAAGTCACCAAAGTGGAAGCTTTCACCGACCGTCCAATATGGCCGCAGGGCCTTAACCGTCCGGAACCCGGGCAATGGGTCCCTGACACCCTTGACTGGGATCTCTTTATCGGGCCAGCTCCCATGCGTCCTTACCACTCCCTCTACACTCCGTGGAACTGGCGCGGATGGTGGGATTTCGGCACCGGCGCCCTCGGCGATATGGCCTGCCATATCCTCCATCCCGTTTTCATTGGTCTGGAATTGGGTTATCCCACCAAAGCCCAGGGCAGTTCCACCCTGCTCCTCAACGACTGCGCGCCGAACGCCCAGATGGTCAAACTCGTCTTCCCGGCACGCATTCCCAAACGACCGTGGAAAGGAATGAAAAAGAACGCTCCCCTCAAGGAAGTGGAAGTTACCTGGTATGACGGGGGTCTCCAGCCGATGAAACCCGAAGGATGGCCTGCCGGTCGCAACATGAACGACGCAGGAGGCGGCGTGATCTTCCACGGCACCAAAGACAAGCTGATTTGCGGATGCTATGGGGTCAACCCGTGGCTCCTCTCGGGCCGTGTTCCCGAGGCTCCCAAATTCCGCCGCCGTATCGAAAAAGCTACCTCCGGAGGGCATGAGCTGGATTGGGTCCGTGCCTGCAAAGAGAGTCCCGAAACCCGCGTGAAAACTGCTTCCGACTTCAGCGAGGCAGGTCCTTTCAACGAAATGGTGGTCATGGGAGTGCTGGCTGTCAGGCTCCAGAGCCTCAACAAGGAGTTGGAATGGGATGGTCTCAACATGAAATTCACCAATATCGGTGATGAAAAAATCAGAACCGTGGTCAAAGACGGCTTTTCCATCCACGACGGGCACCCCACCTTCAACAAGGACTGGACCGATCCGATGTCTGCCGCTGAATTCGCCGCAGAATTGATCAAACATACCTACCGGAAACCCTGGTCACTGCCCGATATGCCGGCATAAATCCGTTTCCGGGTAAAAATCAAAAAGGTCGCTATCAGGCAGGACCTTATTAATAGAACCACAGGGAACACGGGGAAGACACAAAAGACACAAAGGAAATCCTTCGTGTAGTTCGTGAAATTCTTAGTTTCTCTGTGGTTATATTTCATTTAAACCCATTAAATCCCAATTCCGACAATGAAGAAACTGATCCTGTCCGCCCTGTTCCTGGGGATGTTTTCCTGCTCCCGGCAGCATTCTGCCCCCGTAAAAAACGAATACCCGGTACAGCCCGTCCCCTTCACAGCGGTACAGGTCACCGACGATTTCTGGTCACACCGGATCAAAACCAATCACAGGGTCACCATTCCCATCGCTATCCAAAAAAGCCATGAAACAGGCCGTATCGACAACTTCCGGATTGCCGGAGGCCTGATGGAGGGGACCTTCTGTACCATCTATCCCTTTGACGATTCCGATATTTATAAAATCATCGAGGGGGCGGCCTATTCCCTGCAGATGTTCCCGGACCCTGCCCTGGAGGCCACCATCGACTCGCTGATTACCCTGATCGGACTTGCGCAGGAAGATGACGGCTATCTCTACACCAACCGCACCATTATGGGGGAAAACAGTCACCCCTGGGCCGGCCGTAAGCGGTGGGAACTGGTCGACGACCTGAGCCACGAACTCTATAATCTGGGACACTTTTATGAGGCGGCCACCGCGTATTACCAGGCAACGGGAAAACAGGAGATCCTGGAGATCGCCCTGAAAAGTGCCGACCTTGTTGACAGGGATTTTGGCCTGGGAAAAATAGAGAACTGGCCTGGCCACCAGGAGATTGAGATCGGCCTGGTCAAGCTGTACCGGATTACTGGAGAAAAACGGTACCTCGACCTGGCCAAATTTTTCCTCGATGTACGGAGCCATGGCACGGGAAAACCAAGGAGCTATAACCAGTCCCACCTTCCTGTGACAGAACAGTCCGAAGCCGTCGGTCACTCGGTGCGTGCAGCCTACATGTGGAGCGGCATGGCCGATGTGGCAGCCCTTACGGGCGATACGGCCTATGTAGGGGCCATCTCCCGCATCTGGGAGGATGTTGTTCACAGGAAATTTTACTTCACGGGAGGGATCGGCGCCGAAGGAGGGCACGAAGGATTCGGAGGTCTTTATGAATTACCCAATGCCAGAGCCTACTGCGAGACCTGCGCCGCCATCGCCAACGTCTTCTGGAACCACCGCATGTTCCTCATGACTGGTGATTCTAAATACGTCGATGTGCTGGAAAGGTCACTTTACAACAATGTACTTTCAGGGGTATCCCTCGAAGGGGACCGCTTTTTCTATCCCAATCCGCTGGAATCACACGGACAGCATGAGCGCAGTGAATGGTTCGGATGCGCCTGCTGCCCCTCCAACATCTGCCGCTTCATCCCTTCCATGCCGGGATATGTCTATGCCGGAACCGCAAATGACCTGTATGTGAATCTTTATATTCCCAGCCGCATTTCCCTGGCAATCGCCGGAGATTCACTAACCCTGGTCCAGACCGGCGACATGCCCCGGGAGGGGAAACAACGGATTACCCTCCATATGAAGAAGCCGGTCAGGGCAAAAATCCGTCTCAGGATACCCCTTTGGGCTTCGGATGATACCTTCCCGGGAAATCTGTATAAATTTGAAGATCATGTCGGGCAAAAGACGGAAATCACCGTGAATGGCCAATCCGCCATCCTGAGAATGGACAAAGGCTATGCGGTCTTAGACAGAAGATGGGAACCGGGAGATGTTGTTGATATCAACCTTCCCTTTGAAGTGCGAAGGGTTACCGCCCATCCCGCCATTGCCGACAACCTGGGCAAAATGGCACTTCAATTGGGCCCCCTGGTCTATTGCGCCGAATTCGCCGACCAGGAAAATGGACGGGTACTGGATCTGCGCCTGAACAAAAGCGGGAACATTAGCTTTGCCTGGCAGGATCACCTGTTAGGAGGCTGCAACATGATCAAAGCTGACGGATTCAGGATCAGGGACTCCGCGGAAATGAACAAAAAGGAACCTGCCATCATCAACGCCATTCCTTATTATGCATGGTCACACAGGGGAAAAGGAGAAATGGCTGTGTGGCTGCCCACAGAGACGGATCCGGGAACAGAGGCTCAGCCGTGATTAAATTGTAACATAAAATTTATACGATCATTTATTGAAGATACCATGATTTGCCGTATTTTTAAAACGTCAAAAAAGAAGCCATGAAATACCTTTCCTCCCCCCTGAGCCGAAGGGAATTTGTCCGGGATATCACCATGATTTCAGGCATGATGTTATTGCCTGCGGGGGGATATGCTGCACCCCGGAAACCCCGGAAGATCAGGATGAAATTGGGCATGGTGACGTATTTGTGGGGGCAGGACTGGGACCTGCCCACCCTTATCGGCAATCTTACAGAAGCCGGAATCGGCGGAGTGGAACTCCGGGTTGACCATGCCCATGGTATCACCCCGGAACTCACCAAAGATCAGCGTAAGGAAATCCGCAAAAGGGTCAAAAACAGTCCGGTCGAAATTGTCGGCATGGGCACCAATCAGCAGTTCGATTTTCCCGACCGTAAACTGTTGCTGGAATCTATTGAGAAAACCAAGGAATATATCCGGTTGAGTGCTGATATTGGCGGATCAGGCGTTAAAGTCAAGCCAAACCAGTTTCACCCCGGGGTTCCCAAGTCACGTACCGTGGAGCAGATCGGAAAATCGCTGAGCCAGCTGGCGCGTTACGGCGCGGACTACGGACAGCAGATTAGGCTGGAGGTGCACGGAATCGAAACCCAGGAGATCGTCAACATCAAGGCGATCATGGATGTGGCAGATCACCCGAACGCTGCGGTTTGCTGGAACAGCAATCCCGAAGACCTGAACGGGAACGGATTGGAAGCCAATTTCAACCTCCTGAAAGACCGGCTGGGGGATACCTGCCATGTCAGGGAACTTGACGACCCCTCCTACCCTTACCAAACCCTCATGAATCTTTTTGTGGAAATGAATTACCGGGGATGGATCCTACTGGAATGCCGCACCGATCCGGCCGATAAAGTAAAGGCTCTGATCGAACAGCGAAAAATGTGGGAGGGGATGGTGGAAATTGCCAGAAATCGTTAAATTTGCCCCCTCAAAATTACAGACGCCTCTTTAGCTCAGTTGGTAGAGCAGCGCATTCGTAATGCGCAGGTCGTGGGTTCGAGTCCCATGAGAGGCTCACTTAAAACCCTGTGAATTACAGATGCTTATGGCGTTGTAACATTTTGTTAAAAAGCACGAAAAAAAATGCTTTTAAAAGGGTATCTGTTTAAATATAGTTTAAAAATCCTGCACTGACCATAATTTTAATCGCCGGGGAGGAATAACCTTCGCAGAAAATAGGGAAACGCCTGATGTCAGAAGATGTCAGGCGTTTTTTTATTTAACAAAACCCTGAATTCTATAGATTTTCCGGTTCTTCAGGTGACCTGGCAGGTGACCCATTTTGAAAAACCCAAAATAGGTCACCAAAACAGCTGTAACTTCTCCTGACTTGTCCCTTTTAGTGCGGTGACTCCAGTTTTTCGATAAGCTCCTTCATTTTCGGAGTTGGGTGGGCTTTGACAGTCACTATTTTGTTTGCGATATAATTCAGAATCTCGCCATCGACGATTTTTTTTGATTCATCGGTAAATTTCCTGATCGAAACTCCTGTTTTTAGTTCGATATGCTTTGAAACGACAAGTGCCACGAAACATACCAATATATGCAGTTTTATGGGTTCCTCCTCGAAGTGGAAGATTGGCCTTGTCTGTAAGTCGTTTTTTGATATTCTGAATGCTTGCTCTACCTTGTAAAGTTCATGGGAACGCTCTATTATCATCTTATTGTGCTACTGATGTTTCCAGGTTTGTATAGTATCCTTTGATCCCAAGCAGTTTCTGCGTTTTGCAGATCAGGGCTTCATTGAGCTCTATTACCTGCCCCTTCGTCTGGGTAAACTTCGTTTTCTTGCATTTTGATGGTTGGGCGATTACCTGTTTTGCCTTTTCGAACTGCTTCTCCATTTCGTTTCGGTCTTTGCGGTACCTTACCGATGAAAAGCTGCAAATAAGATAGCCATTGCCCGTTTTTATCCGTATGCTTTTGCCCTCTTCCCTGATGATGGTTTTATCGATGGTTTCTGCTTTTGATGCATTATGATCGGTAATCATAAACTTTTTGACCGCAAATTTCCATCCTTAAAAATCATTCACAAGATGCAGTTCCTCGGGCGCTTACGATATTCCCGTCAGTAGTATCGTTAGGAATAAATTCTTAATTTATTCTCCCTATAATTCCATTTCATAAAAATTCATCGATCCAAACACACCAAATCCGCTTTTCAATGTAGAAATTGTAGTCCGGAACTTATTAAAGTTCAGTGAAATATTCGAGTTGCCAATATATGCTGCCATATTTTGATCATATGCACAGATCATTAATCTTGTTCCGGAATGATCAAAAGGCAGTATAATCTCAACATCTGTTTTCCTATCAGGAAATGTTACAAGGCGTGAAACCAATGAATAGTTATTTTCAACGATTTGGTATATATCTACCATGCCTGTAAGACTATCAGGAAGTAAAGAAAAAGATATCATTTTCCTGTCGGTTATTAAAGTCTCAAGGTCTATTTGCGGTTTTGAAGGGATAATTGTTTCACCAATTGCATCAGGCATGCCCTCATATTTACAGGTTAACCTGTATCGTTCGCCAGCTTCCGGTGAAAAATATGTTGCAGGGCGGTATACAGTGTCGGTTCGTACAGTTTGCGACGGTAGTAAAGAAAACACAACAGACTCCGTCAAATTATCCTGAACAATTTTATCAATCTTCACAAATGCATTTTTCAAAATGTCAAAGCCCTCAGGTTCAAGTGCCGGCAAAACCCTGTTAACAAATACGAACGATTTGTTAAACCCTTCGGTTGAATCAGGGCGAAGCATACCAAAAATATTTAATCCTTCTTCAGTATGCTTGTTTACGAATTCTGGCTGTTGGTTCAATCCGATATAGTATTCACAGGAATTCAGGAGTAATACTAAACCCAGGAAAACGATATAAATTTGCTTCTTTTCCATATGGTTCAGAATTTAATTGAATAACTGAACCCCACTGAAGGAAGATAATTTGTTCCGATTGGCAGATATCTTGAGTCATCAGATCCTGAATAAAGCGGAAAGAAATATTCCACATTTCTTCTAAAGAATGTCAGATTGTGTAAAGTAACTATCATGTAAGATTCTTTCGCTTGGATAAGTTCAGAAAAATACTTTCCAAACCCTGATCTGAGGCGTTTTTTTATACTCATATCCAGATTTATCAGTGCCGGCATTCTGGCATTGTTTTTTTCATTTGAAATCCATATAGGGAATATACTAAGTTCTTCGGATACAGGATCGTAGTAGTAATAATCCTGGCGCACTTGTTCAATGCTTCTATGAATTCCGGACAAGTATGTAAACGAAACATTATATTCAAGTGATTTTGTAAGGCTATAATTAGCCAGTATTTTTAAAGTATGTCTTCTGTTATAATCGTATGGGTATTTCCGGCCATTATATATAAACGGGTATTGTCGGTTGGCCCATGAAAGTCCGTAGCTACACCAGCCTGAAAGATTATTTTTTGAACCTTTGAGAATCAATTCTGCGCCATAAGCATTGCCGGAACCCTGCTGGAGTTTATCAGAAAGAGTAATTACTTTAGTATCGGCCTGATTCACATCGAAAGTGTACACCCTCTGAATATCTTTATAATACAGATCAAGAGAAATCACAGTTGCCGGATTTAACTGCTTATCAAGCCCAACAATATAATGAACGGATTTACCCGGCTTATAATTTGTAAGAGGGAAATAATAGTCCACTGATTGATTCATCTCAATCTCATTCGTATTCATGCTTATAACATATTGATGATACAGACCCCATGCTGATCTTAATTTGAATTCATCAGGCAGGGTAAGTACGAGATTGACTCTGGGTTCATGAAGCCACTCTTTGTTATCATAATTAACACTACGCACACCTGGTCGAAGTTTCAACGGGCCGATTTCCAGCTTGTTTTCGGCAAATATTGACCATTGACAAGGTTTGTGTTTCAGTTGTCCCTGGCTGGTCAAATTAATAACAGCGCTGTTCCTGAAAGAATAGTCATTGTATTCCACTCCGGCCGTGAGTGTATTAAACCTTGCAAGTGAATAGTTTATCCTTGTTTTTATTGACAAATCTGATATCCTGTTTTTAAATTCAGAACTTGTCATTAAGTGGATGTTGGTAAAAGTACTGTCGCCATCAATTACTTCAGGCAGACGATAATCAAAATTCGAGATATTTCTGGAACTATGAGATGAATAATAAATCTGTGAACGGATAAATACAGCCGGGCTCAAGCTCCAGTTATGGATCAGTGTGGCGGCCCTGTTTGTCCATTTGTCAGTCATTATAAAGCTGAAATCTTCATACATATTCCATCCGATTGTATTATCAATATACTGATAGAAAGTATTCATGTCAATTACATTGCGGTCATGCGACTGAAAATATTTACCCGTCAGTCTGTGCCTTGGATTCAGGCGACAGGTATATGAAAAGTTATAATCATAGAAATAACTTTTAGTATGCATTATGAAATAAGGGACAATATCGAAGAAATATCTGCCTGCAATAACAGCGGACCCTTTATCCCCTACGGGGAATTCAAAGAAAGCTTTTGAGTGGAAGGTGCTTGGCTCAATTTCTCCATGTAATCCGGACCTGTCACCATCTTTGGTGGATATATACATAACTGAAGAATTTCTTCCTCCGAATTCGGCGCCAAATCCTCCAACAAGCATATCTACTGATTTGATAGTCTGGGTATTGAAAATTCCCGAACTCATGCTTGAATGGTAAGGGTTATAGATCATCACACCGTCCAGTAAAACAGCGTTTTCACCAGGATCTCCGCCCCTCACCGTAAATAAAGGTGAAAAAGGTTCTGTCCTGTCAATTCCGGGGAGAAATTTTATTGCAGAAAAAACGTCATTTCTTGCTGTTGGTATAGACTGGATCATTTGGGGGGTTAATTCGATCATGCTTGTTTCTATTTGACGGTCGGCTGCTTTAGAAATTGATGAGGCAGCAATTGTTACTTCTTCGATATTTACCGACTGTGGCTTCATCTCGATATCAGGCAAGGCGATACCCTTGTCTTTTATTTCAATTTTTATTTCAAGTGTCTCATATCCAACATATGATAATCTCAGAAGATGTTCGCCTTTAGGAATGCCTGCCAGTTGAAAATATCCATAGCGATCTGTAATAACGCCCGTGCCTTTATCAGACAGATATACTGTTGCCCCGATAAGTGTTTCCTTGGTATCAGCATCTATAAGATAGCCCGACACAGCGAAATTCTGAGCGCTTATGTAGTTGGTCGAAATACAAAGAAGTATCCCGCAGATAATTTTTTTTATATAGCTTTTCCGGCTCATTTATTAAAATTTATAACCAAATTCCAGAAAACCTCCGGCATGAAATTGTAATTTCTTATTATAAATATATGCAAGTGCTTCTATTGTTCCTACCCGAAACGTAAATCCTTGTTTATTCTTTCTGTCAAGAATAATGCTTTGAATGGATGATACTTCAGCGTTGATAATCTGGTATAATGTAGGATTGTGCATTTTCACATCTTTCCATTTCAGAAAGCCTAACAGAATGTTAAGATCTATATCTAAAGAAAGATTATCATTCTTTCTAAAAGTAAAATGTTCCGAGTTACGTCCTATACTTATAGATTCATAATCAGAATTATTCTGATACCTGACAATTCCAGATGTTGTTTTATATCGATTGCTTGTTTCTGGTCTGGAGAAGAAAATCTCTCCCTGTAAACCGTACCAGTTTCGACCGGCAAATGCGCCGGTCCGGACATGAAGATATAAAGGTTTATCATTAGGGGCGATTATCAGGTTCGTAGGAAGTTCCTTGTCAGAGTTATCTTGCAGAGTGTTTAATTTTATCAGATCAGTTTTAAATGCAATATGCCAATTGTTTAAAAGATTTTGAGCTGATTCGGGAAATAATTCCTTTTTATGCAACGGGTGATACTGATGATCATAAAATAGAGTTCCCAGGTAATGGGAGGAGTCATCTTTATGTTCATATACAGGAATATCTGCTACAAGGAATGTTGATGAAGAAAACCGGCCTTGTCTTTTTTCAATTTCAAATTTATTTATATGTATGGTATAACTTAAATTACAATTATCATTTGTTTTAAATCCGTTCAGAATTGCTTCAGAAACAGGTTTTATCGTAAGTATCTCCTGATCGACCGGTAAAATCAGAAATTTTTTCTTTGCCCGGTACATAACAAAATCAGGAGTTTCATCTCTGTTATCTATGATGTCTTTAATACACACCTGTCCGGCACTAAGAATAGAATCACCTTTAAAATCTATATAAATTGTGTCGGTCAGGAATTTCTGGGAATAGAGATCGTTATGGCAGAATAACAAAATAATGCTAATAATACAGATTAGAAATCTGCAATTTCGTATCTGTCGTAAACTATCATATATCTGACACCATGTTTTAGAACAACAATTCTTATTCATCCGGATATAATTTATTTTAATGGTCGGATGGAACTGCACATGTTTGATAATTATATACATAAGTGTTTGTGTATGCAATACATGTGGGTTTCATGGTTATAAATCAGTAAACCACCACCGTCAAAGACGGTGGCTTTAATAAAACAACCCTCTAAAAGAGGGTAAAATCATCGCGTTCTTTCTCTGTCTTTCGTTCTTCATCCTCTTGATACTTGACGTATCGGCGGATCATCTCTTCATTGATGCCAACAGTGTTCACAAAATATCCTCGCGACCAGAAATGATTGCCCCAATAAGGTTTCTTTTTCAAACTTGGATAACTCTTGAACATCTTGATTGCTGTCTTCCCTTTCAAGACTCCCATAAAGTCAGAAATGGACAACCTCGGTGGTATGGAAACAATCATATGAACATGATCAGCTTGTATGTTGAGCTCTTCGAGTGCTACATCTTTCCATTGACATATCGTTCGTATATCCTGGGCAATGTGCATCGATATATCTCCGGTCAAGATCCGAAATCGATACTTGGGTGTGAAGACAATATGATAATCACACTTGTATACTACATGCGTCAACTTCCTGTATTTGCCCATATTGCAAATATAAAGTTTTATGGCGTAGCCTTACATACATCACCACCGTCAAAGACGGTGGATTTTTAAGTTAAAGTAATGCCGCAATCCGGATATTCTGCTGGTTTTCCTGTTCATCCGCCTGTCCTGCTGAAGGGTTCTTTTTAAAGCATATTTCGGCCGGATTATGCGACGAACATACAATTCACCCGGTTTATGCTCAAGTAATTCTGTAATCTCTTCCCCTATCCTGAGCCAGTTCTCATCGATCCCTTCAGGTTCAATTATTTCTATTTCCCTTCTCAGATCATCAGGTAGGGGAAGCCTAACCGGTTGCTTTTTCTCTTTCGTGGGCTTAACCCGCTCATAGGTTATGACCTCTTTCTCGGCTTCTTTGGCCATGGCCTCTTCTTCCGGAAGCATAGCCAGCCCATCAAAGTCTATTCTTCTTTGGTTCGGATCCTGTGGAATGAACTTCTCGGAGGAGGGATGCCAAAACTTGCGCCGGTACCATGCCAACTGATCGGTCAATTGACGGATCTTATCATCCTTTTCCTTTATAACCTGGGGCAGATGCTGGTTTTACTTCTCGGCCTCTTCCAGGGTCCGATGGTCCATTTTCCGGAAACGGGACAGTTCCGCATACAACTCATCGCGCTCCTGGAGAAGCACCTCGATGAATGTATCTTGATCTCTGTTATCGCTCATTTCCGGCTGCTGGTTATGAGCATAAATATACTAATACTTAGCTGAATAACCAAGTAAACCAGATAAATTGTTAGATATAATATTAATTAAGTTAACGTTTTCTTGACCTTCGTTTCCTAGCTTTTATATCCTGTACAATCATCATCAAATCCTGCCAGTGTAAGGGTAGCGAGGTTGTGTTTTCATCAAACAACGGAAGGCTAAAAACGCCCCTTTCAAGTTTCTTATGATAGATCACCAGTCCACCGTGATCCATGTGCAAGATCTTCATAATCCTTAGATCCCGGTTTACAAAAATGAAAACCTCTCCGTCCTGTACATTGCGCTTCATTACAGAGGTAACAAGCCCGGTGAGTGTATAATAACTCTTCCGCAGATCCACCGGCCCTGGATACAAGTAATATTGCAGCTTGTTGTGCAGGTTGAACATCCCGTCAGTCGTAAAGATGTGCGATGGACTGCAAAAAGGCCAGGTCAATCTGGTCCCTGATCAACAACCGGGTCCCATTTGGAAAAACAAACTCAAACTTGTTACCTTCTAAAAAATCCGCTGCTGATATGTGTGGATCCGAATGTGAAAACTGATCTTTCTTTTGAGCGGCAAGGTTGCTACTAACCACCAGAGGAATGAACCTTTTGGGTTGCGCTGCTTTTTTATTCAATTTATTCCTCCAATAGTAATAGGTCGATTGAGGAATACCCTCATTTTAACAAAAATCACGAACCGATAATCCGGTCTTTTTGCAGTGGCTTACCAGTTCCAGAAATGATGCTTCAGTCATACTATGTTTTTCCGGTAAACGTAAAACCCCGAAGTTTCACCTGCAATATGTACCAGGCCGAATGCTTACGTTAAACGAAGGTATTGCTTACCGTAAAAGGTGCAAACCTATTTTGATGATGCTTTCTCTTTGTGTATTTCAAATACCTCTATTTGAAACTTTAAATAGCCCAAAAGCCCGATGGCTAATACTATGGACCCATAAGCAAACTCCCTTTGAGAGCTGCCGGACATAATAAATCCCAACAATCCAGATGCGAAAAAGATGAAAGTGGTTATAAGGGTAATGCTTAAATACACTTTTGCTTTTTTGGGATTTTCCCATATTTTCTTCTCAAACCGCAGAGATGTTTGGGTTGGGTCTTGCAGCGCCGAAAAGCTAAGGGTTACTCCAAAAAAAATTAGTGCATTGCTGTACGCATCGAAAAGATATTCGGGATTCGATGAAAGGTAATCAAATCCTTTGACTAATGGTTTTATAAGCAAAATAAAGGCTATCAACACCAAGGGATATTGCAAATAACTAAGCCTGTGAAATAGTTTTTTTATGTTTTTCATCTGTCAATATATTGTTCTACTATTCGTTCTCAAAATGTGCTATAACGGTTTGGAAGTATGGTTAGTTGCGATCTCGAAGCACTCTCCTGTCAAGCTACACGAAAGTTTATAAGATGCATTAACACTGAAATACCCACTGTCCCGGCAATTATGTATGCCGAGTATTGTAGCGCGTTATTCTTTCGTTTTCAATATTCATATAGAATTTCTTTTCCTGATACATGAAGAATCACCTTGTTATTACCAACAATCTGCAAATCTTTTATATCAAACGAAATCTCTTTCCCTATCACTGCCATACATGCTTCTTTATTATCAAGTGATAATCTAAGCGTTCTTTGACATGGATATGATACTGCGACACTGCTTGAATCAATCAATTTAACAATCCATGTATTGCCATCACATCCACTTGCTGCAAATTTTATATTCAGACAATCTCCTGTAATTGTCATTCCTGTTATCGAAAATGGATCATTGGGAGCATTTTGAAACTCAGACGGACTTATAATAACGCTTTGGTCACAATCTGACTGATTGTTAAACAATTCAAGATAGTCAATAAATATTTTCTCACACTCATTCTTAATAATCGTAAAAGTTCCAATTATATCTTTCGTGCATCCCGTTCCCGTTTCGGGTCGAATCTCAATCTTATACGAATGATCCCCAATAGTCAATTCTTTCGTAATATTAGATTCCTCTCCGCAATCAATAATAGTATCTGTCGAATTGGTTAATGTTCCTATTTTCTCATTGTCAACATAAATCGTTACATTGGAAATACAATTAATTATATGGTAATTCGCTCCAAAAGTAACAAATCCAGTTTCATCCTCTACTTTATTACAGGATTGAATAATTATAATTCCAAGAAGAATTATCAAAGAACTTGTTAATAATAAATACCTTTTCATATCATTGTTTTTATTTAATTTGCTTGATTCCAACTTTTTATAATGCACTACCGGATTGCAGCTATGCCCAGTAGCCGTTTGCGGGGTTCGTCACTGTCCAAAGGTGCAATGTTTCTGCGGGGTACGCTGTTTCAAGTTACTCTTTCACAGGCTATTGGGCATAGGTGCTGTTATGCCCAGGCTTTCATTTTATTTAATGCCATCTGTAATTGGTCGATTTTAATGGGTCAATATTTTTAAACTCGTTAAAACTCTTATGTTTGTTGTTCTCCCACCAGTCGTAATATGCTTTTGCCGCGATTTGATGAGATTCATTAGTATAAACTAAAATTAATTCATCTGAAATTCGGAGAGATAGAATTGGATTCTGGGAAGGAAATCTCATTATCAAATAATTACTATTAATCGCCACTGCTCTAATCGATTCAATTGTCCATAAAACATACATCCCTAATGTGCATTCTGGTGCATATAGAGATGAAATTCCATTATGTGGGAAATTAGTAATAGTTTGAGTTTCATTCCGATATTTGAGTAATGCAGGAATGTCTATATATGTAAATGCTGGAGGATTTAATGAGTCATATTGATTTGATTTTAAAAGCTCAATGTATTTTTCAACATTAGGGTTTGGATTAGGATATTCATCGGTATCATTTTTATTACAACTAATCAAAATTGTCAATGAAACCAAAATAATTAAATAACTAAGAGTTTTCATATTTTGTCTTTTAAATTATTTCAGTAAGTCAAAATTAGTCAAAGTTTCATCAATCTCGTCGCCTTTTTTTAAGCTTCTGACTAACGATAAGTTTTGTTCAGTAAATCAGCTAATTACAAAATTCAAATCTTTGTCAGTCAACCCAAATTTATCAATTTGTTTTTGAATGCGTTTAACAATGCCCAGCTTTCTTTTTTGATCTAAAAATAAGTATCCTTCGGAATTTACATAAGCGATGTTCTTAACTGCCATATTCCAGATTATCACTGCTAATTTTCGTGCTGTTGCGCTTATTGCTGAAACTCTTCCTTTTCTGAAATTAATCCTCTGGAAAAAATCTCTCAAGGGAGTAGAATCTTTTAAATTCCCGATAGCATTTGCAGCATTTCCTAAGGCTATTGTAACCGGGGATTTTAAAAGCGACAGTTTTATTTCCCCTGCCGATGTCCTGGTGGCTGACACGGGTCCCAGGGTGGACTATGTGCTGACCAATCCTCCTTTCGGCAAGAAGAGCAGCATGACCTTTACCAACGAGGAAGGGGAGCAGAAGTCAGAAGATCTGACTTACAACCGGCAGGACTTCTGGGTGACCACCAGCAACAAGCAGCTTAATTTCTTACAGCATATTTCCACGATGCTGAAATCGGACGGCAGAGCGGCCGTGGTGTTGCCCGACAATGTGCTGTTTGAAGGAGGTGCCGGCGATACGGTACGAAAGAAACTGATGGAGACCACCGATTTGCACACCATCCTGCGCCTGCCCACGGGAATTTTCTATGCCCAGGGGGTAAAGGCCAACGTGTTGTTCTGTAAAAAACTCTTTCAGGTAACTTTCTTTCCAAGCTTCAAAAACCGACCAGTGGATAATCCGGTAATGAGTGCTGTTTAATCAGGAGTTTTTCATTTGAGCAGGATGCTAACGAAACCAGCAAGACCAGTACTGTAAATTTCCACATAATAGGTAAATCGCTGTTAAGATAAACATGCTTTTCCGGATTATCCATTAACCCCCCCAAAAAAGAGGAAACCCAAAAAAAGCTGCTGAGATTATCAGTATTTGAAATCAAAACACTATATTTAGTCAGGAAATAGAGCCTTTTCAACTCAATTAACACATGGCTTTCCGTAATTTAGTGACAATAATTACACTAAATTGCATTGGTTTATGGTATTCATTCAATCGAAAATATTATAATTATGAAACTAGTATTCAAAATTTTATGCCTGGTAACCTTTTTGGGACTGGCAGCTCCATCGAACGCCCAGATCAAGATTGACTTAAAAAAGAAAATCGAGAATAAAATCAACCAGAGGCTTAATCAAAAGGCCGACAAAGCGATCGACAAGAGTTTGGATGCGGTGGAAGAAGGAGTAAAGGGTGATCCATCAAAGGACTCCCCTTCCGACAAGGCCGCAGATGCTCCAAAAAGTGAAACCCCTTCCTCCGGGAATCAGCCGGGGGATGAGGGAAAGAGTTCGCTGCAGATCTATTCCAAAAATGATTTTATCCCGGGCGACAAGATCATCTTTTATGATGACTTCAGCCAAGATGCGGTGGGGGATTTTCCTGCTTTATGGAACACGAATGGTTCAGCTGAAGTTGTAACCACCAACATTTTTCCAGGCAATTGGATGAAATTCAATGGATTGGAATCCATCTGGACAGACGAACTGTTTAGTCTGCCCGACAATTACACGGTGGAGTTCGATGTAATTCCGCTTAAAGATAAAGAGGGGAATATGCCCGGGTTCATGATGCGGCTGATGCAGGCCGACAATGTCAAAGCATGGGATCCCGGGACAACCCCGGGCAAGGGAGGCTTTCAGTTCCATACCGATTATGGCATGCCTTTTTACAGTACCTGGCTGTATGGTACAGAATGCGAGAAAATGAATATCGACGGGCACAAGGATGATGAAATGTACAAACAAAAGGCAGAGCAGAAATACCACATTGCCCTGTGGGTTCAAAAATCCAGGCTGCGCCTGTACCAGAACGATAATAAAGTGCTCGATCTGCCAAAAGCTTTTCCGGCAGGTTGCGTGAAACCCGACAGGATCCGATTTGAACAGGGTGCCGCCATGGTGAGTAACATCCGTATCGCGGCAGGAGCTCCCGATATACGGAATAAACTGCTGACCAAAGGCAAACTGATTACCTACGGCATTTATTTCGATACGAATAAAGATGTGGTTAAACCGGAATCGTATGGTACACTGAAAGAGATTGCCGCTATCCTGAACGAAGTACCCGATATGAAGGTGCAGATCACAGGACATACGGACAGCGACGGGCAGGATGCCGCCAACCTCGACCTTTCCAAACGACGCGCTGCTTCCGTAAAAAATGAACTGGTGAAAACCTTCAATGTAAAAGGGGACCGGCTGGTGACCGACGGCAAGGGTGAATCCCAACCCGTGGCGCCCAATGATACACCGGTCAATAAAGCGCTAAACCGCAGAGTGGAATTTGTGAAACTCAAATAATATGATTAAAGCAGGCATGAAATTCTAAAAAATAAAAACGACTTATGGCATTACAGGAAGAATTTGAGAAACAGGGGACGTTGTTGTTCAGGTACAGAAGTTTTATTCCGGCCATCCTGCTGGCAGTGGGAATTGTGATATGGCTCAGGTCAGAACTTCACCCCGGTGACCTCTGGATAAAAGCAGCACCTTACGACGGGTATTACCTGCTGTTCTGCATGCTGGTCACCTTTTTCGGATTCGCCATTCGCATCTATACTGTCGGACACACGCCCGTCAACACTTCGGGGCGGAATGCGAAATACCAGATTGCCGACACGCTGAATACCACGGGAATCTATTCCACCGTCAGGCATCCGCTGTACCTGGGGAACTTTTTCATGTGGCTGGGACCGGTCCTGCTAACCGGCCATGTTTGGTTCATCATCGTGTTTTGCCTGGGTTACTGGCTCTATTATGAAAGGATCATGTACTCCGAAGAACAATTTTTGCGCAGGAAATTCGGTGACGTCTATACTTCATGGGCAGAGAAAGTCCCTGCCTTTGTCCCTTCCTTTAAGAATTTCGTCCCTCCTGCCCTTCCCTTCAGCTGGAAAAAAATTCTGAAAAAGGAGAAAAACGGCTTTGCCGCCATTTTCATCATTTTCTCCCTGATGGATATTTCCGGGGAACTGATCAGGGGGGAATCCGGCTTTAAATGGGTACTGCTGGGATTTTGCATCGTTGCCGGCCTTCTCTACCTGGTATTGAAGTATATGAAGTGGTGTACCACCCTGCTGAATGAAGAAGGCCGGTAAAGGTCAATTGATTATAAGAACCCGGGAATCTCCGGTTTTCTGATTTCCTCCTCCATCTGCCATTCAACGACGTAATTATATTTCGGAGGTCTGTACTCTGCCCGCATGGGCTTTATATCCTTCTTCGGAGTAAATCCGAAACGCTCGTATCCCGTCATCTGGAAAGGATTGAAGCTTAAATTCTGAACTGTTTTCTTTGTTAAATCCATGGCTTATAATGTTCCTTCTGTTGCAAAAATCAAACGTTTTCTGTTTTGTTTTCAATTAATTAAACGTTAAATAACCGTTTTGGATACATGAATCCATGATAATTTGAAAAAATTAACATTCGGGGAAGTGAAGAATGAAATCTATTTTCACTATTATTGTTGCTAAATTGCGGGAGTAGCTCAGTGGTAGAGCATCAGCTTCCCAAGCTGAGGGTCGCGGGTTCGATCCCCGTTTCCCGCTCGTGGAAAAGATAGTAATTTCAAGCCTTTCATTTCTGAGAGGCCTTTTTCTTTGCCCCAATCTTCAGCCAATTTGTGTTAATTTGCTGTGAAACAAGCATGTTTTGATTTACTCAAAAGGTCATGATATTTCTTCCATGCGAGCCCCATGGGCGTGATTACAAGACCGGTCTTGGCCCAACATTAACAATTCAGAAGGAAGGTAAACCCAATAAATAATTGTAATATTGCCCTCATCTCAGTGAAACGACTATAAATTTTATACCTAATAATTGATATACAAATAACTATGAAAATTAAAGCATCACTTTTGTCATTATTGCTAATGTTGGGTGGCACATACTGTTATGCCCAATTGTCGAAAAATCCGAATAAATTTTTGGGGAACATCACCACGATGGGTTCCATCAGAAGTGATTTCAGTAATTATTGGAATCAGCTGACGCCTGAAAATGAAACGAAATGGGCTTCGATAGAAGGAACCCGTGATGTTTACAATTGGACAGCTGTCGACAGGCAATATCAGTATTGTAAGGATCACAATTTTCCGTTCAAGTTTCATTGCCTGATTTGGGGCGCTCAATATCCGACCTGGTTGAATAACCTTTCCCAGAAAGAGCAGTTGGAAGAAATCACAGAATGGTTTGATGAGGTTGCGAAGCGTTATCCCGATTTGGATTATATTGATGTCGTTAATGAAGCCGTTCCGGGGCATCAGCCGGCACCATACAAAAACGCACTTGGCGGGGATGGTGCCTCGGGATACGATTGGATTGTGAACTCTTTTATCATGGCGCGTGAGCGTTGGCCCAAAGCGGTGCTTATATATAACGACTACAATACATTCCAATGGAACACAGATGCTTATATTACTTTGCTGAAAAAAATAGTGGCTGCCGGTGCTCCTGTTGATGCCGCAGGCTGCCAGGCGCACGACCTGAACGATATGTCAGGTGCCGCTTTCAAAACAGTTCTGGAAAAAATACACAATCAGACCGGGCTTCCAATCCTTATTTCAGAATACGACATCAATCAGCAGGACGACCAGGTTCAGTTGACACGTTACAAGGAGCAAATACCGGTTATGTGGGAGGCCGATTATGTGGCAGGAGTTACTATTTGGGGATACATCTACGGCTCCACGTGGGTTGATCATTCGGGTTTGATAAAAAACGGAGTCGAACGGCCAGCTTTGAAATGGCTTCGTGATTATATGCTTACTGATGCCGCAATAAATGCAAAGAGTCCGTTAATGAACGTTGGCGAATATGCCTTCATCAGCGCCTTGGAAAGCATGGTTGAAATCAATGCCGAAACCACAATCAAAGGAAAGGCACACAGCGAAAAGGACAGCATTGCAGAAATCCAGGTTTATCTGAATGATTCGCTGCTGAGCCAAACTTCCGACTCCATGTTTGAACTGAAGTGGACGCCTTCCGTTGCTGGTGACTATACCTTTACCATGAAGGTGTTGAATAGTGCCGACAGTATAATTTTTCAAAGAAGTTGCGTGATCAGAGCTTATGAACCCAGCACACCATTCAGGGGAGAGCCCATAACTTTGCCCGGCATACTGGAAGTTGAAGATTTCGACAACGGCATTAATGGCGTGGCTTACAGCGATTCCGACGACAGGAATGAAGGCGGGAAATACCGGACCGATTGCGGAGTCGATATCGACACCATTGCCGGTGGCGGATATGTTGTGGGGTGGACTGCAACCGGAGAGTGGTTGAAATATACGGTAAAAGTTGAAGAGGAGCAGTTGATGGTTTTTTCGGCAAAGGTTGCATCAGGCCTGAGCGGGTCCGCATTCAGAATTTACATGGGCGATATTGACATTACCGGCAGAGTTAATGTGCCTCAAACTGCTTCCAGCAATTGGACGGTGTATACTGAAGTTAAAGGCCGCACAAAGGTGGCAATGCCGGCAGGCACATACACCTTGCGTTTGGTTATTGAAGGTCCATATTGCAATATCGACAAGATTACATTTGAAAAATCAACGGGAGATGAGGTGCTAACAACACCGTATGGCACCAAACCAATTGCCATACCGGGTACAATGGAGATTGAATTTTTCGACAGAGGAATTGAGGGAATCGCTTATAAGGATAATGACAGCAATAACAGAGGAGATGCTGAATTCCGCACCGATTGTGGTGTTGACATCGTCAACGGAAATGGGGGCAGGGTTCTTGGATACACGGAAGTGGGCGAATGGCTGCTGTACACGGTCACTGTAGAACGCGAACAGGTTTATTACTGGACGGCATATGTATCGTCAGGAGTCACAGGTTCCGCATTCAGAATTTACATGGGCGATACTGACATTACCGGAATAATACAGGTCCCAAGAACCGGAAACAACAATTGGAATACATATACCCAGGTCTCGGGAAAAACTTTGGTTGCATTGCCCGAAGGAACATACCAGCTGCGATTGGTAATCGAGGGTGCATCATGCAATATCGACAAGATAATCTTCAGAACCGAATCGACAGGTATTCACAGTATGGAAAATGACAAATCCATGGAAATCAAGGCTTATCCAAACCCAACAACGGATTATCTGATTATCGAAAATCCCGGATTGGAGATAAAAACCATAGAGGTGGTCGATATGAAAGGGGCAACGATAATCCAAAGAAAGGTGTCGGAACAAAAAATTACAATTGAAACAAATAGCGTTAAACCAGGTTTTTATATGCTGAAGGCTATCAAAGGGGATAAGGTGATTACACAATTGATTACCAAGAATTAGCGGCTCTTCATGGAAACCGTCACCGACTTACCGGAACTACGGGTTCCGTACCACGGAGGCTCGGATTTATCGGAGCCGCCATTTGGTTTGTCTCACAGGCCACGGAATTCCGGACGAGCAGCCCGGGTTGCCTGAAAACCATGGTTTGGCCGGCCTTCCTGCTCTGTGAAGCCTTCAAGGAACCGCCAATGTATTTGTCTAAATGTTTTTAAGAAAACATGATCATTAACATGAAAACTGTTCTATGTAAATGTTAATTTTGCCTCATCAATAAATACACAAATCATGAAGAAAATGTTTACTTTGGTGATCAGCGGACTTTTTTTAACTGCGATCACCGTGCAGGCTCAAACCGATGTACTGCCGCCAAACCCGGTCCCCGGGAAATGTTATGTTAAATGTATTACCAAGGACACATTCAAAGAGGTGGAAGAAACCATTCAGATTTCTCCTGCATACAAGACTTTGAAAGTGGTCCCCGCCACCTACAAAACGGTGGAAGAACGCGTATTGGTCAAAGAAGCCAGCAAAAAACTGGTTTATGTTCCTGCTGTTTACGAAACCGTTGAGGTTTCTTACGTCAGCCAGGAATCAAGGACTGACCTGACCGTTGTCCCTGCATCCTTCGGAACCGATGCTAAAACACTGGAAGTTTACCCGGTTACCTCAGGATGGGAGTATACCACCCTTGCCGATTGTCCGTCGGTGAACAAGGAGGATTGCATAGTTGCCTGTTATGTGGAATATCCGGCAAAATCAGAAACCGTGGGTATCACAACCTTGCTCAAGGATGCGTCTACCAACAAGATTCCCGTTCCTGAAGTTACTGCCACCTACAAAAAACAGGTGGTAAAAACTCCCGCCCGCATGGATGAGATTGAAATTCCTGCGGAATACGCCACGATCAAACGCAAGGTCATTGATACTCCGGAAAGGGTCGAGGAGGTAACCGTGCCCGCTGAATACAAGACCATCAAAAGGACCGTTCTGGATCAGAAGGGTGGCATGACCGTCTGGGAAGAAGTCGACTGCAACATTGTCGGCACCTACAACGTACTTCCGATCCTGTACGATTACAACAGTGCTGTCATTACCCCCGCCTCAAAGCGGATCATCGACGAAAACCTGCTGAAACTGATGCGGGAAAAACCCAACCTGAATATCGAAATTCTTTCCCATACCGACTCCAGGGGAAATGACGACTACAACATGTCCCTGTCACAGCAGCGTGCCCAATCGGTGGTGAACTACCTGGTTTCACAGGGAATTTCACGCAACAGGCTCACCGCCCGCGGATATGGTGAAAGCCGCCTGAAAAACAGATGCTCCAACGGAGTGGATTGCACCGAAGCTGAACATCAGGAAAACCGCAGAACCGAATTCAGAATTATCAACTGATCCGGAAAAGGATATTTACCATAAAACAAGGTTCCCCGTGCGGGAACCTTGTTTTATGGATTCATCAGCGCCACTTTATGAATTGGTGTACGTCATGCTTCCCCTTCTTCAGTTCCAGCTTAATCCCATATTCATTTGAAAGTTGCTGCAACGTAAGATCCAGGTATTTGTAATGGACCTGCCAGTCATGCAGTTCGGGAGAAGTGTCGTCGGTATAAACCGGATGATCCATCACGCCTGAAAAACGAAAGGCAAATTCAGCAACCGTAGCGTTATCGACCGACAGGCTCTCATCACCCGTAAGATAGGCTCCGTTAAAATTCCCCAGGTTAAGTTGCTTATCATCCCATAAAAGAGATTTGTCTTTCACGGTAAGGCGATAACAGGTGATATTTTCCCTGACCACCGAGTATTCCAGATTCATGGCATTCAACAGTTTATCCAAAACATGTTCAGACCCCTTGTTCCACTCCAAAATTCCTATGCGCGCGCTGATCAGGGGATCATCCCCGACACGAACCATCTGAACCGGTTTGCGGAGGAGCTCCGAAATCAGCTTACTGGTTCTGCCATTGAAGGTTACCTCCTTTTCCGAGATCATCAGAAAAAACTCCTCTGAATCGGAAGGCCTGACCGTGAAGGCTTCCTTGTCAACCCTGACAGGATTGGCCTCAGGTTCCCGTGCAATATGAATGATCGTCTTCCCTTTCCTGCCTTTGTTATCCAAAATGAACCGTTCAATCATGGCGTGCGACAAATCGGCCGGATGGCCTTTCCAAAGGAGTTCACCCCGCTGGTTCAGCAATACCGACCATGGCAGCATCTGATTTACCCCGTAAAAATCAAAGGTCCGCCCATATTCGTCAAGCGCTATGGTCAACCCCGGATGATGCTTCTCTATGAACTTCTGCACCACGGGTTCCGGCTCCCGGGTCAGAGAAATAATGGTCAGATCCCTTCTGAATACCTCCTGTGTGTTCGTCAATTGTTTACTTGCATGGATACAAGGGGCACACCAGGTAGCCCAAAAATCCACCAACACCAGATGATGACCTTCATACCGGTTGATCTGCGTGGGAGATAATACCTTCTGTATCCATACCTGGGCGGTTACCCCGGAAGTTAAAAACAACAAGCACAACAGGCTTGTAAGTGACTTATTGATCATGTAAGCACCATTTGTTAATAAAAACGGTTAAAAATAACAAATATTGAACCCGTTGTATCAACATTACCAAAACCATACCGGTTTTTTGGCTCAGCGCTTCTGCCTCTCCGCCCTTAGCAGCCAGAACAACCCTTTTACGTCGAATCTGATATTGTCATCCTGAAAATTAACGGAACCCGCACGGAAGAAGAGTAATATGCAGAATTTTTGTATTTTCATGGCAAAAACTCAATGCCTGGACCAAAGGATTTTGCCATACCCGCACTGGCTTTCACAGCATGTCTTGCCGCCTGTGCCGGTAACGGCAATCAGGGAATAGCCGCCCGTACCGATAAGCAAAAACCGAATATCGTTTACATCCTGGCCGATGATCTGGGCTTCGGCGACGTGGGTTTCAACGGACAAAAGCTTATCCCGACGCCTAACCTGGACCGGCTGGCAGGCGAAGGGATCGTTTTTTCCCAACATTATGCCGGAACAACAGTTTGCGCTCCCTCCCGGGCGAGCCTGATGACAGGGCTGACCACCGGCCATACCCCCATCCGTGGCAACAAAGGCTGGGAACCCGAAGGACAATGGCCCATCCCCGACTCCACCTTCACGATGGCAGAAATGCTGAAAACCGTGGGATACACCACCGGAGCCTTTGGAAAATGGGGCCTCGGAGGACCAGGATCGTCAGGAGATCCCCTCCGGCAGGGTTTTGACGAGTTCTACGGATACCTCTGCCAAAGCCTGGCACACAATTACTACCCGGGACACCTCTGGAACAACGCACAAAAAGTAATCCTGGAAGAAAACAGCGGCGACCGCATGGAAATATACGCCCCGGAACTGATTCATCAACAGGCACTCCGGTTTATTGAAAAAAACCGGGACAAAGCTTTCTTCCTTTTCTACCCCTCGATCATCCCCCATGCCGAACTGCTCCTGCCCGATCAATATATGGAACCCTTCAGGGGAAGACTCCTCCCTGAAAAGTCGTACCGGGGAAAGGAACCGGGAGATGCCCATTTCAGGAAGGGAGGTTATGGCAGCCAACCCGAAGCACATGCCGCCTTTGCAGCCATGGTCACCTTTCTCGACCGACAGGTGGGAGAAATCGCAGATAAACTGAAAGAACTGGGACTGGAGAAAAATACGCTGATCATCTTCACTTCCGACAACGGTCCCCACCTCGAAGGAGGTGCCGATCCCGACTATTTTGACAGCAACGGTCCTTTCAGGGGATACAAAAGGGACCTTTACGAAGGGGGGATCAGGGTGCCCGCCTTTGCCCGGTGGCCGGGAAAAATAAAAGCCGGCACCACCACCGCCCATATTTCAGCCTTCTGGGATGTCCTGCCTACCATCGCAGAACTTACCGGAGGACAGGCACCTGCCGGCATCGACGGAATCTCTTTCCTCCCTGCCATGCTCGGAAAAAAGGGACAGCAGGAACACGATTACCTCTACTGGGAATTCCACGAGTCGGGAGGCCGCCAGGCCGTGCGGCGCAACGACTGGAAACTGGTCAGATATCACATCCTCGACCCTGAAAAAATCACCACGGAATTGTATGACCTTTCCAGGGACCCCGGAGAAACAACCAATGTGGCTGACCAACATCCGGGCGTGGTGGAAGAACTGCTGATAATCATGCAGGAAGCACGTACCCCCTCCCCGGAATTCAGCTTCTGACTCCAGGGATGGAACTGAAACATACATACACGATCAATCAGGTGGGGTTGCATGGTGATTGCCCAGGCAATTCCTTAGCTTTGTAAAATAAACCATACTTAATGCCTGCGCCTTATGAGAATAAAAAATCCGTTTCTGATATCCCTGATCCTCTTCAGCGTCATTGCAGTCACCTCCTGTAACTCAGAGAAGAGAGAATCCCCGGAACCCGGATGGCCGGAAATCACCCGGGAAACAAAACCCTGGAGCCGCTGGTGGTGGATGGCAAGCGGTGTGGATACCGTCAACCTGAAACTGGCCATGGAACAGTATGCGGCCGCAGGGTTGGGCGGACTGGAGATCACGCCCATCTATGGAGTTCACGGGTACGAAGGGCAGTTTGTGAAGTTTCTCTCCCCGGAATGGATTGATCTTTTCGAATACGTCCTCCGGGAAAGCGTCCGCCTCGACATAGGCATTGACCTGGCCATGGCCTCCGGATGGCCCTTCGGAGGACGCTGGGTCACCCCGGAAGATGCCTGCCGGATGATGCATTTGGAAACCTGGTCTCTGAAGGAGGGAGAGCGGCTGAATGAAAAGGTGGCCAGGATCCAGGAGCCCCTCCTGCGGGTAATCACCAGGAAAAACCTTACCATCGGCGACCTGAAGGATCCCATCGCCGAAAATGCAGACAGCCTGCAGGCCTGGGCCATCGACCAGGTGCGCTTCCCCCGTCCGATGATCCTCAAAACCCTGATGGCATACCCCGCGGAGGGAGAACCCCTGGACCTCACCCCGGAGGTGGCCGCTGACGGCACCCTGGACTGGACAGCTCCTGCAGGGGAATGGAACCTGGTGGCCCTCTTCGAAGGATGGCACGGCAAACTCGTCGAAAGAGCCGGCCCCGGTGGCGAAGGAGACGTGATCGACCATTTCTCGGCACAGGCCATCGACAACTACCTCGTTCATTTCACCAACACTTTTGAAGGCCATAACATTTCACCCTTGCGGGCCTGGTTCAACGACTCCTATGAAGTTGACGACGCCCGCGGCGAAGCTGACTTCACGCCCCTGCTGTTGGAAGAATTCCAAAAACGACGCGGATACGACCTGCGCCATTTCCTCCCCGCCCTTTTGGGACAGGACGATGAAGAGACCAACCGGCGGGTGCTGACCGATTACCGGGAGACCATTTCCGACCTGATCCTGGAGAATTATACCCGGCGGTGGCACGACTGGGCCAAGAGGGGCGGAAAAATCATCCGCAACCAGGCCCACGGAGCCCCGGCCAACATCCTGGACCTGTACGCCGCCGCCGACATTCCCGAAACCGAAGGAGAAGACATCGTGAAGGTCAAATCGGCTTCCTCGGCAGCTCATGTGACGGGAAAGAAACTCACCTCCTCAGAATCGGCCACCTGGCTCAAAGACCATTTTGAAGCCTCCCTGGCCGATGTGAAACAGGCCGTCGACCTCTTCCTCCTGGCGGGAATCAACCACATCTTTTTCCACGGCACCACCTATTCCCCGCAGGAGGCCCTGTGGCCAGGCTGGATGTTCTATGCCGCCGTCCATTTCGGCCCCACCAATACCTTCTGGAACGACTTCGCCACCCTGAACGGTTACATCACCCGTTCCCAGTCGTTCCTTCAATCCGGAAAACCCGACAACGACATCCTCCTCTATTACCCCATTTACGACGAATATGCCATCAGGGGGCGCTCCCGGCTGCTCCATTTCGACGGGTCGGCGGCCAATTCGGCACTTCGGCCCGCAGCCCTCGAACTGTGGAAGAAAGGGTATGCCTTTGACTACATCTCCGACCGGCAAATTAACCAACTCAGCGTTAGCGACGCAAAAATCACAACGGGCGGTGCCGCTTACCAGACCTTGCTGCTGCCTCCCCTGAAAATAATGCCGCCGGAAACTTTTGAAGCCCTGGTGAAACTTGCCCGCCAGGGCGCCACCATCCTCATGGAACAACTGCCCGAAGATGTTCCCGGAATGGGCAATCTCCGGGAAAGACAGGAAAAACTGAGTAATCTGAAGGAAAAACTGACCTTCGAAACTGCCACCCCAGGAATTCAGATGGCGAAGGCAGGCAAGGGAAGGATCCTCACCGGAGAGAGGGAAGCCTTGCTCAGCTTTGCCCAAATCAGGAGAGAACCCATGGCCGACCTTGGTCTGCAGAGCATACGCAGGGTGGATGGCCAAACTACCACCTGGTTCATCGCCAACCGGGGTGCCGGAACCATCGATCAGACCATCCCCCTCAGCAAAAAAGGGACTTCCGCAGTGCTCTACAATCCCATGGACGGAGGGTTCGGGAAAATTCCGGTATCCGTTTCCGCGGAAAAAACAATGGTCCGCCTCAACCTGGTCCCCGGAGAAAGCTGCATTCTTCAGCTCTTCCCCGGCGAAACAACAACTCAGGATTATCGCCGCTACACTCCGGCAGGAGAGAAAACGACTCTCCAAACAGAATGGAAAATAGTTTTTAAGGAGGGAGGCCCTGGTCTTCCGGAGGAAATTACCGGGACATCCCCCGAACTATGGACCAACAAGACAGAAGAAGCGTATGCCTCCTTCTCGGGGACTGCCGTTTACAGCACCACATTCCCCAAACCAGCCGATGAAGCTTCACACTACCGTATCGACCTGGGCGAAGTGCTCCACAGTGCCAGAATTCACCTGAACGGGAAAGAACAGGCCACCCTGATTTCACCGCCTTTTGCCGTCATCGTCCCCGCTGCGGAATTACGGGAAGAAAACCAACTGGAAATTGCAGTCACCAACCTCATGGGAAACCGCATCGCAGATATGGAGCGAAAAGGAGTGCCTTACAAAATTTTCTACAATGTTAATTTCCCGGCATTCAAGGCCCACAACCGCGGCGGCGACGGACTGTTCACCACCTTGGGCTGGCCGCCGCAGCCCTCTGGACTGGCCGGTCCGGTAACGATTAGCCCGTTAACCGCCGAATAATAAATTCAGGCAAGAAATTGCAACAATCAATTATAAAAAATACCATTATGAAAAAGCTTATTCGATTACTTATCCTTACCCTTATGATTTCACAGGCACAGGCGGCCGGACGGCCGCACCTCCTCACCTCACCCGATGGCCGTTTGAAGGTAACAGTAGAGATCGGGCAAAACCTGACATGGAGCGTTCAGCATGAAAACACTCCGGTGATTTCCGCGTCTCCCCTGTCGGTGACCCTGACAAACGGAACCCAGTGGGGAGTGAACCCCAGGCTGATAAAGAAAAAAGCAACGGAACACCGGGGAGAAGTCACCACCCGGCTGTACAAGAAAAGCACTATCCCCGACGAATACAACGAACTGATCCTCCAATTCCGGGGAGACTACAGTCTTGTTTTCAGGGCTTACAACCAGGGGGTGGCCTATCGTTTCACCACCTCCGGAAAAGAGGAGGCATTCGTGAAACATGAGGAGGTGAAGCTCAAGTTTAACGCCGACCACCCCACCCTGGTGCCGTATGTCGGCAACTTTAACCCGGGAAACCCGGAGCGCCAGTTTTTCAACAGCTTTGAAAACACCTATACCTATGCCCGGCTCAGCGAACTGCACCGACAGCGGCTAATTTTCCTGCCCCTGCTGGTGGAACTGAACGACGGGAAGAAACTGGTATTCACCGAAGCGGACCTGGAAAGCTATCCCGGACTCTATATGATCAACCGGACGGGTGAAACAGCCCTCACGGGGGAATTTGCTCCCTATCCCAAAACCACCGTTCAGGGGGGTCACAACATGTTGCAGCAGATCGTCACCGAAAGAGAAAACTATGTGGCCAGAATCAAAGCAACGGCTTCCCTTCCCTGGCGTGTGCTCGCCATTGCCTCAAGCGACCGGGAACTGGCCGACAACGACCTGGTTTACCTGCTGGCATCGCCGTCGCGCATCGCCGACACTTCGTGGATCAAACCCGGAAAGGTGGCCTGGGACTGGTGGAACGACTGGAACATTTACGGCGTTGACTTCAGGGCAGGAGTAAACAACGAAACCTATAAGTACTACATCGATTTCGCCTCTGAAAACAATATTGAATATGTCATCCTCGACGAAGGGTGGGCAGTCAACAGGAAAGCCGACCTGATGCAGATCGTCCCGGAAATCGACGTGAAAGCGCTGGTCGATTACGGCCGAAGCAAAAATGTGGGGATCATCCTCTGGGCAGGATATTGGGCAATGGACCGCGACATGGAGAATGTATGCAAAACATACGCTGAAATGGGCGTCAAAGGGTTCAAGGTCGACTTTATGGACCGTGATGACCAGGCCATGGTGGACTTTTACTACCGATGCGCTGAAACGGCAGCCAAATACCGGCTGATTATCGACTTCCACGGGGCCTACAAACCCACGGGGCTTCACCGCACCTGGCCCAACGTACTCAACTTCGAAGGGGTACACGGACTGGAGCAGTTGAAGTGGTCTCCTCCGGAAGTGGACATGGTACGTTACGACGTCACCTTCCCCTATATCCGCATGCTCGCCGGACCGGTCGACTATACCCAGGGCGCCATGCGGAATGCCAACCGCTATAACTACCGCCCCATCAACAGCGAACCCATGAGTCAGGGCACCCGATGCCACCAGCTGGCAGAATACATCATCTTCGAATCCCCCTTCAACATGCTATGCGACAACCCCTCCAATTACCGCAACGAAATGGAATGCACCCGGTTTATCGCTGAAATCCCCACCGTGTGGGATAAATCTGTGGCCCTCGACGGCGTGGTAGGAGAATACATCGTCATAGCCCGGCAGAAAGAGGGGGTCTGGTATGTCGGTGGACTCACCAACTGGAACAAAAGAGAAGTGACGGTCAACCTGGATTTTCTCGGCGACGGCTATTCCCGCATCGAACTCTTCCGCGATGGCATCAATGCCGACAGGGTAGCACGCGACTATAAGAAAGAGATCATTCCTGTTCCTGACAACAAAACCCTTAAACTGACCCTTATGCAGGGTGGCGGGTTCGCTGCCAAAATCACCCGGTAACCCCGGTAAACTGCCGCTTATGACCTTTGCCCACAGGATCATCGGGTTTAACAGCAACCTGAAATTTGAAGAGCCTTTGCCTGAAGGTATCCGGATCATGAATCCCTTTGCCGAAAATCCGGATGCTTTCAGGATCTCTTCCCTCTTTTACCGGAAATATTATTCCGACAATTTCCCCCGGCGACTGATCCTGGGAATCAATCCGGGCAGGTTCGGCGCCGGCGTGACAGGCATTCCCTTCACCGACTCCTTCCGGCTGAAAGAGGTATGCGGACTGGAAATTCCCGGGCTCACCACCTTTGAAACCTCATCGGTGTTCGTTTACGACATGATAAAGGCTTACGGCGGCGCCGAATCATTCTACCTCGACTATTTCATCTCTGCCGTTTGTCCGCTGGGATTCGTCAGGATGAACGACAAAGGAAGGGAAGTCAACTACAACTATTACGACGATCCCCTGGTTCAAAAAACCATGCTGCCTTTCATCGTCAGTTCCCTCGAAAAACAACTCGGTTTCGGCATTGACCGGGAGCGTTGTTATTGCCTGGGAAAAAATAAAAATTACCGCTTTCTGGAAAAACTGAATGGAGAAAAAGGGTATTTCCACTCCATCGTTCCCCTGGAGCACCCCCGTTTCATCATGCAGTACCGACTCAGGGAAAAAGAGCAGTTCATCGCCGGTTACCTGAAACTACTCCGGCATTAAGTCATTAAAACAGTGTTTTTATGATTTAATGCAATCCTCGGTTTAACATGTAATACATTTCATTCCAGCGCAATTCCTTTTTGAATTCGCTGATATTGGTCTTTTCGTCGATCAGGAGGAATTCGATATCAGCAATTTCGGCGAAGTCCTCCAGGAATTCGGGGTTCACCTGCTGGCTGAAGGCCGTATGATGGGCTCCGCCGGCAAGGATCCAGGCGGCGGCGCCGGTCTGCAGGCTGGGCCTGGGTTTCCACATGGCGCGGGCTACTGGCAGTTTGGGAAAATCAGCATCGGGGGAGACGACATCCACCGCGTTGACGATCATCCGGAAACGGTTCCCCAAATCAATGACGGAAGCGTTGACCGCAGGTCCCGCGGGAACGTTGAATACCAACCGGGCCGGATCTGCTTTCCCGCCAATTCCCAGGGGATGGACTTCCAGCCTTGGCTTGGCAGCTGCCGTGGAGGGACAGATCTCCAGCATATGGGCTCCCAGCACTTTCATGCCGGCAGGATCGAGATGGTAGGTATAGTCCTCCATAAAGGAGGTTCCGCCGGGAAGTCCGGCACCCATCACCTTCAATGCCCTGACCAGTATCGAATGCTTCCAGTCCCCTTCAGCCCCGAAACCGTATCCCTGCTCCATCAGTCGCTGGACAGCCAAACCGGGCAACTGCTCCAGTCCGTGCAAATCTTCAAAAGTCGTCGTAAAGGCTGTGAATCCGCCAGCTTCCAGAAAAGCCTTCATGCCCAGTTCATAACGAGCCTGCACACGCACATTCGCATGAAACTCTCCTCCCGGCATACCCGCTTTATCCACATCAAAAAGCGTCATGTATTCATCGACAAGGTGAGCCACATCACTTTCAGGAACCTCTTTGATCGCTTTCACCAGATCGCCGATCCCGAATCCGCTCACCGAAAATCCAAAACGGATCTGGGCTTCCACCTTATCCCCCTCCGTTACGGCAACCTCGCGCATATTATCCCCAAAACGGGCTACCTTACCATTCTGCCAGTCATGCCAGGCCACCGCAACCCTCGCCCAAATGCCGATCCGCTCCCGGATAAGCTCATCCTTCCAATGACCAACCAACACCTTGCGGTTCTTGCGCAAACGAGTGACAATGAACCCGTATTCCCTTCCGCCATGCGCCGACTGGTTCAGGTTCATAAAATCCATGTCGATATCGGCATAAGGAATATCCCGGTTAAACTGCGTGTGGAGATGGAGCAATGGCTTGTTCAGAATTTTCAGGCCGGCAATCCACATCTTGGCGGGCGAAAAAGTATGCATCCAGGTGATCACCCCCACACAGGCAGGGGTCGAATTGGCTTCAATGCACAACTTCAGAATGGAATCAGAAGAAGTCAAAACCGGCTTGAAAACCACCTTTACGGGAATCTGCAAACAATTGTTGAGACCCTCGGCGATTTCCATCGAATCCTTATCTACCTGCTGAAGGGTTTTCTCTCCGTATAAATCCTGGCTTCCGGTAGCAAACCAAATTTCCAGGTTGGCAAATTTCTTCATGTGTCTATCTTTTTAGTTCAGTCGTAAATGTACGCTTTTTTAAAAGTCAAAATAACTTTTATTGATGAAAGTTATTATACATGACGATAAAAACCGGGACAAGAGGAGTTTTTATCGGGTGACACTTCTTCGGATCATTTCCCAGGCATGGTCTGCGTGTTCCTTCGAGGTATTGGTCTGGGCGATGCAAAGCCTGAGCACGACCTGTCCATTGAGTTTGGTATGGGTAAAGAAAAGAGTTCCCTGGCTGTTAATTTTCTGCATCAGGTCCATATTTTCCTCGTCGCTTCCCTTGTAGCGGAAGCAGACCAGGTTGAGCGGCGGTTCCATGATAAGTTCGAAGTGATCCGATTCTCTGATCTTTCGGGCGAGATCACGGGCGAGTTCCACATGGTAACGGATATGGTGGCGAAGTCCTTCCACCCCGTAATGACGAATGACGAACCAGAGTTTTAGGGCCCTGAAACGGCGCCCCAGCGGAATGTGCCAGTCGCGGTAATCAAACACCTCACCTGATTCGGAAGCCTTGTTGCGCAGGTATTCGGGAAGAATGGAAAAGGTGTTGACGAGATGCCTTCTGTCGGTTACCCAGAAACAGTCACAGTCGAAATTTGTGAACATCCATTTGTGTGGGTTGAAACAGAAACTGTCGGCCAGTTCCAGTCCGTCAGCAAAATGGCGGAACTCGGGACAAATAAGGGCTGCACCGGCCATGGCGGCATCCACGTGCATCCAGAGATTTTCTTCCCGTGCGATCTCTCCGATTTGCCGCAGCGGGTCCATTCCGTTGGAAGAGGTAGTTCCGATGGTGCCACACACGAAGAAAGGGGTATACCCTGTCGATCTGTCTTTGGCGATCTGTTCACGGAGCAGGTCAGGCCGCATGGCAAAATTCCCATCGGTTGCGATGAGCCGAAGGTTCTCCCGGCCGATGCCGGCAATTTTAACGGCCTTTTCGAGCGAAGAGTGGGTTTGTGTTGATATGTAAGCGGTAAACCGGGAGGTGATCCCTGATGTGTTGGAGCCAAAGCCCGTGGCTTTTTCCCGGGCGGCCACCAGGGCCGACAGTGCCGCCGAAGAGGCAGAATCCTGAATGACGCCGCCACCGGTGGATGAAATCCGGAATGACGCCGGCAAATCCAGCATTCCTGCAAGCCATTCCATCACGCGGGTTTCCACTTCGGTGGCAGCCGGACTGGTGGCCCACAGCATTCCCTGAACACCCAGCCCCGAGGAGAGCAGATCGCCAAGTATGCTGGGGAAGGAGGCGTTGGCTGGGAAATAAGCGAAAAACCGGGGCGACTGCCAGTGGGTGATCCCTGGCATGATGATCCGGTCAACATCTTCAAGCATCCTGTCGAAAGATTCCCCCCGCAGAGGAGGATCTTCAGGCAGCATACCATAGATCTCACCCGGCTTCACCTGCGACAAAACGGGATATTCCTCAATATGCTCATAATAATCAGCAATCCGGTCAATCAGTTTCTTCCCCTCCTCCCGGAACTGACCGGGGGTCATATGATAACTCGTCATTCCAAAAAATTGAGCGTTTTTTCCTTTGTTTATGATCCTCTTGTTGTACCCTCCCGGGTAACTAAAACGGGATGAAAATAACAAAAAACCGGGAAATCCTGCCTAGAAGCGGATGGAGAACTCACTGAAAATCCCTTCATAGGGGGCTTTTGACACCAAAACGTTTCTGACCCGCGCCATCGGGGGACCTATTTTCAGATAATCTACCAGTGTCATCAATTCGGGTTCCTCGCCTTCAGCCACTACCAAAACACTTCCGTCCCGGGAATTTCTGACATATCCCGTCAACTGAACCCACATTGCAGGCAACAGGACAAAAATCGAGAAAAATCGGTTAATAACCTGTAAAGTTATCAACAAGTTTTAAATCATTATAAAGTTGACATCAGATAATCAATTTGTTACGTTTTTAAAATTT
>Ga0209723_1001142_pt1 | contig 43638 bp, 53 predicted proteins | sample BiotimSIPDNA_2_FD_185750 | JGI IMG/M metagenome (GOLD analysis project Ga0209723, IMG submission 185750) | Anaerobic biogas reactor microbial communites from Washington, USA - Biogas_R2 time_0 SIP DNA (SPAdes) (version 2) | ecosystem: Engineered > Bioreactor > Anaerobic > Unclassified | place... | reverse complement strand
ACCGTTACGCAACCTTTACTTGCGTCTGAAGTTCCAGATAACGTTAATTCGCCATCAACTTGGTCGCTACCGCAAACGCTAGGTAATTGGCAACCACCAGTACATGCTAGGTCAGCGTCTACCTTCACACATCCTTTAGATACGTCTTTAGTTCCTTTTAGTACAAGCTCACCATCAGGTTGATCACTACCGTAGACAGAGCTTGAGCATTTCAGATCAGAATTGACATTTACACAACCCTTGGAAGCATCTGAGGTCCCGGCGAGATCGAGTTCGCCGTCGGGTTGATCACTGCCACATATGGATGGTAATTGACAATTGTCGGTACATGCCAAGTTTGCGTCTACTTTTACCGTGCCTTTTGTTTCGTCAGTGGTACCTCTCAAAGTAAGTTCGCCGTCAGGAAGGATATCTCCACATATGGTTTGACCACCTTCGACACCACCAGCAACAACACCGCCACCTTGACCATCACAAGTGCAGCCATTATGAGAACAAAATCCGTCTATTTGCATATTGCCGGTTACGTGGGTTAGGGGGGTTGTGCATGTGACTTCTGAGGATGCTATAAGTTCGACGTTTACAGTTCCGTCTACTGTAACTTTATTGGCAGTTCCATCGACTGTTATTGAAGAATTTCCATCCAGGCTATTTATTTCGATAACGCCATCTTTATAACATCGAATAAATGATGTTGTAGGAAAGTTCATTAGTTCGTAGGCCCATGTAACCTGAGAATCTTCTGGCCTTATTGCTGCAAATCGAACGCCAGTAGATTCGCTGGCTATTTGTACTTCTTCGTGGTTCGTGTGGAGGTCGAAACTTCCTACGCCACTATCGCCATAACGATTACCTTGGACATTCAAATGGAATCTTTTGTCACTTTCTGTTAGTGCATTTCCCAAACGAATGTGACCAATGTCTTCACTATACTCCGATGAAGAACTACTTGCTTCGTTTGTGTTATCAGATTCTACTCGGAAATAAGAGCCGCATCTTGCGTGTAGTTCCATGCGGCTATTATAAGCTTCTTCGCTTTCGGTTTGGGTAGAATAAATTTTATGCCATTGTTCGCCTGAGCGTGGTACAGAATCGATATTACAACAATCAGAACAAGTTGGATCAGCGTCGCCCTTTTGACAGTCCCATACAGTCATTTCATCGCGGCCAATTCCAGTACTTCCAGTTACGGGTCCGTGAAACCGTTTAAAGCAAATTGGCATCTTGCCTTGTGGGTGGTCAAAAAAATCATAGTTCTTGTCTTTTTTTGGTTTTAGCCACTGACACCATTTATTGACGTAGTCGTATTTGGCGTCTTCGGAGGTCGGCGCTCTCATTACAGGCGGTTGTTGTATGGTTGCTATCGGACCAAGAACCAACGGTTTTTCATTGTACATGAAAAGAACGGCAACTAGATCGCCAACCCTCGGATTGTATGGTTCGCCAAAACAATTTCCAACGAACGTCTGCAATATTAATGCATTAACGTGCTGGATAGCATTTGGGTCCTGACTTTTTTCATCCACTAGTTTTGTACTTCGTATTTTTAATGAAACAGTATTATAATATTCTGGATGATCTGGACTATGGCATTTGACACCGTCAGTACCATCTTTATCAATATCTAAAATTACGCAATAGTCTATATAGCTTTTTCTTGCTATCAAACGTTCCGTGGAATTTGTAAATGCTGCAAGTGGAGAGCCTACCATTTTGATACCTCGTACAGGCTACCAAAGTAGCGCAACTTCTTAGCTAATCTTCGTAAAACCAGTAAGTCAAAAGGAACTAATTTTTTCTCACCATTTCCAGCAAAACGTATGGAGTATAAACGACCTTCAGATTCGTTGTATTCGACAGAAGGACCAAATATCCGGAGAACATTTTCAAGAAATTCTTCTTTTGTTATGCCAGTATCATCATCATTTTTTGTTATGGTCGGTCTTTCAGGAATTTTAGTTTTTTTTCCCCACTTTCTTTCGTATGCGTCGTCTAACAATTCCAATACACGTTCATCAATTTCCGATGAATCGATTAGTGGCGTATACGTTTCATGTAGATCTGTTGATATGGCATAGTTTTTGTTTTTGTCTACACGATATATTGATATACCGTCTAGCACACTTCCTTTTGCAACGTATCTATATTCAGTCATGATTTACCTAGCTTTATGTTAGATTTGTTTTATTGTTGCCTGAATTCTGAGCCCCATTGATATGCGGCTTTATCAAGAAGGTCATTTTCTATTTCGTAAAACACATTTTTAACGGCTTCGGGGGCCTGATCTAATGGATATATATTTTTTGGTGCTGCAGCATTTGCGAAAAATACATCGCCGTTTTTGTATACCATAAAGGTTACATATTTTTTATTAAATAATATTCCATATGGTCCATTTACTAGAAAATAATCAATAATATAATCTTGCCATTCTCTCGGAACTTCTGCATTGACTTCCACAAATTCTGGTTCATCTTCGGAAGGTCCTTCTGGGTCTGCACCCCGTTCCAGTAATCTGCATTCTAATTCTGTAATAACACCGTTTGCGGAATACTCTACACGCTTTTTGTTAACGCCAGCCATAACTCGTATGGTTCCAACACCATCCTTTACATCAGGAACATTAAAAATAACACGAGATCTTACCCTTGGTATTTTACTGCAAACAGTTACTTTTATGCCACGATCAATGAACGTTTCATACCAATTTACTAATGCTTCTGCTCGTGCATCTGCATCTTCCTTGGTATAGATTCCAGGGTCGTATACAATAGGTGCTACTATCCGGCCATATTTTGCAATACCGTATTCATCATTATCCCAGCCATATATTTTTTCCTTTTCTGCGTCTGGGACATTGGCTTGAACATAAATGTTAGTAATATTTTCTGGAATAACAGTAACTTCATTGGCGTAGCCTACTAGTGATGTGGCGTCACCTGGTTCTAGTACAAAAGGATCAAGTTCAACGATTTCATAATAAGTTTCTTCGTCTGCTAGTACAACTCCTGGTATTAGTTGTTCGTCTGTCATGAAATAATAGTCTTCGGAAGCACCTGATGTAATTGCACGAAGTGCTTCATTGAAAGATAATTTAGATGGTGTGAATTGTGATTTTTTTATTTTGTCCTTATTTCCAATTCTATCAACGATATATATATTTGCAGCAGGCACTTGTTCATCTAGGTCTTCTGCCCAGTCATTTGCTTTTTGGCTAACGAAAGTGTCGGCAGACCATGTGTGATCTAGCATTGATCCTGCACCAAACCCTGATTCACAGATGCAATCTATGGTAGCGGTTTCATTGGTGTAGGCAGCATCGTTTACAACACCTACAAACAATAAATATGAATCTTCGTATCTGGATAATAATGGGCCAATTGCTTCATTTCGGTTTATTTTTATGATGGATTGTATTCTTGTTATACCGGGTGTAAATTCACCGGATACAATTGCATGACCATAAACCAAGTTATGATTGTTTAGGACGACCTGACACGTGGAAGGTTCTACTGCTTCGGCTTCACTGGAAACGTGTTGCGTGTTAATGCTTATGACGTCGTTGGATACATCCATTCCGCCAATAAAAGTTATATTTCGAATTGGCATTTATTATCAACCCTCAGTCATTTACTTCGATAAGTTTTATTGTGCATAACCAACGAGAGTCCACGTATCCGGCTTCCGCGTTAGCGGAAAATGATTGTATGTACATCCACATGTCTTGAAAATACGTTCTTACATATACTGGTTCGTTTTGATTTACTATGAATATAATTTCGCTCATTTTGTCTTTTTCGAGAATTGTGAAGTCGATGTCAAGGTTCCATAAAGTTTTTCTGGAAGTTTGCATTGTTTTCCAAGCAGGACTTGGAATTTTATGAATTGCAACATCGTATGTTTTGGACCATGAAATTCTTGTAGGATTTGGTTGGCCAAGTCCACTATCTTCGTTGTATTCATTGGGATAAGGACCAGACGGTATGTTCATTTCAAATTCGCCGATTTTTACAGTGTATGCTGATGTTGAACGTTGTGCTGTGTCTACCATAATTTTACCTTTCTAACTTTAATAACCATTAAGTTGTCGTAAGCGTTTTGCAATAATGTCGGAAACCATATGTTCGAAAGATATGCGGTCCATAACAATCATGTTGGAAGAAGTAGATGATGACGGAGGTGTATAATTTATTCGAACGTTTATGTCGCCATAGGTGTTCGAGGAAGAACCGCCGTAAGCAATGCTTTCGAGAATATTTTGCAACCTTGAAGAACTTGCTACGTCTGCAGGAATAATGGGTTCGCCTTCGTGGACTAACGCAAATCCTGTTTTTTGTACAAAGCCACCGTCAGCAAATCCAATCATATTCAGCGCTTTATTAACAAGTCCTTGATCTTTTTTATTTTCATTTTCAGAAGCAATGCTTGCAAGATCTATTTGTGGACCAGTATCTTTGGATCCTTCTGGTAAAATATATCCTGCTGCAATACCTTTTTGTTTGGAAGCTTCGTAATCGATGTTGCCTTCATGTCGATTGATTTCTGTTTCATGAGGCGACCATTTGTTATTACTAATATCGCTACCAGTGTTTTTATCGCTACCAGTGTTTTTATATAACGAAGGATTTCTGATCACATCTGCTATTTTAGCCACAAGTTTATCATATTTTTCAGGATCAGTCACGTTAGGATGTTCTTGTGGTATTCCAGTTGTTGCTTCGGTATAAGCAGCACGATATGTTTCATCACTGAAATTAAATTTACTTGAACCATCATCGAATTTCATTTCTTTAACAATGTTAATAGCTTCCTGTTCGCCCAATGGTTCTGATGTTCCTCCACCCATCCAACTTGGTAGCATACTTTTTATGCTAGTAATAATGTCATTGAATTTGGTGGTTATTGTTGTGGTAATTCCTTCAAACTTTGTGGTAATAGTTGAAATGATATCTGTTATTTTTGTGGTAATGGTTGTTATTATTTCTTCGAATTTTGTAGAAACTGATGTACGAATTTCATCAAATTTCGTTGTGACGTTAGTAATTATTTCACTGAATGTTGTCGAAACACTTGCAATAATATCACTGAACTTCGTGGAAACAATTGATGATATTTCGTTGTACTTGGTTGTGACGCCGGAAGTAATTTCGCCGAACTTTGTAGACGCACTTGTTAATAGTTCATTGAATTTGGTTGTGATACCAGACGTGATTTCACTAAACCAGTTAGAAACACTTGTGGTAATTTCGTTATATTTTGTGGAAATATCGGAAGTAATTTCACCGAATTTGGTACTTAGTTCTGTGTTTATGTCACCAAAAAATTTTGTTATTTCCGAAAATTTGGTTGTTACTTTTTCGATTTGTTTAGAAAACCATTCAGAAACTGCTTTATATATGTTTGCTGGAAATCGTATAATAGCGTTGTAAATGTTAGTAAGGGGATTTCCTCCAGAAAAGAAATTCTTAAACCAAGACAAAACATTTACAATGAATTCTAGGTGGTTTTGCATTAAGGAAAGTGGTGTCACGATTTTAGTCATTGTAAGGAGGTTAGTACCTGGTAGTCCACCAACAGAACCTAACAATTGACTTGTTGCACTTGGTTTTGTTTCAGATGATTTTTCATTGCCTAATCCCAAAATGCCAAGGATATTACCAGACTTAACATTGGTGTATGCGGAATTCAAGCTATCTATTTTGCTAAAAAGATCTGATTCTATTACGCTGCCAAGACGATCTACCGCATATCCTGCCCAATATCCAACGTCTTCCAACCACTGAATAAGATCCTTGCTCATTTCGGTCTTGGAGAGCTTATCCAATGCATTACTAAAGACGTGAGTGCGGGTTTCTACGAGATACAGAAGGCCAGCAATTGCAATTAATGGAATGGCTAAAAGTAATAGCGGACTTAGTGCTGCCCATTCTGCAGCCGCTAGACTAGTAGTTGCTCCAGTTAAGCCCATAGTTGGACCTATTGCAGCAGTTCTTGCTGCGGTTGTTCCAAAAATTGCGCTAGTTGTATTTAAATTAGCAACGGCATCAATTTCTAGCGCTACCGCTTCCATTCCAGTTGCACCTGTGTTGAGTGCAGTAGCATTCGCAGCTGCGGCAGTTGCGATTGTTTCAGCTATAATAGCATTAGTACGAGCCGTTTTTGATGTAAGACCTAGCCAATCTGTAACAATAAGAGCTTTAGACACTACCATTTGCTTGACTTCTGCCGCGGTATGCAAATTCGTCCACACCACCATTTGCTTTAGTAATGCAAGGCCCGGCATCAAAACCCCATTCAGCAAAGTAAGAGTAGATACGAGTGCTATAGCACCGCCTGCAAGTCCAATAAAAAGGCCCGCACCAGGAATCGAATTCAGGAGTTTGACGGCTCCCGTTAGCAATTGAACGAATTTATTCATCGGCCAGACCAGACTATTACCAATGGAATCCTTCAGGCTTTTAAGGCTGGTCGCAAATCCTTCCCAGGGTCGTTTTGATAGCGCCTCAGACATGTCGGTGCCTTTGCCTTTTTCCATCATGTACTTCATGCGGGACTTGGCGCTGCTCATTTCTTTGCCTTCAGGATCGACACCTAGCGCTGTTGCAAGCGCATCCCTGCGTGTACCGGTTAGTTTTCCGGTGGTTCGCACAGACGAGCGAACTAGATCTTCGGCGCTGCCAAATCCTTGGCCCTTCATGAGTTCTTGATTCGCAAACCAAAAATCAGTAATATAATCGGCCTTAGCGAGCTTTTCAGTAGAAGAGCCCTTGATGTATTTTGATCCTGCCATCAGAATAGAATAATATTCTTTGATGTTTGCGCGCCGAGTACCTTCCCCAGCTTCCGCTTGCGATTTTGAAAATTCTTCGAGCTCGGCGAACGATATTTTGAGTTTCTTGTTACTGTTTATGGCACGCTCAATCTGTTCAACATACAACGTTGATTCTGCTGATGTCTTCCAGGCCAAACCTGAAATTGCACCGCCCATCGCAATACCAGCAAGTGAATTCACCAAATTTCCAATGCCATCATTTACGTTATCTATAGATTTTTTAATATTATCAAAACTAGAAGTTGTGTGTTTTTCGGTAGATTTTGCATTATCTGAAATTTTATTTATAGATTTTGCAGCATTGTCAGCAGATCCAGTTAGGTTATTTATTGATTCAATATTTATAACAATTTTTTTGTTGGCTAGATTATCTAGTAATACTGAAACATTTTTTAATTGTTCTTCGATGTTTCCGGATAGTGTTATTAGGATTTGAACGGATCTGGCAAAATTGTCTAGCATAATTTAATATCTACCTATTTGTTTTTGTTCACAATGTTTAACCAACGTTGTTTTTGGGTTTCGGTACATTTGTCATAGCTGGCTTTGTCGCGTTTGCCTTTCATTGCGTTGACAAATTCTCGGTGGGTTATTTTGCGGTTTTGAGATTTACCGGCTTTAGCTAGATCTATTATTTCTTGCATTTTACAAATCGCGTCTATCTGAATTCTGGTTAGTTTGTGAATGGGAACATTTGTTAATTTGTAACCAGAATGGTGTAAAAAAGTTAGACGCTGGCCTTCAGCTGTCTGAAAAAATCGGTTAGTTCCTCGTTGCCAACAGTAGATATAGAAATGATGGCTTGACCAATTTCAATGAGGGCATTACCTATCATGAGTTCGAAAACCTCTTTTTGATCCTTTTTTGGATCTTCTGGGTTAGCGATCTCGTGCAGGGCTTTATCTACGATGCCATAACGACAAGCTTCTACCTGCAAAATAAAGTTATCAGATACTTTGGGATCTGAAGTATCATAACCGGAGTCTTCGACGGTCTTAAATATTTTAGCAATCTCGACATCGGTTAGCGGACGAACTTCTATTTCCTCATCGTACACTGAAACTTTTACTTTTTTCCGAAATTTGGTGCCTTCTAGAATCAAATCTTTTGTTATCATGTAAAACTTTCCTTACTTTTTTATGTTTGCGTTATTTGTTTATGCCGGATCTCTGCTAAAGGCAGAAAAACTATATCTTGTAGAAACCGTGGAACCAACGTCTCCAATGTTCATGGAATCGCTTTTGAGTAAGCATCGGTAGTACGTTACGATGGGGCCAGAAGCTACTTGTGTCGGTTTTTTTAAGGATCGATCGTACTCGGATCCTACATCATTTACCATTATTTCAAATTCTTTTGATAGGCCTTGAACGTCTTTCCAGGTTAGGTTTTCTCTGATTAGGTCCATCCAAGTCTTGGGATTTTCGGCTTCAGAAACCCACCAAGAACCAATTTCGAAGTCGCCTTCGTAATCAATTTTGCCTTGTACGTGAGCGTATTTTTGATGGTAGCCAGTACCATATTCTTTGCTAATGTCTGTTGATTTCTGGGCTGTAAGCGACTTTAATGGAATGCTATGGGGTTCTCCGCCACTTGCAGTAAAAGTTATTACAATATCACCAGGACTTTCTGCAACAATTGTGTATGCCATAAGTTTAATCTCCTAAAAATGTTTATGAGGGGATTTATTTCACCTCAGTTATTACTCCTGTTCCTTGATCACTTAGAATACCAACGGCTATTGTTTCGTCAATTCTTTCAATGTGACCAATGTTTTCCATGCACAAATGGATATTTACTTTGCCGGTATCGGTTTCATCTGGGGTTACTTCAATGGAATATGCTCGAATATTTTCATCGCGCATTAAATCATTGAGGATAGCTTTGATTGATTGTTCCATTGCGGACATTATAGTACCGGTTCGCTTTTCATGGAAATATTGACGCGCTATTTGGTCAGAAGCAACAATAACGTAATTGATGGTTCTGTTGTCAACAGTCCTCAAGAATTGCCAGGTTTGATCGGTTGTGATGCCGACATACGGTCGAATGCCGCGACTCTTAATAATAACGTCTGCGCGGGCATCAGTATCTTGGGTCATTACATCTACGTCAGTTTGGTCGTAGGTGTTCAGTAGACCGTTAAGACCATTCATTGCATTTCTTGGTAGTGCAGCAGATTCACCGAGTGCTACAGCAGCTTCTTTACCTGCTCGTGCAACTGCAATGTTTCGGGGATCTGTGGAATTGTCCCAGCTATTGGCTACGATCGTTAGAAGACGGTTGGAATAGCCCGCTGCAATATCAAGGACTTGTTCTGCGGTTAAGTTGGGAGCAACTCCAATAAAGCACTGGCATGGATGGAACTTGTTTGCCATTTCCATTGACCAAGCATCCAGTACAGGAATTAGGTCGTGAGTACCTTCCTCGACTTCATATTCAGTTAGGGCACACGTTTGTGGTGCACCAACTAATTCAGCAGCCGCAGCTCCACCCACTCGTAATGCTTCTTCCCAGTCGGAAGTAGAAATCGAGGTGCCGTCTAGTCCACCAGATAGCGCGAACGGCGTTACACTAGTAGCAGGAAGGTGTGTTTCTCCAGTTATTGCTGTTGCTGACACAAAACCTGTACCAATAAGTCTAGCAACCAACTTTGTAAGTGATGATATATTGTCGTATGTGTATGTGGTTTCGTTGTCAGTTACAACTAATTTCACGGTTTTATATTTCAGACTATACGTTATAAGGGAAGTTGCTGCAACCGGAGTACCAAACGTTATGCTACCATCAGTTGTATTCACGTAGACTTGACCATCAGATGGAGGTGCTGTATATACTAACGTGTACGGAACTCCATCTACTCTAACCCAGTTCGCGGAATCATTTGCAATTATGTTGGCATATTGAGTGTAGTAAGGTCCAGCTGTTCCGGCACCAGGAATTGCGTAAGGTGTGGTTTCAGTGGCTTTGTAACTGCCTTCGAGAACTTTAATAGATACTGCATTACCCCAAAGGCCAGGAGATTTAGCGGAAATCTTTACAACGTCATTGGGGGTATCTAGCCCGTCGTCGAGTGTTACAGAAGCGGTAGCGTGTCCGGTTCCTAAAACCCTAACGGCGTAAACTACTGGAGCTCCTTGTGCAAACGCTAATTCGATTGCATCTTTGAGACCGCCGCTATAGAAGTAAGTTTTTGCAGCGGATGAACTTGTCATTGCAACTGCTTCATCAACAGGACCACGAACAGACCGTCCTACTAACAGAACAACTCCCTTACCTACGATTACAGGTACGGGGCCAACTGTTTCGAGCTTAATTATAAGTCGAACAAATTGACTTGGATTACCATATTCAACCATTTATAATCACCAAAATATTATTTTACTTTAATTAAAAGATTCTTAGGATAACCGTCTTTCAACCATTTCTGGTATTCTTGTAAGGTTATCTTGTTTGCTCGCCATGCATCATAGATAGTCATTTTAGAAGGAAATTCAGGAACTACGGATAGTTCATAAAAGTCCTCGGTTTGTGTTTCATCAACCTTATTATATTTTTTTTTCAATGTAAATACCTTCAGATATTTATGTAAACTTTATTCAAGTACTAATCAAAATAAAAGCAAGAATATACAATTTTACGAACCAAAAACTATAAATACAATAAACACTATAGTATAGTACATGGATACAATAAAAACAATAGGAGTCTTGTTAGAGACGGGCGTTGGAATAATGCTGGCTTTGCCAGGGATATTAATCGGACTACTTGGAATAATGCTAGTATTTTCTTCGATACTAGACTTTGATCTAGTTGCATTGATAGTGGGGTTGGTTTTCGCTGGGCTAGGGCTTGGCTGGATCAACTGGACTTTGGGAAACATACGCAGGTTCCGGCGTATCGGAGTATACCCATGAATAAAAAATGGATACTAATTATATTAGTGGTTTCATTTACACTGTTAATAACACCGTTCGCTAGTTCTAGTGACATCCATATATATACTAAAAAAATTGATCATTCCGTTCTTCCTCAAAAATACACAATTGAAGTATATGCTTCACCACATGACTTACCTAAATATCCAACAACATTAATATGTTCTGTATATTCTATATCAGAACAAGTTTTTACAAAAACAAGGAATGTTAAAATAAAGCAACTTATAAATGTTACATATATACAAATAAATGACAAAAATGATTTTAATAAACCTGTATGCAAAATATCACAAGATGGATATAATAATGCCTTTCATGTACATGGTTATGTTACCAAAATTTCAAAGAACCGTGGTACAATAATAGATATGGATGGACTTCCCGAGTATGCGGAATATAAACACCTATTAATAAATGTTACAATGATTGATGATTCGGGGAGTTGCATAAGTAGCCAAAAATTGTTGGATTCTGGGTATAGGGAAATAAAAAAGGAACCAAAAAAAGACAAATATAAAAAATAATCGTTGTGGATCAGTCACTAATTAGTATCATGTCCATTCCATAACTTTTTTCTTTACTGATTTTGTTTAGTAAGACATCCATGGAAAATTCTGACTTCCAACCAAGAACTGAAATTCCCATACCATAACACGGCGGATGATAGTCCGTTATAACGAAATGTACGCCGTCTTCACATGGAATTGACCAGTCGTATGCGATAGCGTGAATGTTTGGTGTTGGATCCAGGGTTGAGAATTCATATTCTACAGTAAAGTCTAAGTTTGCTGGGTAAATCCAGTGCTCTGTAGTATGAGACATAATAGGAGGAAGATATGTTACCCTCATGCTACCAGGAAGGACTTTCATGAGGTCTGTTGACCATTTCAAACCCAGACGCCATATCGAAATTTCTTGCTGAAGATCATATAGGATTTGGTCTAGGGTTTCTGGAGTTTCTTGATCGGTTTTTGCGGTTTCGCTTTCGCAAAGGATAGTTAGACTGATGGTGGCTCTTTGGTATTCTCCAAGCCATTGCCGGACGTCACCTTGTGGACCTAACCTGTCTTTTCTTGTAGGACCAGCAGTATTTGAATGACTACGAATGCCTTGAGAAAGTATAGCAATTCGCATGCTTGGAAATTCATAGTCGTCGTTTCCTAGACGGTCACGGCGCAGCTTTTTTAATGTGTATTCTGATAGTTCCGTTGGAATAGAATCTATTAGTTTGGCACGTTGACCTATTGAAAGCACTTAAGTCACTTCCTGATTGCGACTATCAAACGGCACATATGGTGTTCTTGGATATCTGACGTCAGGTGCTTGTGGCGTATATCTATTAATAGATGTCATTATTTCTTCTACATGGTCTTCTACTAGTTTTATGCCAAATTCGCAAGATTTTTGAGCAGTGTCTTTTTGGTTCATTCTAATGGTAAAGAATTTTTCATTTGCTTTTTGCATAAGAATGTCGGAAAGTAGATCTGTTATTTTGCGTTCTGCTAAAATGCCACCAATGCTATATGTCTTGTCGAAATATGTTTTTAAGTAGCCACCTACTAGCATATTTTTTATAGTAGATGTTTTTAATAATATGTCTGGATTTATTGTGGTGTCGTGTAGTTTTTCGCATAGTAAATCCACATTATATTCCTTGTTTTTTTCTGTTAGTGTTGTCCAATCCATACCATACAATTTTTCTTTGTGGAATATGGCAAGTAAATCTAAGTCCCACGAAAGTCCGCGAATTGTTTTGTTGTGTTCGTAGACCCATTTTCCTGCATTGTGACAAGGCGATCCGACCCATGTTGCCTTTGTCCAATATTCTTCATCAAAAACGTATTGACCAAGGTTCGATATTGTTTCTTGGGAAGGATCGCCTTCATATACAGAAACATTGTTGTGGTTGAGTGTTGACCATGTCCATCCAGCATCCGTTGAATACATTACAACAGCGTTGTTACTTGCATCATAGCTACATACCATTACGAGTTTGTTGTATTCACTAGAACCAGGTTGTAATACATTATAAGAACATATGATTCCATGATTTTCGTCGGCAAATGGCAATGAAAATCTTGTTTGCCATGAATAACCAGTACCTTTTTCTGGAGCTTCCTCAAAATGATAATTTGCGCCAGAATATGCATATAATACTTGGTTTGTGTCTAAGTCCAATACCCTAGCCATCAATACGTGATCATCTGAATTAAGGCCAGATATGTCCGTCATTTCAAGTTGAAGTATTCGGGTGTTGTAAAATGGACTAAATAAATTGGAACCTCCCCAGCCTCCTTTATATTCAGAAAAGAATTTGTCCCATCCTTGCAAATGTGTGAACCAATGTTCTCCTAGATCATGAGAAATATTTAGATATGGTCCGAAACCGACATAAACAGAGTTACCTGCACCGGCGAGAGCAGGATATGCATATGAATCCCAGGTAAAGTTCTGGGTAAGGGTTTCGTCATGGTATCCAGTTGAAAACCAAAATGATTTTTGTAACACCCGTGACCAAGAATGTCCTGTGTCATAAGATCGCCATATTTTAGAACCGTCGTGTCCAAACAAAACATCATCACTAATGTTAATAACGGTTTTACAGCCCGGCGCAAAACTAGATATTTTTGTCCATGTTAGGCCAGAATCTAAAGTACTTTCCAGCCATCCAGTTGAAGTACTTGCAAGTACATGACCATAATCTATGCTGGTTATACTATAGATGGTGTCTGCTGTATTGTAAACTTCTGCCCACGTTTTTCCAGAATCATGGGTACGGTATATTGAATTTGTGCCATCACCTAATTTTACAATACAAACATGGTATTGTCCGTAAACGTGGGTGGTATCTTCTATTGATTCTACATCACCAGGAAATGGCAATGATTTCCACCATGTTTGGAACCCAGATGTATCAAAAGATCCAAGTATGAAGTTTCTGCCTTCAACCACCGATAATGCAACTGGACGCATTTCAGGCCCCCACTAAAGTAATTGCCATAGTGTATCGTTTCGGATATGTTCGTTTGCTACAAATGTCCATGGAAACAGTTATCGCATATAATTTTAGTATCATGTCTAAGTCATATGTGGAAATTAATTGGTTGGTTAGTGTGTTTGACATCCTATATATACGGCGTGGATTAGCTTTGCTTAACATTGATAAATTGTATTGCTTGTTTAAGTTGAACTTTTGTAAATATTGATCAACGATAAATTGTTTTATAACGTTATTTTTTTTATTTATACTATCCATTAATAATATTTTGTTTTGTGTCCCAAAAAGCCCTACTAACATTGAATATGCGTTTAATTTTTCTATTGAAAATAATGATCCTATTAGAAGTTGTTTTATGTGATGATTCATTATTGTCATATCAACGTCATAAGAAAGTTCTGGTTGTATAGTGTTTATTACATTTGCATTATATGCTAGGTCAGAATTTCTATGCAATAATGCATATTGCATAGTGTGAGACAAAGTTAGTGGGCCTTTGATATAAGTTTCCATGAAATAGTCAATGAAGGGCAAATACATGCTATAAGAAATGCCAGCTGCGACCATTTGCGGTATAAGATAATTTAAGGTGTCTTGTTTTTCTTTTGCTATTCTCATAGCATCTATGGAAGAAAATGTTATTTGGACACTAGATGGATACCTTGTGGTTACGGTAGTTTCACCAAACATTCCAATTATGCTATCAATGATGGTTTCACAGTTGGATTTGGTGCCAGAAGATGTTAGGATGGTGGTACGAGTTTTTAGACGGTCTCGGTAAGCAGTATCTGTTTCTTGATAGATACGTGGAAGGTCAAAAATTTGGCCCCACGCATCGTCGAGGTATGTGTCTGTGGCGTGTTCAAGTTTAAGAGCGTTTGCCATTGTTTCCATTTTTCGCCAAACACTATCAAAAGTTTCTGCCCATGCCCAAACCAACGCATTCATAACGCTAGATGATGGTATTGTTAGCTCATAAGCGGGAACTAATGACACGGACATTAGTATGCCCCTCAGTGTGTCTTTGAGGCCAGTTGACAACGTGTATGTCGTGGAACTTGTTGCTGCCGACATATAGTCCATGCCAAAATCAATGGAATCGGACTTCGATAATCCCATGCCATAGTTTCGATTTAGGTGATACCGGATTCCGCCGCCGCCAAGAGGTTCTGAACCAGTGAACACAACCCATTGGTCCATGGTATACGCTTTTGTTCGTACGATGTAAGACTCACCGATACCGGGTCGACTGCCAATTGGATGTTCACCGATTAACATTGTTCACCTCAAAAAAATTTTATAAAGATTCCACGCAAACTTCATGCTGACGTATGATAACCTTAAATCTATTTTCCACGAGAATAACATAGTCAGTATTTTCTATGATATCTTGTATTCGATGTAAGTGTATGGACCGATTTAAACCATACGGTATTTCGCAATACGGACAATTTGTTTCGCCACGATTATTTTTTTTAACAAGGGCATTGTTAATGTTTGATGCGCCACATCGCATACAAGACCACGTATCTTTTTCACCACATCGCGGACATTCAGCCCACTTTGATGCATCCGTGTGTTGCCATGCAAATCCGCAAGTTTCGCATTCAAAGTGATTGGTTATGGTGATTTCATTGTCCCAGTAAGCGGTTACTTTGTCGGATGGTTTCAATAAAAAAGTATATGGAGTTAATGGTACGGAAGCGGCTGGAATCTTTTTCTGTATCATATTTTCCGCGAGTTTTGGACTGATAGGAACTATTAGCAATTTTGTTGGCGTTATGTTTTCACTATCTGTCCAAAATTGTTGTGTACCGTCTTCGCGAAATTGTGGAATAAAGTGTTCGACACCACTTTCATCGATGTATATTTTAACCCACATATATTCAATTATGGCACTCATTATAAAGGACCTCGAGTTATAATGGACGTTGCATAATTAATTCTTTGACTATTTCATCTTTGATTTCTTTTATGACAGTTGTTTGGTCTTTTATGGCCTTACTAACCGCATAGTCATAGATGTATTGGTTAGGTGGGCGAAGTGCCTCAATTTTTTCTATTGGAATATTCCAGGGGTCGGAATTGTTGGTAAAGTAATAGCGGTACGTTATTATTTGTCCGAATTCCGGTATTAATAGTTCGCGACCATTAATAGAAACATTATTAAAGATTTGAAGGACTTTTGGACTTTCAATATTTTCTTTTGATGAATTTAGTCTAATGTAGATGTCGAAAGTCTTTCCACTGTCGTATAGTTCATTTATAATGTCTCGTTTGATGGCATTGTTGTAGTAAATGGTTTTAAGTTCGAATGCACCGCAAAAATCTTTACCAACGTTGTCTACAAAAAACAGATTTATGGGTACTATGTATCCTTCTGATTTGTCGGGGAGGTATACAGTGTCTTGTAGCGATTCATTGGGGGGTTTCGGTACTATTTGTATTACAATGTCCGATGGCTGTAATGATATTATATTTCTCATATTTGTCTTTATTCTCCTTACTATTATATATTTTTTAGTTTTATTTTCTTATATTCTTCTTTTGTGTAATAAGAACGACCATTATAAATTTCATCTATGATTCTATGCATCATAGCTTCCCAACGTTCTCTGTCAAAGTTTGTTTTACTATGACATCTGTGGCACATTGCTGCAAAGTGAACTGGTTTTCCGTGACAACATGCAGATTTATCATATTCTACATGATGTACTGATAAAGCTTTACCATTTTCTTCGGTTGTCTTTCCACAAGTTATACATTCATAATCAAAGAAAGCACGAACTCTTTCTTTAAGATCTTGATTAAACTTTGGACAATATGGCTCAAAGCTTATTCCGCCTTTCCAGTTATAATTTTTTTCACCAATTCTATTTTCACTTTGTATTATCAAAACTTCTGGGTGTTCTCGATAAAATTTTTTCATTGATTCTGATTGTTTTTGCCGTTGTTCTAGTGTAACGGTTTTTCCATAACGTGGATTATTGGCGCCAGATGTTGCTTTGGAAAGTTTTTTTCTTGTTTCTTCAGAAAGAACATGTCCAGTGTTTGCTAATGACATTTTTTGTTTGGATTCTTCTGAAAAGTGTTTGCCGAACATCGGATGTCGGTCGCCACCTATTTCTTCTGATTGTGTTCGGATAGGAATTTCGAACTTGTGCAGGTAGCGTGAGACAGTTTCTTGTTGACATCCTATTTCTTGTGCTATTTTTGTTGCGGACTTTTTTTGAATGATATATTGACTGTAAAGCCATTCTTTGTTTTCTATTATTTGAGAAATTGGTTTTAATTTGCTAGAAGAACAATCACGGATTGGTATTTGATGAAGTTTTAACCAATGTTGTATTGTTGATGCCCCGCAACCAATTTCTTCGGCTATTTTTCCAGATGATTTTCCTTGGGTTATATATTGATCAAATAACCAATCTTTATTTTGACAAGATTTATTACGCTTTGACATACTTATTAGTGCGTATAACTAGTATATAAAGTTTTTGCTAGTGCAAATTGGTTATTTGTCATATTTTCTATTGTTAATTTTTGTTGTATAAACTTTACTTTTAGTTGTTTTAATTTTTTATATTTAACTTAAAAAGTAAAGTTTTATTTATGAATTTAATTTTATAAAAATATTAAATTAAATTTCATCATATCGAAATGTGAGCGATTCCGAGGCCTTATCGCCTTGCGTTGCATCAGTATCAATCACAACTTGCGTGACGACACATTTGCAACTTGCAGCGGTTGTATAAGGTCCGCTATCCACAAGCAAAGTTGACGCCGAAACATAAGTGTCCGCATTAACGGGAACTGCGTGATTAGAAGAACCTGACTTATAGTAGGCGTGACCATTTGTTGCATCGTCTATTGGATAGCCGGAAGTTCCCTGAACGCCAGTAGCCTGAGCATAACTAGCAACCGGGCATCCATTATCTCCTGTTGACTTTACTGCGACAAATAATCCGCCGTTAGTTCCTAAGGCCCAGTTAGTCTTTACATTTCCGGACGTATACCACCGGATATTAGAAATCTGGGTGAAGTCTCCGGAAAATGCGACGTTATGGGTCTTCCAATAACTGTAATTTAGATCTGCGCTCGGTACGACACAAGGATTACTTAGTCCTGGATTATAAGAATCCATTGTAGCATATCTTCCTTGGGTTATTACTGTAGCGACACCAGGTGAGGCGCCGTTATACTCCTGAACGTTCACTGTAGCTACCATTTTTATAAATCTCCTGATATAATTATATTTTTATTGAATTCATTTATATGTTTACCTAAACATATTATATTGTTAATAGAATAATTGTTTGATTGTTCTAATTCTTCTAATTTTTCTATGTCATCCAAACAAATTATTTTTAATTTTTCATCTGGATAATTATTATAGAAATTATTTAGTTTGTCTATTAGCATTACCAATTTTTTTCTTCTGTTCCTCACTCATTTTCTGTCCTTTCTTCATAACAATCTTACCATTATTGTTTTTTTGTTTTTATTTTCCGCTTAATTTTGCTTTGACATTTGTTACAATTTGTTTTTCAATATCGGCTAATACATTTTCGTATTCTTCATCAAATGTAGATCGTATGAAAGATCGTGGTGGTATAAACCATTCTCTTCCCGGTGTGTTTTCTGTTCCTTTTTTTGGTCTATTATCCCAAGCAACGCCATGTTCGTTCGGGGCAGCATATTCTGCAACTTCGGGATCTAAAATTCCGATTGTGATTTTGATGTCTTCACCGTCAGTTTCGACAATATGGGTAACGCTTTCCAGCAATGTACTATCATCAATTAAGGTATGAGAAGATCCTTTGCGTTTTATGGTACTTTCGGCGTTAGGTGGCGGAACATTACTAAGAATTTTTTCTCGAATTTTGTTTTCTAGAAACATTCCAATGCTTTCGGCGATATTTTCATTCATGAAAATCACAATAACATTATTATGTCATTATTACTATTACACGTTCTTTATTTTTTTGTAAGTCATATAATAATTTTGCAGGAACAATTTTTTTACTAGCGGGTATATGACTTTCTTCATCTAAATTACCAGAAACTACATGATAATGGCTATCGTATGCAGTTTGGTTCAGATAAGTTTGGTAATCAAATCTATCAAGACCATCATATTCATTACTATTACCGGAATATGTGTGCGTATGAGTATCTGAACCACTAAGAGTTGGATTGCAATCATATGCATATAAATTTCCAGTAGACCAATCCGTTAGAATTTCCCAATTTTCGCTAACGTCACCATCTACAAAAACCACTGTTCCAGCTATTGCTTGTGATGTCGTAGCCAGAACTTTGTATAATCGTGTTAATAATTTTTTTGGTTCTACATATTTTGCTTCAGACACAAAACTAAAATTATGTGTATGCGATGTTGCCATATCGCATCCGTTTGTACCGGATCCAGCTAATGCACCAGTTGCTCCGTCCGCGAAACCAGTTGATCCGGATATTGTGTGGTCGTGTGGTGTTGTGGTACCAACAACAGTTTCTGGCGTCGTATGCACAATAAATTTCCCTTCGGCTAAAGTATATCGTTCTAAGTTAGCATCTACAAGGACACCATTAGACATTAAAATAGTGCCTTCTGGAAATGATTGAATACTAGATTCCCAGGTAGCCATATCCATATATATAATGTCCAAGCCAAAGCCAATTGGATTATTATTACCGTTTGTAGTAGAAATATTCATCAATGAATGAGTATGGGTTGTTAATACATGATAATCTTTATAGTAGTTACTAACCAAATGTGGCGAATTGTGGACAGAATTACCTATTTGACCATCTGATGTAGAATGTTTGTGTGTGGATGAACCAATTGAAACCCAATGATTACTTGTATTGGAATCAAAACGCAAGTATCTATTTGTTCTAGTAAGACGGGTCCACGGTGAAGGCGGATCTTCGGTCTTCCTCCAGAAAACATACATGTTAGTTATACTGTCACGACCTTCAAATCAATGGAACAATTAGTCATTGTGGTGCAACTATCCACATTGAAGTAAAGCCAGTCACCAGCAGATATTGATTTTGTCCAGCCAGCTAACGAAGAATCTAGGCTCTTAATCCCAGAAGATATTGTTGGTTTTGCAGATGCTGTTATTGTGTTTGCAACAGAAGCGGGTAAATTATCATAGCTAACTTTCCAGATGTCTATTACAATAGAACCAGACGGAGAACCGTGCAAAGCAACAGATTGTATTGTACAAGCATAATCAATGCAAACTTTTGCTTTTATTCCAGTTTCGATTACATCACTATTGTTATCAATGTAAATACAAATATTCCGAACCACATTTGTTAATTGTGACCCATCAATCGCTGGAAGTTTAGCACTACCATCCAATTGAACTAGGTTGTTTGCGGCGGTTCCGACAGTTAAACCAGTTGTAAGGGTTTTTTGGGTGCTACTCCATTGAGGAACAAGTCCGGAAGTTGTGGTTCCAGTAGGCGCTTCTGCGACAAATCCACCATAACTAGCAATATCAAGAATAGAAGCATTTAGAATTTCAGTTACACCAGCTCCAACATAAACTAATGCAAGTATTACGCCGTTTGGTATTGATGCGCCAGGACTCGGTGATGCCATTTTCTTGAAATCAGTTTCAGTGCTTGGAGAAATGGCTGTAGGCGTGCCTGCATAAATACTAGGTGTCCCATTTGTATCCAAATAGACTACGTCCATTCTAGGAAGCGAACCATCTGGAGTGGCCACTGTTAATGTTCCTCCAGAAACTGTTTTTCTAGCCGTTGCAAATCCAGAAGAAATATAACCAGAATCCACAACTACACTAAGTCCTGGCGTTCCGGCTTGATGAACGTCGCAACCAGAAAGTACATAAAATCCAGAATTACACCTGGATAGGGATGCAACATGTGCATGTGTAAATTGTTCACCGCGAGCCGTGGCGATAGAACCAACATTTGCCATAAAAAAATATTCTCCTTGCTACGTTTTGGAAACTAATATGCTTATAAAACGTTCATGTCAAATTGGGCAACAATTCCTTTGAGCACGCAAGTCAGGTCAGTGTTTGCATTATCCTTTATTTTTATTCTGACATAATATTGTTCGCCTTCCGCCATAAATGCTTGTTCATCGGTGGGTATGGTTACCACAAAAGTATGATGTCCAGAAACTAGTCTTTTGGCTTTAGTATTTTGTGCAGTTGGATAATCATCGCCTGAATCTCCGGCTAGTACAGAACCAACAGGAGCAGAACCGTCAACAGGCGTAGTGACTTTAATAATATTTATTTCAAAGTCGTCGTTGGTGGTGTCTAGAGTTCCGCCTAGTGTTACAACAGCGGTAACTGACTTGAGTTTAGCGCCTTTCAAAGCAGTTGTCCTACTCGGCACTATAATAGGTAAACTGTAATATTCTGTAGTGTTTGCTGGTGTTCTTGTAACAAATATTACATTAGAAGATTCTGTGGCTGTCCATGTACCTGAACTAAAACAAGCTGGCCCAATCGGAACCTGAACTTGATAGTCAGTTTTTGCTTCAGTGGACGTTACGTCGCCGCCGTCCATAATAAGTGTGCCTACCATAAGGAAAACCTCGAATTGTATTAAATTATTATATATTAATTGTTATAGTACTATATTTGTATTATTATTTATTTTTTATTATACCACGAACTATATATCTTCCTTTTTTATCAGGATCCGGTTTTAGTGGTTCTGTAATTTGTATATTTTGATTTCTATCTAACAGCATTTCTGCTTCTCCTTGTGATTCTCCTTCTTCGTCTTCGCTATCTTCTATATAACTATTTATTTTTCCTATGTATATTGCTTTATTTCCTTTTGGTACATCTAATATTAACTTTACTTCGCCGAATTTATCTGCTACTTTTGATATCAGACTAGTAGATAAAAATGCTTTTTCGTTGATAACAGAATCTTTTGTTTTTAGTGATTGCAATAATGATTCTTTCTTTGGATCTACGCTATTATCATCCTTAAATATTCTTATTCCACGAAACACTGTTATATTATCTATTAACCTAGCATCATCTTGTTTAAATATGTCATCTATTTGTAATGATATCTGATTAGTTGTATCGCCATTTCTTAAATCATTAGATACATCAATATAACCATATTCACTATATTCTTGTAGAGCATCATAACCGTCTGCATCAGAAATCGCTTTTTCTGTTTTATTAACTGTATTTAATAAATTAGAATATTTTTCATTATTATATAATTCGTTAACGGAATTAGGAGATTCTAATTCAGAATAACACTTATTACTATCGTCTATTGTTCCTTTAGGACATTTATAGTTGAACTTAATAAATGATATATTATAATAATTTCCTTTTTTGCCTGTGAAATTATACATTCTTATCATCTTGACCAATAAACATAATTATATTGATTTTAATGTGATGTTGCCAGTATTGGTTATAGTGCCAGTATTGACAATTTTGCCGTCCTTGTACAGGAACAATATACTACCGGCGTTATTCAAACTTCCAGCATTCGACAAATCATTGATGGGACCGACATATGCCATCATTGATTCGCCGTCATCAATGGACCAGTTATAATTACTTCCCATAGACAGGTAGGAAATTGTCACCATTTCAGTGCTTCTATTTTGGGTTAGAAACACAGAATCATTGGGCTTATAACCAAAATCTAAATACGCAAGGTATTCAGTCCTGGTTATTTCGCTATTTTTATAAGCATCATATAAACGCATGAAATCACCGCAAACTTTAAATAAAACATAATCAAAATAAATAGGAAAATAGTAGTTTTACGAAACCCTCATGTAATGTCTTCTGGTATTTTTTCAAACTGTCTAACGCTCATATTGATGGTGCCATTCCAGCGTTCGTTGTTTTCTTCAATAACGTCGGTTTGTACATTGTCAATAAAGATTCTGTAATCTGTAGTTATTTTTTTTCTATGTATTGAAAACAAATAACATATACGTTCCATAAGGTCACGGCAGTAGTTTTCGTTTTCGCCATAGGCACTGGAAACCAGTATCTTAACTTTTATGTCAAGGTTGTCAAAATCCCGATGTGGCGTAAAAAAGTAGCCATCGCCACTTTCAGTAGAATATTCTACACCAATTCTAGTGTAGTGCGGCGCAATAAGAGTTGATGGAATTCGTGGCATGCCAGAAAATATTTGATTGTCGCATAATTGGGCAATACCGTTATCTGGATTTCGAAGTTCGTCCATTATGAATTGAATGGTTTCAGATATCATTGTTATGTTCCCGACAAAAATTGTATGCCATTATCATTTTCATGCTTTTTATTGTGATCAAATTGACCAGTTAATATGTCAATTGGTATACCATCGGGAAATGCATCACATGTAAGATTTTCAGTTGATGTTCGTAAGTGTAAACATTGTTTACATTGATTTGTCATCATATTTTTTTCTCCTTAAAATATTTCAAAAGTCGCTTATCCACAAGATCGTCTCTACCGTTTACATGTAACGAATATGATTCCGCAAACCATTCTTGAGGTGTACTATCAGCATATTTAGATGGTGAAACAAAGTCTTTGCGTTTGGATGCAATATTATATATTTTTTCAATATCTTGTTCTACTGGTGGGTTATCGAATGTTTTTTTGTCAATTACTCCCATTTGTTGATGAATATGATGCCCAAATTCATGATCAAGAACAAGTTTTGGTCTATCTGACACTTTAAAATATTCATCGACAGAAAACGGACGTTTTGTTTTATCATCACCTATTTTCCAAGAAGATACTAACGCATCTACACCATTTGTTTCAAGTTCTTTTAATCTCACCTTACATTGTTCTATTTCTTCCATATATTCTTTTAAATGTTTACCTTCATGCTGTAACAATTCTTTTTGTTGCTGAGAACCTTCCCATTTAGTTTTAGGATTATATTTTTTAAAATCTTTTTTGATATATTCCATATATAATTTTATAATACTAGATTGCTCAATACTATTTTCTAACTTTGCTTTATTTCTGTTTATTGACATAGATAATATTTCTTGTTCATTATTTCGCAAGGCATCATCTGAAAGTACTAGAATGCCATCTTTCATAGATGCCATTGATTCTTTTACTGGTTTAGAAGCTATAACACCACGAAGTCTAGGTATTCCAAGTTTTTGACATGTTAATTGCATGTTTTCTAAATGAGTATTTAAAATAGGAATGTTTTTAGGTGTTAAACTGCTTAATTGTACTGGATCCTCAATGTTTTCTCTGAGTTTACTTTTAAATCCATAATATTTATCAGTATTGTTTATAATAGATCTTGTTTGATTGTCATCAGCTTCTAACACACATTTATTGCTATCATCGACTGTTCCTTTCGGGCATTTATAGTTTAGTTTGATATTATTAATTGCACTAAAAACATACATTTGTTTTGGTTTACCAATGAATTTATACATCATACGGGTTCACCTGGTGTTTTTGCAGTTGCTCTGAATGCCCATTCTGATGCCACATAATCAGGAGGAATGGAAATGTTTTCAAAGTCGCTTACAGGCACATAAATTTGAGTACCGTTATTTATGGTAAATTCCATGTCTTTGGATAAGTTTGCAGGCCTTTCTACCCGAACATAATGTATGGTTTTGGATCCAAGACCGAGCGCACTAGCATCAATCTGAGCTTGCATACCGCTATGCTGGCCGAACTCACAGCGAAATGGCCCAGATGTCTGAGTCCAACTAACTGGCATTCCAACGCTATCAACAGAAGAAATGATAATGGTTGTTTCAGGCACAAAATAATTTGAGGTTATTGCTGCTATAGTGTCAAAAAAGTTTTCGGAGTACTGGATACCGGATTCTCCAAAGGAAATTCTTTCCACAACGTCAGAACCATCATAAGTTCCAACTAATTTTATTCTGCAAATTCCAGAAGCCTGTAATCCAACCTTAAAAGAAGTGGAAGGACTTCCAGCAACTTCCATGCTAGAAGAAACCAGTCCTGAAAATATTTCATTAGTGTGACGTCTAACATACATTCTGTGAGTATACCGCAACCTCTTCGGATAAGATGGCATTATAATCACCAGGAGTTATTCCCAGGATCATAAATGGATTGTCCGTGATCGCTAACTTCGTCGGCGTCAAACCCATTTTCCGCAGTATCCCAGCTAGGAATGTCTGTTCTTTTGAATCTTTTTGGATATTTTTTAGCATCTGCAATTTGTACCATTGCAATACTCTTACCACGGCCGCCGCTTACACCCGTTCTCTTAATATCAAGTTCAATGCTATCAAGGAGCTTATTCAATGCTAATCTTGGTCCAGTATCTTCGCCTCGACTGAATGAAACACCGGGTGCTTGGCTCTGACTCCTAAATGAATAATCAGGATTTCCCATCTCAAAGTTATCCGCAATTAAATGGCATAAAGCAATTCGTTCTTCATTTTCAGTTAAAGCATCTTCTGGAATTCCACGCGAACTTAATTGTCGACTGAGTTCATCACGTGCAAACGCCAAATATACACCAAACCCAGTTGGTGTCATGTCGCCGCCAGTTTCTTCCACAGATAAATATCGGTAATATAAACTAAAAACACTTAATACTATTTCATCTTCATCTTCGTCAGCCATCTATATAACCTCAAAAAAACTATAATCAAAATAATATGGGAAATTGTACTTTTACGAATCGCCCAACCAAAACACTTAAATACTTCAAAAACTACTAACTATTATGAAAACAATAGAAATTAATGTTGGCGACGTTGTTCAATTGAAGTCGGGCGGACCAAGAATGGTAGTTGATAAAATAGATCACACCTTTTATGTCCATCCGATTGGTTGTGTGTGGTTCAGCAAAAACGATGAAATAAAGTATGCTCAATTTTCGTATAAATCATTAAATGTATTAAATATTATAAAGTAATGATAGTGATACAATGATAACAATTTTAGGTAGTCGAAAAAGTCGGCCAACTGCCAAACTTCTAGCGGAAGCACTATCCGACAGTTTTGTTGTTAATTACACCGAAAGCAGGATTCCGGACAATAGGGATTCTTTTACCATACGTTATGGAAATTCATACGTGGAAGATCCCGAAGGCCGAATTCTAAATAAACAAGAAGCAGTAAAAACATCCGCAAATAAACCAGCTACAAAAACACTCCTGCAAGAAAAGAATATACCGACACCAAAACTAATTTCATTTGAAGACGTAATTGCCGGTAATGTCAAATTTCCGGTAATTGTTAGAAGAAACAATCACTTCAAGGGAAAGTTTTTCAATATGTGTAATAATTCCCGAGACGTAAGAAGATTCAATCCTTCAAACCACTACATCCAAGAAATGGTAACCAAAAAAGACGAATACAGATTATTTGTTTTAAATGACAGAATAATAGAAGCAAACATTAAAAGATGTCCGGAAAACCGACCAACCCCTATGATCCGTAATAAGGAAAATGGATGTTTCTTTGCACGTGTTCGGGTATCGGATTTAGACAGAAACCTAAAAAATGCTGCACGGTCAGCTATCCGAGAAATTGGACTAGACTTCGGTGCAGTAGATTGCGCAACAATACAAGAATATCCCGGCATAACTATATTTGAGGTTAATAGTGCGCCGGGTCTTATCCCACGGAAAATAGAATTACTAAAAACAAAATTAGAAGAAATAATTTAAACTTTTTTATATTTTTTCATATAATTTTTGGCTTTCTAAGAAATCTCCAGTTCGGTATGCATATTCTTCGAACGTCATTATATCCACAGCATGAAAGTAAAAAGGACTTTTTTCTTTGTGCATTATAATGCCAACGTTGTTTATACCACCATACGTCGGATCAATCATAATAATGTAAGTATCGTTTTCTAATACACCTACCCATGCATGGGCTTCTAACGTATCAGGGTCAACTTTATATACAAGGAAGCTACTAATATTATGTTGTTCTAATATGTTCATTACTTGTTTTGCCATGTCAGAACAATCAAATTCCCCGTGGGTATATTCTTTAGTGAAATAATAACTATCTAATATATTTTCAACATTTTTTATTAATTCTTGGTTTGTACTTTCATTGAAATTAAGTGATTGGGTAGTTGGCATTAAAAAAATTAATATAAAAATAAAAACTTTTTTTGTAATTGATTCACTTCCTGTTATTTATTATACTTTTCATTAACTATTTCTACATTTTTCTCCCACTTTTCATTAAAGTCTATATTGTGGTTATTGTTGTTTTCTTGAATGTGGGTTAGCTCATGGGCAATTGCCTTGATTACCATTTCAACAGATTTTGTTCTGCCACTATTTAGGAGTATAGTAGCTTCCTGCTCGTTGAATTCGGTTGCAGCAATATGGTCATCATCTAATTCAGTGGAACTATGAATTTGTACAATCCTATTAGTCATTTCCTCGCATATTCGCTTTAGGCGTAGCCACTTAATCGACATTGCATTTCCCTCCTTCCATATGTGCTCGTTCAATAGCACATTCAACGCAATCATAATCGCATGCATGTGCTTCCGAATTTTGGTAAGGGCAATCTTGATAGGCCTGAAACCATTCATCACTGTCCCAATTATCTTTGGTTTCTGTAACTTGTTTTTTGTTGTTCTTGTTGTAATTGTAGTTCCGATTTTTGTTGTTGGCATTATATACACATGGGGTATACGCTATTTTCTTGTATCCGTTGTTCGAGAAGTGGACTCCATTTACATTTTCGAAGTCTCCCCACATGGTAGTAATGCCATCTGGTTTCATTACAACGAATTTTCCAGACAACGATTGTAGTATTTCTTCGTCAAAAACAGCCGCCATAACAGCAGCCACCCTTGTATCATTTATGGGACCCCTCAGCATATCAATCATGCCACTAGTTAGCATGTTAAGGTACAACGCATTATAATCTCCAATTACACCGTTGTGGAACAATACTGGAGTTTCAATGTCGCCAGTTATTATTAAGCGACTTTCTGTTTCAATCTTATACGGATGTGTCATTTCCGGAGTAACGTTACCTGATGTTGCAATTCGGAAATGTGCTACATGAGGAAGTATATCAAGGGTCTCATAATAACGTTGAAATTCTTCCAATGTCATGAATCCTTTTTCCACATGTATTTTTCCATTTTCCGTACAATAAGCTACCCCGGCACCATCTCCGTTATTCTTGAAGCAATTCTCAATTTCTTGTGAAGTCATTTTCCTATCTTCACAAGCCGCAATTATACACATCTTATGTCCTCCGATATTATATTTATTAGGCTATTCTGTATGAAACTTCTTAATGTTCCAGTAATCGAATTTTCTGTTCTTCTACATTGTGGCAATCCTATATAAAGTGTACGGTCACCATCTTCGTAACTACCGCGCCACAATGGGTATGGCGGACTTTCTATTGCCACTAAAAACGGTATAGCGTTTATGGAAGATGCGTTGTATCCACGATTTCTATTGAGTCCATAAAACACCATATGGAGTTCAATATCAGAAGGTACAATATGGGAATTTACAATTTGTTCAACAACCAAATTCATTTCGTGACGTGCACTTGAAGCCCACCTATCCCTAAATTCTACGGTAACATTTGATGGCACAGTATTTTCTTCTTCTTCCGTAACTTCAGCTGGCGGAAGTTTCCAGGAAGCTCTAATACTTTTCGCAGGAACATAATTATATAGAAAGTCCACGAAATAGTTAGCTTGTTTTTCGGTTAGGCCACAATACTTCACGTAATCTTGGGCATATGGAATACCGTCGCGTTCGCTATCCAAGACATATTCAAATGTTTCTTCATTGAAAAACTTGTTGCATAGATTTCTGGTTGCTTCCAACGAACAATACGCTACCATTGGATTACCGAATATACTAGCAGGCGGTGTTCTATACTCAAATCCGTGTGGTTGTGCGCGAACGTCACCAAGATCTCCATAACCATCGCGAGCTTCACCTGAAAGGTTAGTAGTTGGCCGCCCAATAAAATCATCTAATAACGTTATTAGCGAACTTGGCGGATAATATTTTTCTCCTATGCCTACATGAATATGACCACCGAGCGGATACATATCACCACTATCCGTTAAGTCACAATTCTTGTATTCATCGGAAAATTCTTTGATTAGTGTTCTAATGTTTTTTATGACCTTTCTCGGTGATCCAGGATTTGGTCGAATCTCCACTTGGTCACCAGATCCGTCCAACCCAATCGGGTTACTACATTCATCGTCATCGTAAATCAAGTCGCTTGCTTCTACTATTTTTCCATTTCTTATGAGTTCAAATTCCGGATCGGCCCCAATTAAAACTCCACCAGAAATAGGAATAACATTACTGGTATCTATGTTTTCGAGGGGCCTCAAATTCAGGACATTTATTAATTTCGGCCAGACGTCATGAAATACGTTAATACAATACATGTTATGCGTCCAATCAGAACAAAACAAATTATTGTCCTCTGGAACGTACACACCAGCATATATTCCATCTACCATAATTTCTATGATATTGGGACTATAAATATTGTCGTATCGATTGTCATCTAATTTCACATAATGTATCTGGTGTTCAAAAAACACTGAATCTTTATTCAAAGTATTTCTGATATCAGGATCTGTTGTTATATTAATGGATGATACTATCGTTGGTTTCATGTAAACTTCAGAATATGCTCCAAACGTATTTTTGGGATGGCTTGAAGTAATGGCTCCATGGCTATAGCACACAGAAAAATATTTAGTTAGTTCACTGATTACCATATTTAAGTATTCTTCGCCCATCCTATGACCAGAAGATTGCCTAGTAGGCTTCTGTCCGGTGATTACTTTCTTCATTCTTCATCCTCGAAAGATGTTATGATGTTTCTGATAGTGCTTCCAAGATTTCTATACTGGCGCACGGTCATACCATATTCTGCAAGGTTTCTAGATATTCCAATTTCTAGAATGCCGTTTTCAATTACCGGCGTACCATTTCCATCCAAATCAAATCCTTCTACGCAAAGCGTACATCCATTATCTATACCAGTAATCATGTAGAAGTATATGTATACATCTTTAATTGACGTTTCAAATTCCTCAAATTCGTTTGTGATAGCATTTCGCACGTATTCTGACCACCCGTCTGTAAACTTAAGTTCAACTGGATACATAGTTGATACCTTTTTTGTAGCCGGAGGCATCTTCCAAGAAGCTCGCATACTTTTCGTGGGTGTATAATTTCGGCATGTATTCAGGAAATATTCTGCTTGCTTTTTTGTTAGCCCGCAAACATTAACATAGTCTTGTATCGCAGGACTCATAGAATCATCGTATTCAATTTCGCCTTCATTAAAATACTGTTCGCATATGTTTTTTACAATCTTCATTGTTATGAACGCCATCCCCGGATTCATGAATACGGAACCAGGCGGTGTTCTATATTCAAATCCGTGTGGCTGACTTCGGCACTTTCCAAGATGCTTGTATTCAGAACGAGCCGTTCCCGACATTTCAATTGTTACAGACCCAACAAAATGGTCCAACAATGAAATTAACTCGCGATCAGGTGAATATTCAGTACCAATACCTACATGGATGTGTCCACCCAATGGATATTTATTTCCAACCGTTGACAAGTCATATTCCTCGTAGTCGGAACTGAACGTTTTTATAAGTTTCTTGATGTTTCTAGTTACTTGGGCTGGTGTTCCGGGTTTCGGCCTAATTTCTATCTGGGCAGATGCGCCGTCTACACCAATAGGACCATGATACATATCAGTAACGTGTATGTGTCGATCCGCTTTCAAAACTCTGTTATTTTTAGTGAGTTCGAATTCTGGATCACAACCAATCAAAACTTCCACTTTCTTCTTGGTAATATCTTGTATGATGGCGTTATCTATTTTCTCTAGATTCAATTCTGCTGTGATTTGTGGCCATACATTCTGCAGAAATAGTGTAATGTAGTGTTCATGCCACCCAAGATTTCCACACACAAATGAATTGTATGATGGCAAGTAAAACATCACAACGTTGTCATTGTATGTAAATACAATTGCACCTAATTCTGAAGTATCTGTTGATTCAGTATATCGAATGTTATACAATTCAATATTACTAATTGCTAAGTGTTCCGGAAATGACGTATATTCTGGATCATTAACAACCTCTTCCGGCAACGTCAATGGAACTTTTCGCAATGTCTTTATTTTGAATCCAACTGTTGGCTTCACATACATTACATTGTGCATGATTGAGCCAATCGACAGTGAATCATAGCATCGTATTGCATGTACATGCTCGCCAACAACTGGAATTAAACCATCTGCTTGTTCGAAGAACACGCAATCGCTATTGCCCCGAATATTCTCGCGATATGGCGATTTTCCCTTTATGTTTTTCACTTTTTTATCCTCCAAGTATTGTGTTTATTTGATGTATATAAATAGTTTTTGGTACCAAGACATAAATTGTTTTTTCTAACACAAATTAATCATTCAATTTGACGTTTATATAGTTTTTGGTTACAACGTTTCCAAAACATTTATATACTAGAATAACTAAAAATAGTTCCATGGAAGAAAATGATTATTCCGAAGACGTTTCTGTACTTCTAGAAGGAGTACAAACCGGTAGGCTTCGTGTAGAAAAGCTAACAAAAAAACGTATGGCTGCCAACAAAGACAGATATACTATTATAATAGTAGATACAGCAATTCCAGGAAGGAGGAAAAAAACAAAAAACATATCAAAAAAAGAAAATACAGAAAAACCAACAAAAACAGAACAACCACTAACTAAACCAGCGCCGACCAAAACTAGTTCATCGCCAATAAAGCCAGAACCGCCAGCAATGTGCAAAATACAAAAAATAAGTTAGGGAGGATAAAAAATGTCTAGCAACAATGCATATGTAATCAGGAAAGTTTCTGATGATTGTTTCGAAGTGCGATATATTGCATGCGTAGATAACGATGTACCAACCGAAGATCTTTTCCTTGAAAAAACATGCGAAAATCTAGAAGATGCCATGAATTGCATTAACGAAATGCCACCCACTGAATATGGTGTCACGTATCAAGATGATTCTAAAAACAATGATAACGACAACTTAGACTCCGATAAAAAAACACTACAAAAATGTATAAACAATTTTAATAATCACGATGAAAATATAAAGTGTCCGTATTGTGGATCGGATTTTCTAACGGAACGAGCAAGCCTTTCTTACCACAATCATCCGCCAAATGGTAAGTGCGTAGACGAAATCTGGGAATGCGAGGAATGTGGTCAATATTGCCAGGTAATTTGGCGGATGGAATCAGTTAAGAAATTAGGAAATATTATTTTGTAAAAAATTATTATTTTTTTTATAATTTTCTTCTCTAGAACTTTTTTCTTTTTTATATAATTCCATGTATTTTTTATGACATACCTGGCACGTTGTATCAACACTATAAAGATTTCCGCAAACATCACAACGCAAGAATGGCATGGAACGTCCTATATACGATATTGGATATTTTTAACGAAAACAAACAATAGTAGCACTAGTAGTATGGTAATATAGTAAATGCGTTCTATTACTACAAGTTTATAGACCTATTACTTTACTAGTATAACTACTATATTACTATATAATCAATATACGTAAACTATATTTACTATATATACTACTATATTACTACTATACTACTATATTATATAACTACTATATATATTATATATTACTAATGCTACTTGTGTCACTTAAATATATCAAGTTTTTATCATAATCAATAGCATATACTTTTTCACTATCTATAAAAATAATTCTATATTCTGGTTGTTCTTGTATTGGTTGAATAGATTCATTGTCATTAACTGCTTGTAATGTGTCTTCAACTTGATCATATATGTCAATGTATATACCAATAGACGCTGCTATTGCCATTATGATAGCGCACGCCAATGACAACGAATCTTGTTTCATGTTCCTACTAGCAAACCCAAAATAAGCAAAACCACTATGAAAATTCCGAATAGTGTTCCCATAAAAAAGCCTTGGAAAAAAATGATTTCATTAGGCATAGAATAGTACCTTCTATCATGCTGTTACATCTTTGAACAGTTTTCCATTTATCATTTTGTAGCCAACTGGCGCAATATACACCGCATCAGGTACAGTGTCATCTAGAATGTTGTCTTTATCCAGTTCAATACAAAACGCTAGTGGATCTTGGTTTACAGCAGCTTCTTGTTCTTCGGCACTAAGATTGTAATACGAACGCATTGTAAAGTTGCCATATGCCTGAACTTCTTCCATTGTTGCTGGACCATGATCTGATTTTTTCATGACACGTAGGTCTAATTTTGCAATGCCGTCACCAACATTAATGGTTACCGTGGATTCTGACAAATTGAGTTCAAACGTGGTTTCAACGCTAGATTCATAATCGCCTTCAATATTGGTTACGCGATACAATCTATTAACACCACTACCACTGATCAACGTAATGTCGCGGTCATATATGGTACCTTTGCCGCCTTCAACTACGAAATTCTTTGAAACACTTTCATTAGATTCGTCCCATGTTCTGTCATATCGATACGTTCCACTACCATCACTAAATCCCGAATCATCGCGGAACTCATTTCCAGCATGTTCTACTCTCAATGATCCTTGACCAACATATATCTCCAGTTCTGCAGTATCCCCAGTACCCGTTCCTGACAATCCAATAGAAAACATAAACAATGCCAAATAAACACCAGCCAGCAAGGTACAAACAATAAAACCTATTTGGAATGCACGTCTCGGAGAAATTGATATGTCCATGGATTACCACCGAATAATAGGAATAGGGGACTTTAAGGTAGCGGCTGTTGCTGCTATATGATTACCGACAAGCGTCAGTAAGCGTCCTTTTTTTATCTCCAATTCAACGTCTTCTTTGTTCATTCGTAAGAATCGTGCTGCCTCTGCAGACGGATCTTCCAAACCAGATAAACTTTCCAGGAATTTTGCTGCGTCTTCACATTCTCTAGAACCCCGTACATTCGCGGACCATAAGAAAAGAAACATCATGGCTAGTAACCCAAAGGCAACAAATGCAATACCAAATGCAATACTTTCAAGCATCGAATTAATCACCTATGAGTTTCGATATATACGAAATTTTTTCTTCAGTTGTATTAGGTCCACTAAAATACTTAATTATTTTTTCGTATTTGTTACTGTAATTGTCAAGTGATGTTTGTAAAGATTTTTCTCTAGTTTCAGACCGACTTAATGCAACTTCCAAATCTATCATTTTTCGGTAATGCACGAAAAACAACAATGCGAGACCTGCAAACGCAATAGTAGCAACCAAAAGTAAATATGAGATCATATTACCGTCCATACAACTTTTTGACCAACATAAATATAACTGATAAAAACATAATTTTTTTAATCATATTACTTGGTCTCCAACGCGTCTGATTTCCTTAATACTATTTTTTCGCCTTTGCTCCACTTTCGCAGTGCAACAATTAATGGAAATATAACCACACCTAAAGCAGCTATTTGTTCTGCAGACAAACTTACAAATCCTAGCATTGCAGCTAGTGATGCCAACGTTCCCAGAAATGCAACTAATGCAATCTGGGATTCCCAGGGATATTGTTCAACGGTTTCTGTCATTGTGTAACCTCATGTTTTTATTTTATAGTTTTCTTGGAAACTTTAACAACTTTTTTCTCTTTCTTGGAAACTTTAACAACTTTTTTCTCTTTCTTGGCTTTCTCGGATGCCACCAATTCATCCAATGCCTGGAAATCTGGATCAATCGGGACTTTGGCGGCCTCAGACAAAGCGATGACCTGCTTTCTCAGAGCTGCGATCTGGTCATCGACAGAAATCTTGCCTGTAACTATCTTTCCGATAGCCAGATCATTCAGCCGCTTTTGCTGGGCCTCCGATAACGTCATTGGAATCCGGCCTCCTGCGCTTCCAAATCCTGAGCCAGTTGCAAAACAGCAGTCTGAGCAGCTTCGAGATAGAATTCGACGGCTTCAATCCCAGGCTGGACTTCGGGTGGCAATTCAAAGTCGAATCTATGAGCATCATAGACGTACTCTGTTTCGGTGCCGTCTTCAGTTTCCTTTTCTTCCGTCTGTTCGTTCCACCGGACCAGAAGGTCACGAACGACATATCGGGAGCCATCGCGTTCTATATTGACGACCCCATGCCAGGGTTGTTGAATATTAGATCTTTCTTTCATTTTCGATCAACTCCGATTACAGGAACTCAACCCGGCAACCGCAAGTGCGAACCGAAGTCAAGGCGACGTTACTCGCAACACGATAGCCGACACCCGCATACGTGGTCTTGCCCCAAAAGCCGCCCGCCAGCCAAATGTTTGTCTGACCGGCTTTATGCCAGTAGGTTTGGTCGCAGAGGTAAGTAGAATCACTGCCTCCGCCAAGATTCGGCAGTATCAGGTACTTCGACAGATCTTCATAGAGGATATCTTTGGCATAACCATCCGGATTCGCCGGATCTGCGTATTGGACTGGAGCTGCTATCGATGATTCGTAGTGCCCCTCATCCATCGGGCACTTGGGGGTTCCTGTCCCGTCTCTCTTCAGGACGCGATAGGCATCATCCAGAACATCGATACCTATGATGAAACGGTTGACGTTGCCCCACAGATTCTCGATTCCTCGGTAGACTATTGGAGTGCGTCCATCCGTCCCTGTGCCCGTTCCTGTTCCATTGGTTCCGATATTGGTATCGGCGTCGTGAGCACCGTTGTTTTCGCCTGCGAACCCGGTTCCGGATGTGCCGTCAACTACCCCACGGCCAATCCCTACCGAAGTACTCTGCGAATTCCAGTTAGCATACTCGATCAGGTAGAGCATCGTCAGCGCATCGAGCGTCCATATGTTCTCGCACCCCCACCGGGTGCTGCCGATGTTATTGCAGTAGGTTTCTGCGTCCTGCCTGGTCAACCTAAGAGCTTCTCCGGTCCCGGTAGTCGCTGCTCTGGTGGCCCCACCCACCTGGATATCCTCGGAGTTCGTCCAATTGATCCAGTCTGCCCCAGGATACTTGACGTAGAGGAAGCCTGCCGCGTTGGTTCCCCAATCACCCGATGCCTTGTGGACAGCCACTACAATACAGGTATTGCCTGAGGTGGTGCCAACTACCTCGTCGCCTGCTGCTATCTCTGTGACCCCATTGCCAAAAGGCAGCTTGCCCATCGCCGTTCCGGTCCACGGCTGCTTCCCGGTTGCGGAAAGCATGTACAGAGTGCCGGAGGAGTTCACCGCCAGTCCGCCAGCGTAGGCTCCTACATAGAGCTGTGCTCGCTCTGTGCCGCCCCTCTGCTTGAAAGCGGGATGGACTTCGAAGCCCGGATATGGAAATGGAGAGACCCACCATTTTATATAATTTCCACTTTTTTCTGACTTGATATAATACCTTGGAACCCGGACCATGACTTGTCCGGCAGTACCGTCCAGAGTTAGACCGTCGCCTCTTGCATTGGACCCGAATGTTGGAACGCCATCGACTGTAAGCGTGCATCTTTTCATTCCGCCCCAAACCGGATGCCTATCGAACCAGGCAGTCGATTTCTTGGTAATAACATCTCCATCAACATCGATCTGTTGAAGAGCAGAGCTGTCGCTGCCGGTGTTCCACATGACGCCAATGATCATATCTTCGACATCGTTGTCAGATACGTGTATATTGCTCATACTGCCTCCACGTAGTAATCCACGCCGCCAATAACCCGATCAGCAGTAGTGCATTGCACAACAAATGCCTCGTCGGTGCCCAGATTTCGATGTTCTGGGTAGTCAAAGACCATAGCATCTCCGCGGACAGTTTCAATTGTGGTAGTACCAGACTTCAGAGCAATCTCAACATTAACTTGTGGATTGCTGCCTGATGACAGGCTGAGCCTTGTGAGCCTGATCCGTTTCCCCACCCCTGGCGCAGCTATGATAGTCTGAGCAGAAGCGTCTGAGAATTCGATGTTTTCATGGAACTGGTCTTTCTGAGGTAACTTAGCAACATCTGCTTTAATAAGTATAATATCTGCTTTCACGGTAGCAAGATCTGCCCGAATAGTGGCCAGATCAGCCGCTATGCTTGCTAAATCACCACTCGTAGTATCAGGAAGCACAGCCATCGAACTCGTAACAAGTAACGATGCAGTACCATCACCATTATCAGTGCCCTTTATAGGAGCAGCTTCCAAAGTAACGTCATCCGTGACAGCACAAATAACCTTAGAACCGATGCCACCATTAATAATAGCTTTTTTCATAATATAACCTCATTGATGTTAAAAAATACAATATCCGGGACCAATGAAATCCTGGATGTTTAACTCATTTCTATTCCGATTTTGTATGTACAATGCATACCAGGAACAGTATCCTGAACCTTAACAACAATCTTTTGAAATGAAGATTCAGTTTCTATAAAATACGTATTGTTTGGTTCAATTGTCTGTTCAATGGTATTACTTAATATACTAGCTACATAATATTCTATAATAGCATTCATAGAATTTGAGGGACTAGTATTAAATACAGAAACCGATTGTTTACCAAAACTAGTCACATAACAATCTAACGCAGATGTTATAGAAGAAGTGGTAGTTCCTTCCACAAAGTTTGAAAAACCAGGAGGAACCTCACCACCGCCATATTCAGAATAAACAGAATTTGGTGACCTACCTGAAGCCAATAACGCAGAATACTCATCGTGTGTTATTAAGCCTAATCGATATGCATCATAAATTCTCATTTTAGTGCCACCAAAAAACATTACAACTGCTTTATTCAGTTATTGTCCATTCTAAGGAAACCAATACCTTACCACCGGGTTTAGTCTTTGCACTGGCTAAAGAATAATATCCGTCTGCCAAAACGATATTATTTGTGGTGGGCGAAACAGAATATTCAGTGTTTAGTGCATCGGATTTTTCTGCAGTTATAACACCATTCGCAGAATCACCTGCAGAATTACCACAAGTTATAGTACCATCATCAGAATCAGCAATTGCCTTCATAACAATGCCGCGAATCTTGTTAATAGTAACTTTCATTGGGAAGTATATTTTTGTGGTGGTTTGTTCACCGCTTTCAAAACTCATTGGAACGGTTGTACAACCCTTAAGTAATGCGTCCTCCAAATGTGCGATCTTGGCAGCAACAGTCAAAACACCAGCAGTGTCACTTAAACCAGTTGTATCAGCGACCCCTGCCATACCATCAACCAGATCAGCAATATCCACTTTCTTGGCAACTCCTCCATGCAAAAACGGAACCTTATCCGTTGCCAGATCAGGAACTGCATCAGCTAGATTTGCCATCACTTTAGTTTGAGGACCTGTTAATTTTGAAAATTTTTGATTAACCATAATTGAACCCCATAAAAATTCTAAAAAGTAAGAAACGTATTCTTACTTTTAAGTTGTGCAGATTTCCACAAACGCTGTGCCCACATGAATTTCTACTGGATGAATCCATTCTTTGATTTCCACGTAGTAATTTCCGCCGGGCTGTTTAGGATAATCATCGGCAATGTCAATGTCCTGGCTTACGACAAATTCTGCAGCCTGAGGATCATAAGGTATAACATATGCGTAGCCCGCAGGAGTATGCTGAGATTCAATCATCCAGGATCTGTCATCGTCTGCTTTGCCAAATAGGGGTCCCATACCCTTCCAGAACGGAATTCTTTCTGAATCCTTCATGTTTAGGTATGCCATGGTTGTTCTGTCAGCGATAAGGGCATAAGGCTTAAATCTGTGATCCATCATACGGATAGCATTTACAACGTCCTCATAAGGATCTCTAGTGTCCCCAGAACCATCCCATGCACCCATGTTAACGATATCGTTACCGGTTGCGGTTCCATTGCTTGGTAGAACTTTACCGTTTTCGTTTGCATGAGCGACGTCAACAATACCATCAATGCCAAGATCGCTGTCTCCATTCATGAGAATGTAATCTTCCGCGGAATGTATCATAGCTAACGCACTATCAATTTCTTTAGCCTTCATGGTTGCGCCCTGCGCCTTAGCAAGATCCCTCTCGTTTACCATGAAACCGTCCATGAACTGATACATTTCGTGCTTTTCGACCTTAGTCTTCATGGTGAACGGCTGTGGTGCGGCGCCTTTAGCCACAATCTGTGCCCGTCCACTCGTAGACTGGTAATAGGAAATAGCGTCGATATCAATTTGTGGTCCGACTTCTCTTCGCGGTAGAACATTTCTTGCTACCATTTCGGGTCTATAATTCAACTCATATTGGTTAATTTCCCGAACCCATGCTGTAACAACTTCGTCAGGAATAAAGGAACCGTAAGTTAGATTAGTGTCTGCCATTTGTGTATTTCTCCATAAAATTTATTATAAGTATTTAAAAATTATATTAAGGCCTACTTAAATAAGCTCGACCTCAATCTGTACAAGTTTGTACATGGTTATGTTAGTAGCGTGAGAAGCGAGTAGATCCTTCTCCATGGTAATGGTTGTGTCGGATGTAAGAGGATCCACGACCCTATTAACTTCAGCAGCTTCATCAGAATCAATGACCACATAGTCGCCTTCCACCAGATCCAAATGAGCAATAGTAGCGGCTGCATCAAAAGTCACTACTGATCCAACGAATGAAGTAACTGTTTGATCATAGTTCGCGTCGCCAGCATCAGCCATTTCTAGAACTCTTCCTACGGAATATGCGGTTCTGGTAGCAGGAGCTGTTTCGGGAATTACAACACCGAGGGATTCAGTACCAGCACCTAATTTTTCAGGAAATCTTACAAAGTCCCCAGCATCAATAGTTTGTCCACCAAGTAGCCAAACATTAGCAGTTCCAGTTGCAATATAAGGTACTTTCTTGCCAGCAGCATAAAACCCATCATAGGGCATTTGCTGACGCTGATCATCTACTGCCACACCAAGATACGTGTAAGGTTTATTGCTTACTTGTGCTTTGATTGTGCCGTCAGCTGACCTTGTTACAAAGGCACCAAACGGTATTTCGCTTGCAGCTACACCAGTTTTAATAATTCCGCTTCCAGGAGTCTTAACACCCTTGAAAGTCATATAAGTTGGAATTGTTGCCATTTTTGTTTTATCTCCATAAAAATTTATTTAATATTTATTTATTTTCGTCTATAATTAGAAGAAAGGGTTTTTTGCAGTTCGGCACGAGCCTTAGACAACTCGGAAACGTCTTCTCCTTCCTCAGGAATACCGCGTGCGTTCATTTTTGGAATATCCATCTTAAAAACTTCGGGATTTGCAGCAATATACTTCCAACCATTCTTTAAGAAGTTATCATAATGGACGCGAGCATCCTTCCGGTGGGCAGCATTTAGTTTTTGGCCGAATGCCTGGAAATCTTCCTCAGCAGCCTTATCAGCTTCTTCCTTTTCGGCTTCCTGTTGTTTCATTAGTAGTTCGTCGAGCCGGGCTTGCAATGCAGCCATTTGTTCTTTGAGGCTAGCAATTTCCTGATCTTTCATAGCGAGTGATTCATCGACTTCGTTAAGTTTAGCTTCAACGGTGTCGTCTTTCTCTTCTTCCACGGGAAGCTTTTGTACATCTTCTGGATTAATATATTCTTCTGTCATATTATTACCTACAATTTGTGAATTATATTTTTTATCATCGTTACATTTGTTTTGTTTGGGAATATTTCCATTTTTAACGAAAGTTTTAGACAACGCAATGGCCTCATTTTTGTCATTTGTTTCCAAAATAACGTCATTACATGTTTTTGAATTTAATTTAATACTATAATTGTTATTAGTGATTGTTGTTATGTCTGCGCGCCTTAATTCATTGTAAAAGGAATCTGTTTTTGGAGCTTCATTTAATAGAAATCCGCAGCCTTCCTCATGAGAACAAGCGCCTCTTTCACTACCAAGATCCGCGAAATGATAGAAGTGGTATCCGCCGTCTTCTATTGCACCATATCGCTTACCGTCGTATTCTCCATCTTCGAATGTAGTGTGGGTAGTATATGCAATCGAACCATCATAAGGAATGTCAGATTTGATTCTGGCAATATCATCGGGGCTTAACTTATTCTTGTAGTATCGCGCAACTGCCACAACATCTTTCTTGTCAGGTCTTGTCATTACATTAATGAGTTTGCCGATACGGTCATGCTTATAAGTTACAAGTTCCGTTGGCGCGGTATGTCCTTTGAGGATTGGTTGTCCTTCTAGCCAGTGCGCATCCTTACCAAAATATTCATATTTCTTGAGGGTAGGCACACCATCAGAACCAGTAAAAACACCTTCTCGCATTGGCACAACAGGAACGTCAATTACATTATCGTCTTCATAGATAACTTTGGAACCGGACAACGCCGAATTCAATTTAACGTCTGCGCTGTTTACAACTGCAATGTTTCCCATTTCGCTTGCATCCTGCAAAACATACTCATTAAGCTTGATTTCAGAATCATTAATGGGAGCTGACATATGACGTTGAGTAAATTCCATTTGTTCTTCGGTAAGCGGCATTCCTTCGCGTTCCTTGAGGAAAACAATTTTTTTCATAACGGTTCGGTTAGCAACGCCAGTCCTTTTTCCAGAAGCCAATTCCCAGCTATCGTCTAAACATCGTAGACAATATTGAGGTTCGTTATCTACAATTGCTCCCACCACATACCTGTAAGAATCGACGTTTTGCGCATCGCCACCATCTACATCCAAAAAGTACTTCATTAGCTTTTTCTTACTGATTTTGCCGTCAGAAGTAGCCCACTCAATTAGATCTTGTTTGGCTTTTTCAGGTGTCCAAGCAACGTCAGCATCGTTCGGTTCATTAGGATAATCATTGATGGGATCAGTTTCTTCAATTACCATGTCACCAGAAGCGGTAGCATACGCAGAATTTTCCTTGATACCGAGAACGTCTTTCATGCCATCGGTAAGCATTTCGACACCGAAGTTTTCTTTAGCAAGATTAGCAGCTCTTTCAGCTAACTTTTCGTGTTCAACTCCAGTATGAGAACCCATTGCAGCAGAAAAAGCAGCCTGCAATCCTTCTAGGTCATATTCAGGTTTACCATCTACTATCTTGCCAACAGGATAACTATAATCAGATTCTACTAAACCATCGCCGTCGACCTTCAAAAAATAATTTTCTATTTTTTCTTTTTGAAGATTGCCTTCTTCATCTCTCGCAAAATCAAAAAGTTGACTTTTGTTTGTCGCACCGTCCCAGCTATTTTCTTTGATAGGTGGATCTTCCTCGACAACCATATCAACAATATCTTTTTTGGTAATTGCAATCACCTATAAACATTTATAAACGTTAATCAAAATAAATCAAGACTTTTCAATTTTACGAAATATATATAAGGTTGTCGTTTATTTGGATTTCTTTGTTCTCTTTTTGGATTTTTTTTCTGGTTCATCCATAACCTTAATATTATTCATTTTCTTCGACATTTCCAGAAACTGTTCATTGGTAACGTATTTCCAATCATCGTTTGCAAATATCCACATGGTTTTTATTCTCCTAGATTTTTTATATTAACATATAAAAGTTAATCAAAATAAATCAAGACTTTTCAATTTTACGAAAATCTCGTGAGAATACCTATACACTTTAGTACTAAGATGAATCCGACCGTAAACTTTATATACTAAAACAACGTTTTATAATTGTCCCCCAAAACATCAGAAGGAACGACACAAGGAACAACATCAATCTTTGTGTCCTTCTTTTGATAAGGGGCCGATTTTTCTATCCAGTTGGTCGCTTTCTGTTATTTTTTTTAAAATTATTATTTGCTTCCACTAGTAGAACCCATCAACAAAAATACTTATATACTAGGACGTATAACTACTTATTAGAGGTAAAATAAGATGTATGATGAAGTACGACACATAGATTTGGTATTGCCAAAGAACGCTACAAACGTTAGTGTTACTTTTCAAATACCGACAACCGATTCCAGAAATTCCGGAAACATTGCCATGAACGATGGATTTCGTAAGCACAGTGATTTAACGCCGGTAAATACAAAGCCAAGTGTATTGGATGAAACAATTACAAGTAAAGTACCAAGCAAGTCGCTGAGTAAGGTAAAGCGAGCGATAACTTACATTGAAATATATCCGAGCAAAACTACTGTAGAATTAGCAGAGTGTTCTGGCCTCAGTCGATCATTCATTGGGGCCGTTAGAAATGTCTTGAAGTATGGCATCCCAGAACTACAGAAAATGCTACGTAACGAAGAAACCAATGCTACGTATATTTATAGATTCATGGTTGGCGTACCAGTAGATGACCAAAGAAAGTACATCCAAGAATTTGGTGTGAACGCAGTCATAGATTACAACAGATTCCTCAACGAAGAGCGTAGAAAGTATGGGACAATATATAAAAAGCGATACTGCTATGGCAATAATAATACAACAGTTAATGTATTCAAATGAATAATATGAAAATTTATATTTTTTAGTATTCGGGGGTAAATATGTCAAATACAGAAATACAAAATATAAATTTTGTAGTGCCAAAGAACGCCACGAATGTAACAATAATGTTCCAACTTCCAGATGAGTCTAGCATCCAAAAAGTTGTTGTTGAAAAGAAGGTTATGTCCGATACGGTAAATCTGAGCAAGACTCAGCGAGTAATAGCGGCCGTAGAAAGATATCCTAGTATGCGTATTGAGTCAGTAGCGCACATGACAGGCCTCAGTAGAACCTATATAGGTAATGTCAAAGCAATACTGAAGTATGGAATACCAGAACTTCAAGAAATGTTACGTAACGAAGAAACAAACATAACATACTTGTATAGGTTTATGACCCATCTATCAGAGGACGACCAGAGAGAACTCATAAAAAAATATGGTGTATATGCTGTAAAAAATTTCAATCA
>Ga0209723_1001138_pt1 | contig 43792 bp, 44 predicted proteins | sample BiotimSIPDNA_2_FD_185750 | JGI IMG/M metagenome (GOLD analysis project Ga0209723, IMG submission 185750) | Anaerobic biogas reactor microbial communites from Washington, USA - Biogas_R2 time_0 SIP DNA (SPAdes) (version 2) | ecosystem: Engineered > Bioreactor > Anaerobic > Unclassified | place... | reverse complement strand
TTTTAGTATGGCTATGGTAATATAATTTTCGTTAATGCCGAAGTGGTGGAATGGCAGACGCGGCGGACTCAAAATCCGCTGTTGGCGACAACGTGCGGGTTCAAGTCCCGCCTTCGGCACCATATTACAACTAGGCTTTAGATACGATTTCAAAGCCTTTATGCTTTAGTGAGAACGAATGTAATCAAGATGTACAAAGTGATGATATAATAGGCGGTTCATTTTATTTTTTTGTTTCCCTTTCTTTTTGTTTTTCTCTTTTTTTAACATAGTAATTGATTATAGCTGCTTTTTGCTTGCGCTTGCTATCAGGAGACATTGCTTTTTTTTGTTTATTTATATTTTTTTTCATTTTTATTTATACCCCTCAATGTAAAAAGTTTCTTGATCTATATAAGAATGTAAATCAATTATTTCTTCAAATGCTAGTAACGCTTTATCAGAAATTTCTGCTGTTTTATTCAAGATGTAAGGGTGTTTAATTCCATGTAAAATAAAAGATTTTATGACATTGTTTTTGTTGTCGTAACAAAGGATATAATTGCTTTGTTCATACAAAAACCCCAATATTCCTCTAAAGACAGTGACATCATATTTAATATTATTATATGTTAAGCTAATCATTTTATCGGATTGACGCGCATGCATTAATAGGTCATATTCTGTTTTAAAGGTGATGTGTTCTCTTTTATATAATGGCAAACGTGCATATTCTTCCAAAAGATTACGAATGTAAGAAGACATCTCAAGTGCAGTAAGGGCAGTCTCTTCATGATATATTTCTTTAAAGATAGTAAGTGTTTTGTAGGTCGGTCTTATCCAGATTTCCTCACTTAACGGTTCGTTAAACTCATCGGAAAAGAAAGCTTTTGTAATTACTGCATCCATTGTAACTGAGATTTTTTCTATAGCGTCGTAATATGGTGCTTTCTTAAAATGTCGTATTTCATCTCTTATTTGCTCTCTTCTGTATTTCCTTATATCTAAAAGATTCGGAATTAATTTATTCATAAAAGCATTAATGTTGGGACTTGCATCTTTTTTGATAAATTCAAAAGAGAGTGCATCGTTTATGAGTAAAAAATACACAAAGCTTGTTATTCTAATTTTGATTTTATCGTTTAACATAATATTCACCGAAGCAATTATTAATAAAAGTAAACAATTAATCTACCAATAAATCAAGAATTATTGAAAAATTCGCATTTATTAATGATTTTTTGTCTACCTAATAATATGTCTGATGGAGTACATACATTGACTAATAACCCGTGTATTATATGTGTAGAAGAAATAAAATTGACTAAGTTAAGGAGTTTTTGTATCATGAAATTAAGAAAAAGCGTAAAAAAGAAAGAATAGATAAATCTGCAATCATACATGCTAACCGCGGTGATCTTCGACAGAACGAGAAGACCGGAAAGTGGAGAATGTTCGGTGGTGGGCACGGTCAAACAAACATTAGGGAATTAAAAAAATATAAAATTGAACATATAATTAACCAAACTTATAAAAATGGAGTAAGAATAGGAGACGTTCCAAACCACAAGAAATCAAAGAAACGCAAAGGTTCAAATCAGACGTGGTTTCCTAGAATTTGGACTGCGGGAAAGATTAAGAGAGCTGGAGGGAAAATAATCAATGCTATTCCGTATAAATTACCCGACGGAAGGCCAACTTATGGCAAATACAAAAATGTCAAAGTTGGCGTCATAAGAACGTATGGGAGGGTTTCGACCATATTCCCTGACAAATCACAACCACTCGGGATTAGGAAACAAAGAATAAAAAGGCTCTCCTAAAAAATATTAATATATGATATACAAAACACAAAACTACTCTTAAAAAAGCTGGAAAGAGGGAGGAAATATGTTAAAGCAAAAGATACAAGAAATATTAAGCGTTAGACAAGTGATGTATGATGAGGATGTTTTTGATTTATTGGATTTAAATAAATTAGAAACACTTTTGACTGCAAACTTTGAGGGAACTCTTGAGTTTTTAGAAAATGCTGATCAATATGAAATCATGTGCGCATCCGACGTGTTAGTAGAAATCACAGAAGAATTTCCGCAGTATGATTGGATAAAGTTATTTAAAGAAAAGGCAGACATTATAACTGATTTAGATAGTCCACATATAGATAAAGAAGAGTATTTTGCCAATATAGAAGAGGCAGAGTTTTCTGCCAACAATCCAAAAAGAAAATTAAAGAAAGAAACATTAGAGGTTGTAAGTAAGGTTTTGACTAAGCTTCCAAAACTAAAAGAAAGTGACATTGATAAACTTTATACAGCCGATATGTTTGATGTAGTGATATATGTAATTGATGATAAGATATCAAAGCTTGAAAAGAAAAAACATCTCATCAAGCAGAAAGAACGTGAATGGTTAAAGAGCTTAAAACTTGCTAGAGAAGATATACTTGATGATAGTCTCCCAATAAATATAAGAGATACTCATAAAAAGATTGATGTTTCTGATATTATATCGCATCGCTCAAAGTGGCAAGTTATTAAAAACTGGTTTAACGACATGCAAAACAAATAAACTTACAAGATACAATAAGTATTGCAATACCCCTCGAAGTATAAGTGAAGGAATAATAGCTAATGAAGCTTTTATTAATGTGTAAAAATACTTAAAACTAATATCTCATATGAATACACTGGCGACTGTTATTAGATATACGATAATTATTGTTGGAAGTGAAGATAAAGAGCATCCAGATCAATTATATATGTAAGAGTGACAACCCCTTTAGGACTGCAGATGCATATTCTTTGTAGAAAAGTAAGCCTACATTAATTGATAATGCGGAAAATAATAACTCTATCGAGAATGTATAAGACAAAATGCGTAAAACTTAAAAACAAATCAAATTTTGCATATACTATTGATGAGTAATAAGAATATCTGAATAGTTTTTAATGAAATAACCTTAATTGAGGAGATGTCAACATGAATAAGGCAATCAATCAATGGTAAAGAGCGGCAAAACAATTCACTATTAATCAAGAGAGTTCAGAATACGCCGCGGTTAACAAAGCTACCGTAGAGCGTCTTTTTCAGAGGTTTAATGGTGAAAGAATACTCGATTTGGGCTGCGGTTATGGATATTATACCCATTATTTTGATGGAATAGGTGCTCAAACAATCGGCGTTGACGGGGCGGAAAAGATGATTCAAATTGCTAAAAACAAGTATCCGCACAGCATTTTCTCTATCGTTGATTTAACTAATCCACTTCCTTTTGAAGATGCATCATTTGAGATGGTGTTTTGCAATCAAGTGCTTATGGACATTGAAAAGATAGATAATGTTATTAATGAATGTTTTAGGGTTTTGAAAAATAACGGCATTTTTTATTATTCCATTGTCCACCCAGCGTTTTACAACGGTGATTGGCGAGTTGACGAAAATGGGTATAAATACGCAATAGAGCTTACACGTTATCTTACCCCATGCGATTTTAAGAATATTTTTTGGGGTGAAACAACGCACTTCCATAGACCACTTTCAGAATATTTAAATGCAGCCGCAAAAGCAGGCTTTGCACTTAAGCATACTGAAGAGCCCAAGTCTTACGATGGGATTTTGAAGAATGATGATTTACCACTATTCTTCTTTGCCGAGTATGAAAAACTATAGATACGTTTTGTAAAAATACTCGCTTTTCTGTTTTTATCCAAATTATGTAAAAATAAGCCGTTATAATGGTGTTTACTTTTTCACGAGAGGTGTTTACCTTTTTAAATGAGCTGTTTACTTTTGTATCAAAGTGAGTGGTATTAGACAGGAAATATCGATCTTATGGGTCGATATTTTTAATTATTCGGCACCAGGAAATATCGATCTTGTGGGTAGATATTTCTTTATTTTTGGGGTCGATATTTCTTTATTTATGAGGTTGAACTATTTTTAGGTTTTTATCAGCTTTATTTTTTATTTCTGGGGTTGAACCAGGTTCAGGTTTTTCAGCTTTTTTTGATCTTTTTTTAGAATCGTTTTGGGAAAGTAGACTATTTTTTTGTGTTATATTTGGGAATAATGAAAAGTTTTTGGTATTTTCATAAAACGACAAAAAAAGTTGCCTAAAGTGCCATTTTTGGTATTTACTTTGGCTTTTTTGTGTCCTATAATCTAATCGGTCCAAAGGAGGTTGATATGGATAACAAGGATATAAAAATTATTAATCACCTAATCAAAAATGCAAGGATAAATGCTAGTGAAATTTCTCAAAATATCAAGCTTTCCACATCTGCTGTAATAGATCGAATCAAGAAGCTTGAATCATCTGGAGTGATAACTGGATATACGGTTCTTCTTGACCCAAGAAAAATACATATGGATGTTACTGCCATAGTAAATGTTGTTATGGAACACCCTAAATACAATGATAAGTTTGTGGAAGCAGTAACCAAGAATAAAAATGTTACCGAATGTCATTATATTGCCGGTGATTACGATTATTATCTAAAAGTGATAACTGCAAATACAAACACCCTTCAAGATATATTAAATGATATCAAACGTCTTGATGGTGTCGCCAAGACAAAAACCAGCATCGTTTTAAATACGCCAAAAAATGAGTATTCAATCAGCGCTGACTTTAATGAGGAATAGATAAACATTACAAATATATTTTTGTTGTAGGAGGTATATATGATAATTGGAATTCCAAAAGAAATCATGAAAGGTGAAAGACGTGTTGCTGCAACACCCGAAACAGTAAAAAAACTAGTTAGTGATGGTGCCCTTGTGTTTATCGAGAAAGGTGCTGGGGACGGCTCTTTCTTCCATGATGAGGCATATGTTGCCGCTGGCGCTACTATAAAAGACGATCCCAAAGAAGTGTTTTCTTCATCAGATGTTATTTTTAAGGTTAAAGAACCTCAATATAATGAAAAATTGGGTATACATGAAGTAGATCTTATGCACAAAGGTCAATATCTTATTACCTTCATTCACCCTGCTTCTCCTGTAAACCACGAAATGGTAAAAGCTTTAGCAAAGAAAGGGGTAATTGGACTTACGCTAGATAGTATTCCAAGAATTAGCAGAGCTCAGAGTATGGATGCGCTATCGTCTATGAGCACTTGTGCAGGATATAAAGGAATGTTGATGGCAGCTGATGATTTAAGTAAATTCATGCCGCTAATTGGAACAGCTGTTGGCATGATAAAACCGTCAACAGTCTTCGTAATCGGAACTGGTGTCGCGGGACTCAGAGCAATTGCAACAGCAAAGTCTCTTGGCGCAGTTGTTTATTCTGCCGACATTCGCCCCGAGGCAAATGAGCAAGCAAAATCACTCGGTGCAAAAATTGTCGAAACAGGAGTTCCAGTCGAAATAGCTGTGAGCTCTGACGGAAAACACGCAAATAAGCTGCCTGAAAAATGGTTGGAAATCGAGAGGGAAAACCTGAAAGACACCATTCTGAAATCGGACATAGTCTTTTGTTCCGCTCTAGTCCAAGGAAAAATTGCTCCTATTTTAATTACCGAACAAATGGTTAAAGAAATGCCTAACGGAAGTTGTATAGTTGATATTTCAATAGATCAGGGAGGAAACTGCAATGTAACAAATCCTGGAAAAAGAGATATCGTACACAATGTAATAATTGAAGGCATAAAGAATATCCCCGGTATGTTACCGACAAGTTCAACGTGGATGTATGCGAACAATGTGTATAATCTTTTCAAATATTTATATAAAGACGGAAGAATAAATCTTGATTTTACAGATGAAATAACTAGCTCTATTATTGTTTGTATCAATGGAGAAATAGTACATCAAGGAACCCGGGAAGCAATGGGTATCTAATTTTCTTTAACGAGGTATATTATGTTTTCAACTTTCCAATTGTCACTAATAGGTGTTTTTGTCTTGGCTACAATTTTGGGTTATTTTTTGATAAAAAATGTTCCTTCTCTTTTGCATACCCCCCTTATGTCTGGAATGAATGCTCTATCCGGGATATGTGTTACCGGTGCGATTGTAGCTTCTTATTTTGCTTTCTCAAAAAATGATGCTCTTGCAATTATTTTCGGATTATTGGCAATAGTCCTTTCGGTTGTTAACGTTGTAGGAGGCTTTGTTGTAACTGATAAAATGTTAAGAATGATTTCTAAAGCAGGTAATAAAAAAGCTTCACCTCAAGTAATATTGAGCATAATATTGTTAGCCCTTTCTTTGGCACTAATTGTTTTAACAGGGATTTATGAAGGGAAAGTGCAGGATTATTTAAGCTATTCAGTTGCAGCTCTTCTTTCTATCGCGATTTTGGTCGGAATTTTCTTTATGAGTAAAGTAGAGTATTCTGTTCTTGGAAACAGACTTAGTGCAATATCCATGCTTTTAGCAGTTGTAATTACTTTTGTTTTTTATGGTCTATTACCCGTCTGGGTATTGTATATTGGTTTGATAATCGGTTCGGTTTTAGGTGTATTAATTGGATTAAAAGTCAAGATGATACAAATGCCCCAGCTTGTCGCTCTTCTTAACGGCCTAGGAGGCGGAGCTTCAGCAATTATTGCCTCTCTTACTATTCTAGGGTTCACTCTCAACAATAATTTGTTTTCCGATGCATCCTCCTTGGTTGCTATAGCTATTGGCTGCGTTACCCTTTCTGGAAGTCTCGTTGCCGCGGCAAAACTAGCTCGTTTAATCTCTCAAAAGTCTGTAGTGATGAAAGGACATAAAATTTGGATAGTACTCTCTCTTGCCCTAACTATTGTATCTATTGTATTGTTTTTCGCAATTCCCAATCAGATAGTAACGGCAATTTCTATTGCCGGGGTTATTATTTTCTCTTCTTTCTTTGGGATATTGTTCAGCATCAGAGTGGGTGGTGCTGATATGCCGATAACAATCTCTCTACTAAATTCTCTTAGCGGAGTTGCTGCAGGTATTGCAGGTTTTGCGGTTGGAGACTTACTTCTTGTCGCTGTCGGAGGAATAGTGGGTGCCTCAGGGTTGTGGTTAACCCAGATTATGTGCAAATCCATGAACAGGAGAATGCTGGATATACTTGTCGGAGGTAATGGAAGGAAAAAAGAAGAAAACATGGTGCTTTCGCCTGTTGAACAATCGTCAATGACAAACACCACAGTTACAGAAAACATTCTTGATGCTGCTATATCTCCTTCTAATTCGGACTCTGAAGAAGAGAAAATAAGCCCGAAAGAAATTCTTCTTAAGGCAAAAAAAGTAATAATTGTCCCCGGTTACGGAATGGCAGTTGCTCAAGCGCAACATCATGTAAAACATCTGACAGATATTCTTAGAGATAATGGAGCATCCGTAAAATTCGCTGTTCATCCAGTAGCAGGAAGAATGCCCGGGCATATGAATGTCCTGCTTTGTGAAGCAGATGTAGATTATGAAGATCTTTATGAAATGGATGATATCAATCCTGAATTCGAGGAAGCTGATGCCACCATAGTAATAGGAGCAAATGATGTAATGAATCCTGCAGCTAGAGAGGCTGAAGGGACTCCAATATACGGCATGCCAATACTTAACGTTGATAAATGCAAGAACATATTTATATTTAACTATGATTTGAAACCTGGTTATGCTGGAGTGGAAAATCCGGTTTACTCCAGAAAAAGTGGCTTGTTTACCTTTCTCGGAAATGCGAATGATACAATGGCTGAATTCATTGCTTTGTTAGAAATGAAATAATTATGCTATTTAATACTATTATCAAAATATATCCTATAAATCTATTTTTTTAGATAGGAAACTGAAAAATTTTCGTTTTCTCCTTGTAACACTACCCCAAGAGTGATAAACTTTTGTTAATGTGATTTTTTGGAGGGGAAAAATGAATTACAATCCATATGATAACTTTATAGCAACACTTGACCAAGCAGCCAAAGCTATTGGCATGCAAGAAAAGGATTATGCAGTACTTAAACACCCAGAAAGGGAGCTTAAAGTAGCTATTCCAGTAAAAATGGATGATGGTACTGTCAAGTATTTTGATGGTTATAGAATACAACATAGCACCCTAAGAGGCCCTGCAAAAGGCGGTATTCGATATAGCCCGAACGTAGAAATTAACGAGGTAAAAGCTTTAGCCGCCTGGATGACTGTTAAATGTGCAGTTTCAAACATTCCTTATGGAGGAGCTAAAGGCGGAGTATGCGTTGACCCAACAAAATTATCCGAGGGAGAGTTAGAAAGGCTTACCAGAAAATATACTATTGCTATTCTTCCTATGATTGGGCCAGATAGAGATGTCCCTGCTCCCGACATGGGAACAAATTCTAAAATAATGAACTGGATTATGGACACTTACTCTGCCTTCCAAGGAAATGCTATTTTTGGAGTAGTTACAGGAAAAGATATCGAAAATGGTGGATCCCTTGGAAGAACTGCTGCAACCGGTTATGGCGTTACTCTCATGGCAAAAGAATATATGGCAATGTATGCAATGGATCCAAAAAATGTTTCCATCGTAATTCAGGGAATGGGGAATGTCGGTGGAGTATCAGCGGAAATGTTATATAATCTGGGCTGCAAAATTGTAGCCGTAAGCGATATTAGTGGCGGAATTAGAAATATGAATGGATTGAACATCCACGAAATAGTTGATTTTGTAAAACAGAAAAAATTGTTAATTGATTACAAAGCGGATAATCTTGAACACATTGATAATCATGCACTTTTAACTACAAAATGCACCTTCCTAATCCCTGCAGCACTTGAAAACCAAATTACCGAGGAAATTGTACCCGAGCTTAAAGCAAGTGTTATCATTGAAGCGGCTAACGGACCTACCACAGTTGCTGCGGATAAACTTTTGGCACAAAGAAAAATTCCGGTTCTACCAGATATTCTTTGTAACTCAGGAGGTGTTATAGCTTCGTATTGCGAATGGGTCCAAAACGTAGACGTTACTGTTTGGGATGAAGAACGTGTCAATCAAACAATAGAGCTATACATGAAAGCTGCATTAAAGGAAGTTCTAGCTATAGGAAATAAATATGGGATTAATTACAGACTTGCCGCTTACGGTTTGGCCTTAAAGAGACTTGCCGCCTCTTCCAGACTACGTGGATTCATGCCATAAACTGAATATTTTCATTTGTTTTTAAAAGGGCCTTTAATGGGCCCTTTTATCATTTTTTACTGCTAATCTCTAACGCTATATGAAATTTTTATATGATATAATATAATAATGAAAAAAATTACCCTTATTTTTATCGTTCTCTTAGTTGCGATCTCAGTATCAGTTATTGGAACAGGACTCCTGTATAACAATTTGGAAGATACTGTAGTCGCAGAGAAACCTTTGCATCAGCTTGAGTTTTCAAATGGCTCATTCACTATTCTTCAACTTTCTGATTTTCATGAATGGGCAGGAAAAGAGACTGACACGGGAATTGTTCCCCAGGAATTCCTTAAGCCAAGACTAACTATGTTTTTGGACCAAGTATTATCTGATGTCCATCCAGATTTAGTCATTCTCACTGGAGACAATATATTTCCCTTGAGTTTTTTATGGGATTTTCTTGGAACCGTATCAATCGATACTCTTAGATATATAGCTGATTATTTTGAAGAAAAAGAGCAACTTTGGACTTTTACTTTTGGGAACCATGACACCGAAAGTACCGTGACAAAGGAAGCTTTCCTTTCATCAATATCAACTTACAACTATTTTATTGGAGAACAAACTGAATCTTCTTTGCACAAATCTTTTAGACAAGAGATTAATATACAAGGACAGGCAAATAGAGTAGGTAATTATTCAATTCCTATTTATTCAGATGATAAAGTTAAATTTAATATTTTTATTCTCGATAGTGGCTCATATTACCAGCCTGGAAACGGGCCGAGAGACTATCTTGCTATTACTCCCGAACAAACTAGTTGGTATTGTTCAGAAGCAACCCGATTACAAGAGGAAAACGGAGAGATTATTCCCTCTCTTCTTTTTACGCATATTCCATTCATCGAGATGAGCGAACTATTCGAATCATACCCCTACTCTTTCAGTGGAATATATGGAGGGATTAGTAATTCATCGATCAGATCAAACATATATGAAGAATGCTTTAACAATAAAGATGTTAAAGGGATTTTCTTTGGCCACAATCATTACAATAGCCTTACACTTTTCGAAGAACGTGATAACCATGTGATTATGATGGGAATTACCCCTCAAGCAGCGGGAGAATCATATGATGATTTAACGTCCGATATGTATGGACGAGTAATTACGATTCAAGAATCAGGGGATTTTGACACATATATATATTCTTCTAATGACAGCTCAAATAACCACATTTTTTTAGGACAAACCATTTCATATTCATCCTTTAACCCCTAAAGTATAGCTGAGGAAAATAAGGAGAGCATATCTATTATTTCATATAATGAACATATTATATGGCATAATAAAATTGTATTCTTTATGGGGGCATAATTACTAGATTCTACCCCTTGCTTAGTGGGTCTTTGCCTTGACTATATCGCCATTTTTGTGATAACATTTATGTTGATAATTTTTTACCTTATGGAGGTTTTTTATGCCCAAAATTACAGTTGATTGGAAAACTATTACGGACTTTGTTACCGATGCCTTTGTGGGGGTCGGGATACCTAGAGAAGATGCCGAAATATGCACTGATGTGCTTTTGGAATCGGATAGAAGAGGGATAGAAAGCCACGGAGTAAATCGCTTTAAACCCATTTACATGGATAGAATTGCAGCCGGCATTCAGAATCCAGTTACGAATTTTGAAATAATTCGCGAAACAAGAACCACCGCTGTTGTAGATGGACACGATGGCATGGGCCAAGTCATAGGATACAAAGCTATGAAAATGGCGATTGAAAAAGCAAAAGAGTACGGAATGGGAATGGTAGCAGTAAGAAACAGCTGTCACTATGGAATTGCTGGATATTACGTAACAATGTGTACACAAGAGGGAATGATTGGAATTACCGGAACAAACGCCCGTCCATCGATTGCTCCAACCTTCGGGGTAGAGAATATGCTTGGAACCAACCCCCTTACTGTTGGGCTTCCAACAGATGAACCCTTCCCATTTGTTTTGGATTGTGCAACTTCAATTACCCAAAGAGGAAAAATTGAGTATTTTGCGAGAATAGATAAAGATACCCCCTCTGGAATGGTTATCGGAAGAGACGGGAAACCAAAAACAGATTCCAAACAAATATTAGTTGATTTAAATACTGGGGAAGCTGCTCTCGCACCTCTAGGCGGAATTGGAGAAGAACTTGCCGGGTATAAAGGATACGGATACGCTACGGTTGTAGAAGTTCTTTCCGCAGCCCTCCAACAGGGTAATTTCCTTCGTGCACTTAGTGGAATTGGAGAGGGAGGCAAAAAGGTTCCCTTTCATCTAGGGCATTTCTTTATTGCAATAGACACAGAAGCATTTTTGGGCTCAGATGAATTTAGGAAGACCACAGGAGACATCTTGAGAGATCTTCGCAGTTCAGAAAAAGCACCTGGAGAAAATAGAATTTTCACTGCTGGAGAAAAAGAATGGGATATATGGCAGGAAAGAAAAGATAAAGGCGTCCCAATAAATGAAGCAGTCCAGAAGGAAATAGTGGAAATAAGGAATAAACTTAATCTGAAAAAATACGTTTTCCCCTGGGAAAAATAATATAAAAAAAGGAGAATTATTATGGATTACGCACAAGAGTCATTGAAGCTCCACTATAAGTGGAAAGGAAAATTAGAAGTAGTTCCAAGAGCTGCTGTCTCTACAAAAGAAGAGCTTAGCCTTGCATATACTCCTGGAGTCGCCCAACCATGCTTGGAAATACAAAAGGATATAGATAAATCATATGAGTTAACAAGAAGATGGAACCTGGTTGCTGTTGTAACAGACGGAACTGCTGTATTAGGTCTTGGTGACATAGGTCCTGAAGCAGGCATGCCTGTTATGGAAGGAAAGTGTGTTTTATTTAAGTCTTTTGGAGATGTCGATGCTTTCCCGTTATGTATCAGATCAAAAGATCCAGATGAAATTGTTAAAACAGTAGCTTTACTTGCAGGATCATTTGGTGGAATTAACCTTGAAGACATTGCCGCACCTCGCTGCTTTGAAATTGAAAAGAAACTTAAGGCTTGTACTGATATTCCTATTTTCCACGATGATCAACATGGTACTGCGGTTGTATGCTTAGCTGCTTTGATTAACGCGACAAAACTTATTAAAAAGAACTTATCTGATTGTAAAGTAGTTATTAACGGCTCTGGAGCTGCAGGTGTTGCAATAGCAAAGCTGCTTTATAGTACAGGAGTAAAAGACATCTTTATGCTGGATAGAAAAGGGATTATCAATAAGAGTAGAGAAAATCTTGATTTTTCCAAAAAAGAATTATCCGAATTTACAAACAAAGAAAACCGTTCAGGAAACTTGGCTGATGCAATGAAGGGAACCGATATATTTATCGGGGTAAGCGCCCCAGGTGTTGTGTCGCAAGATATGATTAGATCTATGAATAGAGATGCTATAGTTCTTGCCATGGCTAACCCCACCCCAGAAATAATGCCTGAACTTGCCTTAGAAGCGGGTGCAAAAGTTGTCGGGACTGGAAGAAGCGATTTTCCAAATCAGATTAATAATGTTTTAGCATTTCCAGGTATTTTCAGAGGTACATTGGATGTGAGAGCAAGTGACATTAACGAAGAAATGAAAATCGCCGCGGCTAAAGCCATTGCTTCTATTGTTTCTGATGAAGAGTTATCCCCTGATTACATTATCCCAAGACCATTCGACAAGAGAGTCGCCAAAACTGTTGCAGAAGCAGTTTCAAAGGCAGCAATAGCGACTGGAGTAAATCGAATTTAGTTTTCTTCTACCTTAATAAATTAGAAAAAGCGCTGAAATTAGCGCTTTTTTACGCTATACACACACTTTTGTTGTTTTAGTTCCTATGCGTTTTCGGCAATCCTCTTCTTATAATCATCAATTATTTTTTGAGTTTGAAGGGATGGGACTTCTTCATATCTTGCCAAAGTCATCTGGAATCTGCCTCTTCCTTGAGTCATTGATCTTAAATCGGTAGCATATCTGCCAATTTCTGACTGAGGGACCTCAGCTTCAACAACAGCCTTGCCTTCCAAAACATCTGTGCCTAATATTCTTCCCCTTCTCTTATTCATATCACCCATTATATCTCCCATGAATGAATCGGGGACTATTACTTTTATATTGTATATAGGCTCAAGAAATATTGGGTTAGCTTTCGCGCAACCTTCCTGATAAGCATATTTTGCAGCCATAATATATGCTACTTCCTTGCTATCAACAGGATGTGATTTACCATCGAAAACTGTGGCCTTCAAGTTATACATTGGATAGTCAGCAAGGATACCCTGTTTAATGGCTTCTCTCAAACCTTTTTCAACTGCGGGAATAAACTGACGTGGGATTGCGCCACCGACTACTGCATCTACGAATTCAAACAATCCATCGGCAGCTCCGGGTTCAAATCTAACACTACATTGACCAAACTGACCAGCTCCACCGGATTGCTTTTTATGTTTCCCCTCTGCTTCCACAGTCTTTTTTATAGTTTCTCTGTAGGCAATTCTAGGCTCTTTAAGGATTGCAGAAACATTATATTTATTTTTCACTTTCTTAGAGAGAACATCCAGTTGCATTTCGCCAATACCTGAAATCACCATTTCATTTGTTTCAATATTCTTTTCTATCTTGAAAGTACTATCTTCGTCCATCAACTTGTTGAACCCTGCAATTACTTTATCTTCTGCTCCTTTTTCAGAGGCAGTTACAGCAAATGAAATTACTGGACTTGGAAAATCTATTGGTTTAAATTTAATTTTTTCTCCAGCAGCACATAAAGTATTACCTGTAGATGTGTAATTTAGTTTTGCAAATGCTCCAATATCCCCTGCGCTTAGACTATCCGTATTTTCTTGTTTTTTACCTCTGAGATTGTATATCGCAGAAATTTTTTCGTTTTCCTCAACATTGGAGTTGAAAACCACATCCCCCATTCCAACTTTTCCACGAATTATTTTTACCATTAGCAGCTTTCCGACGAATGGGTCAACTGTAGTTTTAAATATTAGCCCAGCAAAATTACCATCTTCTGATACATTCATTTCTGAGGAACTCCCATCAGAAGTTGTATATTGGAAAGGCTTGGATTCCCCAGCATTGGGGCAAAGATCTACGATTCTGTCTAAAAGAGAGGATATGCAATAATCACTTCCGACTGCAACTCCACCCATAATAGGCATTAATTCGCCTGAAACAAATCTTGTTCTGAGACCAGATTTCTTTTCTTCCGCAGTTAGCTCTTCTCCGCCAAAAAATTTTTCGAGTAGTTCCTCACTCGACTCGGCAGCAACCTCGACAATTGCGCTATCCTCTTGCTGAAGCCTGTCTTTCATCCCTTCAGGAACTTGGATTTCATTTTCAGAAGAATCAAAAGCCTGGCCGGAAAGGACATCAACGTATCCCTTCATTGTGTTTCCATCCATTAACGGAAATTCAATTACTGCAATTTTATTCCCGTATTTTTGCTTATATCCTTGAACGGTAAGATCATAGTTAGCATTTTCTTTATTAATTCCGTTTACCCAAATTAGCACTGGAATCTTTTTCTCTGCACATTTTTCAAGTGCCATCTCCGCACCAACAGGAACGTTGCCTGTGGCACCAGTTACTAATATTGCGGCATCCGCTACAGAAAGAGCAGAAACCATTTCACCTTCAAAATCAAAGAAACCAGGTACATCCAGAATATTAATCTTGCATCCTTTGTACTCGATAAAAGCGAGAGAAAGGCCTATTGACATTTTTCTAGCTATCTCTTCTGGGTCATAATCTGAAATTGAAGTCCCATCATCAACTTTTCCCAACCTTGTGGTAACTTTTGTTTTAAATAGAATGGCCTCTAAAAGGGAGGTTTTCCCTTCCCCGCTGTGACCAATCAAAGCAATGTTTCTGATATTTTCTTTGCTGTAATTTGCCATAAAAATTTCTCCTTAAGTATATACACAATATTACTATCATACTATAGAGCTATTCTTTTTTCAAGGAGTAATTTTCTTGGGAATAATAAACAAAAGGATTTAGAAACTTATCAAAAAAATAAATCAATCATAAATCTGGCATGAAAATAGCGACCCGTAAAGTCGCTAATCATGGTCTGGGTGATAAGATTTGAACTTACGACCTCTTGAACCCCATTCAAGCGCGCTACCAAGCTGCGCCACACCCAGTAATACCTGGTGTATAAACTTTTTAGGCTTGCTTCTTGAGTTCGTCTAAGAGTCTTGAAGCATAAGCAATTTTTCTGCTTGATGACTTTTTGTGCATAATGTCACTGCTCATCAATTCGGAAACAAGTTCTGGAAGCTTTGCTTCAGCCCCAGCGATATCTTTTGCTTCAATAAACGTCATAAATTCCTTAGTCAAATTTTTAACTCTAGTGCGACGTGCTGTGTTTATGTCATTTGATTTTGCGTTAGTCAAAATACGTTTTTTCTGCGACTTAATATTTGCCATTTTTTTCTCCTTAATACCTATCTTTTTAGATACTTGCTTATTCTATCACAATATTTTTTTCATTGCAAATAAAATCATGTCTTTTGATATCCTCCACAGCCCAAAGAACTGGGACGAATTTGCCTTTACAATTGGTTGGATTTATCCTCGCAATTTTAAAAATTACGAAATATCCTAAGAACAAATGCCACATAAATAAATGAGTTGTGAGAAAATATAAAGTGTACTTTGGGAACCAAATATATCTAGTTATGGTATAATAAAATTAAATAATCCACCTTACTTCATTAGGTGAATCCATGTGCAACTCACCCCATTTATCGTCCTTCTTAACCCGGCTTTGGTTGTTCTCCACGGCAGTTCCTGCATCATAAATAAATGGTGTAATAAGGTTATTTTCTTTATCTATGTAAGCGCATTTATCTCCCCTGAAAACACACGCATATCCTTCGCTAAATGATGAAGCTAGATCGTATTCAAAGGGTATTACAATCACGCCCTTTCTATCGATAAACCCATATTTCTCATCCTTCATCACACAACAAAGGTCTTCTTTAAAATTAAAGGCTTCTTCATACTCCGGGGGTATTACTTCATTTCCGCTTCTGTCTTCAAATCCCCATTTTCCGTTTTTATTTATCTTTAAATATATATCCTTAACTTCTTCAATTGGCTTTTGCTTTGGTCTGCTTTTTTCTTTTTCTTCTCTTTCTTGTGCTTCAGTAAGAATAGTTTCTTTAAAACCTTTTTCTTTTAGTCTGGATCTATTATCAGTTACATTTTGCCAAGGTTTCTGATTAGAGGTATTCTGTTTGGATTTATCTTGGTTCTGAAATAGTGGTTGCTTGGGGGAATTCTTAAGTTCTTCGAGTGGCTTAATCGCCAAACCATTAGACTTTAATTGTTTCTCAAGTACAAACAAGTTTTTCTTATTAAACTTATTAACGTGGAGAAGAGCTTTTTGGTCTAACTTGAGAACAGCGAAAATCGTATCGATTTTCGCTGCTTTTAGTTTTTCTGAAATTTCTTCGGGAAGGTTTAATGTGTCTATTGATTTTGACAAGACTTCTTGGCTGTATGGAGGGCAGTAATTATCTTCTACCTTTTTTTTATTGCCTTTGAATTTCTTGTTATTATATGACATTACAACTTATCCGTTAAAATTAATACTTGTTTCTCTTTGCATACTTTGTGTGGAGTATATGGTGTGCCTTATGACTATTAGGCTCTCCAAAGTATTCCTTGTAAAGTTCTTGGACTACAGGATTTGCATGACTCTTTCTAAGGGACATATTTTTATCCATCTTGTATATACTTCCTGCCCTAATTGCCTTTACATCATAGTTGTTTCTTATTTCCGCGGTCTTAATCGGTTGGCCACCGCCATTTACGCATCCACCTGGGCAACTCATTATCTCAACAAAATGATAATTTGCAGTTCCCGCTTTCATCATATCCATTATTATTTTTGCATTTGCGAGTCCACTTGCAACAGCTACTTTTACATCTACTAATTGACCATTTACGTGAAGAGGAACAGTCGCTTCTTTAATTCCTTTTGTGCCACGAACATCCATGAAATCCAAGTTCTTTAGTTCTTTTTGTTCAAGTATTTCATAAACAGTACGAAGAGCAGCTTCCATTACTCCGCCAGTCGCGCCAAAAATAAGGCCGGCACCCGAGGCTATTCCCAAAGGACAATCAAATTGATCATCTTCAAGATTTTCGAACATTATTCCATATTTCTTAATCATCTTCGCAAGTTCTCTGGTTGTCAAAGAGTAATCTATATCTGGAATCCCATTCCCAGCGGCACTTTGATCTGGTCTGGATTTCTCGAATTTTTTGGCTGTACATGGCATAATGCTAACTGTAACCATATTTTTCGGATCAATCCCCATCTTTTCCGCATAATAAGTCTTGCAAACCGCACCAAACATCTGTTGGGGAGATTTACAGGAAGACAGATTTGGAATAAATTCAGGATAATAATGTTCCACGTATTTTATCCATGCTGGAGAACAACTTGTAAAGAGTGGAAGTACTCCTTCTCCGTTAATTCTGCTGAGTAACTCCGTTCCTTCTTCAAGGATTGTAAGGTCAGCCGTTACATTAACATCGAAAACGCGATCAAAACCGATTGCTTTTAATGCAGCAACCATCTTACCTTCGACGTTAGTTCCTATTGGCATTCCAAATTCTTCGCCAAGACCTATACGAACGGATGGAGCAGTAGCTACTATTACAAATTTGGAAGGATCGTTTAGAGCGGCAATAACTGAATCAATTTCCTCTCTTTCATGAAGAGCTCCTGTAGGACATACATTAATACACTGTCCACAACCAACACAAGGCACATTTATCAAACTCTTACTGAAAGCGCTTCCTATATGAGTGTTAAAGCCTCTAGCGTTTGGTCCAATTACTGCAATAGATTGATATTGCTTACAAGCAGCAACACAACGACGACAAAGAACACATTTGTTGTTATCTCTGACTAAATATGGGGTGGAAAAATCTAAATCATGTTGATTCTTATCTCCTTCATATTTATGAGAATCGCATCCTAATTCATCTGCAAGTGTTTGAAGTTCGCAGTTTCTATTTCTAACACAAGAGAGACAATCTTGATGGTGGTCTGAGAGAAGCAGTTCAACTGTTGTCTTTCTGCTTTCAAGAACTTTCTTGCTATTAGTTGTTACTTCCATCCCTTCGCTTACAGGAAAAACGCAGGAGGCAACTAAACTTCTTGCGCCCTTAACTTCAGCAACACAGACACGGCAAGCTCCTATTCTATTTATATCCTTTAGAAAACAGAGTGTAGGAATTCTTATCCCTGCTTGTCTTGCAGCCTCGAGGATTGTGGTTCCTTCGGGAACACTTATATCTTTTCCGTTAATTTTTAAATTAACCATTTTTACAACATCTTCCATTATTCTTTCCTCCGACTACTTTTTAATGATCGAGTTAAATTTGCATGTTGCCATACAGACGCCGCATTTTGTACACTTGGTCTGGTCTATAACATGAATTTCTTTTACTTTTCCGCTGATTGCCTGAACAGGGCACTTTCTCGCACAAGCAGTACATCCTATACATTTGTCAGTTATATAGTAAGACATTAGGGCTTTACATACTCCAGCTGGGCATTTTTTCTCAATAACATGTGCATCATACTCATTGCGGAAATATTTAATTGTTGACAAAACTGGATTTGGAGCAGTTTGTCCCAGTCCGCATAGTGAATTGTCTTTTATGTATTCGCACAATTTTTCCATTTCAGCTATATCACTTGGCTTTCCTTGCCCAGAGGTAATTCTTACCAAATATTCGAGCAATCTCTTGGTTCCAATACGGCAAGGGACACATTTTCCACAACTTTCATCTTGCGTAAATTGCAAGAAGAACTTTGCAATGTCCACCATGCAATTGTCTTCATCCATAACGATAAGTCCGCCCGAACCCATTATAGAACCAATTTTTGCAAGATTTTCATAATCTATTGGAATATCTAGATGTTGGGCAGGAATACATCCACCAGAAGGCCCGCCTGTTTGGGCAGCCTTAAATTTCTTTCCATTCGGGATTCCTCCCCCAATATCCTCAACAATAGTCCTAAGTGTTGTTCCCATAGGAATTTCTACTAGACCAGTATTAAGAATCTTTCCTCCTAAAGCGAAAACTTTTGTTCCTTTGGATTTCTCCGTTCCAATTGAGGAAAACCATTCTGCGCCTTTTAAAATAATAGGTGCAATGTTAGCATAGGTTTCAACGTTATTCAAAACTGTTGGTTTTGCAAATAAGCCTTGATTTGCTGGGAATGGAGGCCTAGGTCTAGGCTCTCCACGTTTTCCTTCGATTGAGGCCATCAACGCTGTTTCTTCTCCGCATACAAATGCTCCCGAACCAAGTCTAATCTCGATATCAAAACAAAAGCCTGTACCTAAAATATTATCTCCGAGAAGACCATACTCTTTAGCTTGAGAAACAGCAGTATTTAATCTTTGAACTGCAACTGGATATTCTGCACGGACATAAACAAAGCCTTTGTTTGACCCAATGGCAAAACCCGCTATAGCCATAGCTTCCAATACGCTATGGGGATCTCCCTCTAATATGGATCTATCCATAAAAGCACCTGGATCTCCTTCATCTGCGTTACAACATACGTATTTAACATCTCCAACGGCATTTTTTGTAAACTGCCATTTTAGACCTGTCGGGAATCCACCGCCACCCCTTCCACGGAGTCCGGAGGCTTTCACGACATCCACTACTTCTTGGGGTTTCATAGTTGTAAGAACCTTAATTAGGGCTTGATATCCGTCATATGCGATATATTCATCGATATTATCGGGGTTAATTATTCCACTATTTCTTAAAGCAATACGTACTTGTTTTTTATAAAAGTTTGTATCGGCTAATGAATTTACTACATGTTTTTGCATATTCTTACCCCCTATTTCTCGTCCGCGGATATCATATATTCTTCACAGGGTATTCCGCCTGCAAGATGTTTTTCCACTATTTCAGAAGCTTTCTTTGCATCAACCCAAATATATGTAATCTTAGGTTGTCCAGGGACATAGACCTCAACTATAGGCTCTAATTTGCACATTCCAAGACATCCAGCATATGTTACTTCTACGTTACTTAATTTTCTCTTTGAAACCTCTTCTTTGATGGTTTCCAAGACTGGCTTTGCCCCTGCGGCCATTCCGCATGTAGCAAGTCCAACAACAACACGGGTTTTAAGCCCGGTATTCTTCGGATCACGGTCAGCTATATCGGCTTTGACCTTGTCCCTAATTGAATTAATTTCATTTATAGACTTCATTTTTTACCTCCGTATTGTTAATTCTTAAGATTGGATGGTTTATATTCTGCAAGAATTCCATCTAATTGGTCGGGGGTTAATTTTCCGTATACATTTCCATTTATTGTTACGACAGGAGCTAACCCGCAACATCCCACACACCTAGTTTCAACAAGAGAAAAGCATCCGTCTAAAGTACATTCTCCCGCATCTACTCCAAGCTTTTCTTCGAGTTTCTCTAAAATCTCTCCAGAACCTTTCACATAACATGCTGTCCCAAGACAAACAGAGACTTGATTCTTTCCCCTTGGATTAAGTGTAAACAAAGAATAAAAAGTCGCGATACCAAAAACTTCTTCAAGTGATACTTTAAATGTGTCGGCTATTTTTGATTGCACTTCAATTGGAAGATAACCATAAATTTCTTGAGCCGTTTGGAGAGCGGGCATTAGTCCACCGGGTAATTCCTTAAGTTCAGCCAGCTTAGCATCGAGCTTAGCCGCTTGCTCTTCGGTGCCAATAAACGGTACCTTTGTCAGTTTGATTTTTGACATTTAAAACCTCCGAAAAATTGTTAATATATTTATATCTGTGATATAGTCACAAGCCAAAAGCAATTATATCATAGGAGTTTCAATTTTACTAGTAAAAGTTAGTTCGTTTTCCTTACTTACGACAGGGAAAAACTACAATTTTTTCTATAATTTTCTTTTTTTGAGTTATTTATTTATACATATCAAATAAATATGAATTCTCCCTGTAAGAAAATTTTTCTTTAAATTTGAAATAAGAAAAGTTTTTAAAAGGCACTACTTCGGAAAAATTCTTCCCATATCTCTTTTGTGTGCAGTTTTTAAAAAGGCACATTCTATTTTGTCTTTCACTTTTTTTTCTGCTTTTCCTTCTCTTATGTATTTGTCTATTTCTTTATATGTTATTCCCATATCTCCTTCATCTGTTTGCCCATCAAAAAGACCTGCAGAGGGGGCTTTTTGGATAATCTGCTCAGGACAATCAAGGAATCTGAGCATCTCATACACCTCGGATACTGTCATGTCTCCGATAGGATTGAAATCATACGCGCCATCCCCCCATTTCGTAAAATAGCCCATAGTTCTCTCGCTCAGGTTTCCTGTACCAGCAACTAAATAACCCTCTCTCTGAGCATAGTTATACAATGTAATCATTCTCAACCTTGGATTAATATTCTCATAAGCAATATCCTTTTGGTTTTCAGATAGTGAAAAAAGCCGATCTCTGAAAACCTGTTTAACAGGTGTTAAATCTATCTCAAGAGTTTTGATCCCAAATTTTTCATTTAATAATCGGGCATCATCCCTGTCCTCCAAATAATTTCTTTTTGAGTCACATGGCATGATAATACCGGTAACATTTTCACAAGCCTTTTTACATAGTATTCCGACTAAAGCACAATCCTTACCACCGCTCATTCCCAAAACAACACCCTTTGCGTTCGCATCTTTAATGATTTTTCTAATCCAAGCCACTCTAAGGTCTATTTCTCTATTTATATCCATTATTTCCTCCAATACTAATCGAGAACCTATTTTATTGCCCAGTCAACCGGGACCTTACCAAGAGATTGTAAAATCTCATTGGTTTTTGAAAAGTGTTTACATCCCAAAAAACCATAGTAGGCTGATAGCGGGGATGGATGAGGAGCCTCAAGAACATAATGCTGGGAGTTTGTAATAAGGGATTTTTTAGCTCTCGCAGGAGATCCCCACAACAAAAATATAACGGGATCTTTTCTATCATTAAGCAGAGAAATTATCTTATCTGTTAATGTTTCCCAACCCTTGCCCTTATGTGAAAGGGGGCTTCCTTCTCTAACCGTAAGGATTGCATTTAAAAGCAATACCCCTTGCGTTGCCCATGATATCAGGCATCCTTTATTTGATATTGGGATACCTAAATCAGAGTTTATCTCTTTGAAAATATTTTGTAAAGAAGGAGGAATTGCAACCCCATTTTTTACTGAAAAACATAGTCCATGTGCCTGGCCCTTTCCGTGATAAGGGTCTTGCCCAATAATTACAACCTTTGTGTCGTTATATGGTGTGTAAACTAAAGAATTGAAAATATCATACATATCAGGATAAACATTATGTTCAGAATACTCCGAACGTAAATAACTTCTGAGTGCCTTATACCAGTCGCTTTGAAAGCAATTCTCCAATAGAATGTCCCAATCATTGCCGATGTTAACCAATAGTCTATTCTCCCTTAATGTTAAAATTGTTTCTGGTATATAAAGCTTATCAGCTTCTTCCTCTCGTAATTCTTTCCACAAGTTGTACAATTAACTTGTATACATAAATTAATAAAATATCATATATTACAAAAAGAACAACAAATATAGAATTTAACGTAAAATAGAGTGATATTCCGGATAAAACCAAGCCTATTTTTGACAAGTCAATAAAGAATATTTGTGTTACATAGTAAAGGATAAAAAACGCTAGAAATGAATAACCAATCTTAATTATGTACGACAGCCAAAGAGGTAATTTAATCTTTTTGTTATATATTGCTACTGTAAAAATCGTATATGCTCCCCCAATCATTACGAAGGGTATTATATGAATGTTGGCAAAAATTCCTCCAAGTAAACATACTGCAACATATGCCAAAACTGACTCTCTATAATACTCTTTTGCAAGGGGTATCATCAAACCAAAAGCGGCGAACACATTCAATGACAAGGAAATCTGGGATATATAAAAAGACGCAATTATTGCGCCTAAAGATATTGCTGCGCCAATTCCAGCAAACGCTAGCTTATTTCCGTTAATTCTTTTTTTCATAACAAAGAGGTCCCGGATTCAATATTATTATTAGTATTTTCAGCAACAGCTGATTAAATCCCCACCCATACATTCACAACAACAGTCGGCAAGGCAAAGCCCAGAACATACATCCATTAGTCCGCAGCCCCTAGTCTGTCTATATGCATCTTCTGGTCTTCTATAAGATCTATCTCCTGTAGCTTCCCTAGCATAATACTCAGTTCTTTGAGATCCCGGCTTACCCTCCATCTTCATTTCTATTCTATTTAAAGCCATTGCATAGCTGTTATTACCCGGTTCAAGGTTTACTGCTTTTCTCAGGTCATCTCTTGCAGCTGTAAAATCATTTGAAGCATAGTGAATTATGGATTGAAAATAGTACCATTTAGCATTTCTTTCCGAGATATCATTTAGTACTTCCTGAGCTTCGCTATATCTCTTTGCCTTTAACAAAGCGTCTGCTCTTTCGTATTCATCTCCAACTACACCTGAGTTAATCGTTTTGGTCGCAGCGATGATATCTTGAGCATCTCTATATGCTTGGTCTATTTCATCCAATCTTACGCACGCTTCAGCACCCTTCTCTCCCGGTTCAAATCTCATGCTTTCATATTTTGATCTGGCTTTTTTATAGGCTGCGTAAAGCTCATCTGTATCTGCGTTTCCAGATACACCTAGAATTACAAAAGGGTCTTTTTGCATTTGTTACCTCTATTCTCAAGTACTTGATCGGTACGGGCCTGTAACCCCAAATATATTACATTAGAAAGGGGCCCCTCCGAAATTGTTATATCCATTGTATCATAAGAATCTCTAATTTTCCTAATATAGTCATTAAGATTTGCTCGAACCATTGTAGTCAAATCTTCGACTATCTCTTCTGTAAGTTCCTTTCCCATAATCAGGGGGTTATATGAATTGCTCTTGTAATCCTTCCAAAGGTCATCATAAGCATCTATTAAATATATCCACCTTCCCAGGTTTCTGCAAAAAACATCTAGCGAATCATCATATCCCGGACAAGCTTCTTTGCCGACCTCGGATAGCATTTCTGCAGATTTCTCTATTAATTCTGAAAGATTACCTTTATTTTTTTGTATTATATCAAAATCCTCGTATATTTTGGAAATAATCGAATCAAACCCTGGAATGCGCTTTGCAGCCTTTTTATATTTCCCTTTAATATAATCCTTCGCTATCTTTTTTTTCCCGCTATTCTCATCTGAAATATCGTCCTTAAGTTTGTAATATCCCAAAATTGTATTAATATCCACTATTTTTTCTTGGACCTGATCATGTTTTAAAATTGCAAATTTCTTTCCGATAGGATGTATTACACATCTTCCCATCCCTGCTTCAGGTTTAATTTTTGCATAATTATGGGCGAGTATACTAAGCATTACGATATCGTAGTTTACCGTTAATCGCATCAATTGTGGATTAATTTTTCCAATACTTTTGCACAACCCACAATAATAGGCTCGATACTCAGCATAATCTTTAATGAGCATATTAGGTTTATCAGCTGTAATATATCCGAACAAAATGTCCCCCAAAAAAAATGAAAACTTAGGCTCATCCCCGTTAATTTAATGACGGCCTTTCAATTAAACCTATCTTTTTCTTAACTTTTGCTAAAGTTCTTTCTGCAAGAGCAGCTGCTCTTGAGGCCCCTTGTCCGGCAATGTTAAGTAAATAGGCCTTATCTTTCATGAGCCTTTCGTAATCTTCTCTAACAGGACGCAACTTTTCTATAACTGCTTCGGCAACATCTTCCTTAAATTTCTTGTATCCTGCATCGTGATATTCCTTAACCAAAGTATCAATACTCTTATCAGTCATCGAGCTTAATATTACCAATAAATTTGATATCCCAGGTTTATCTTCTCTATATTCGACCACACTTTCTGAATCGGTTACCGCCCTCTTGAATTTACGAGCTATGCTATCCGGACTCTCGATAATAGAAACTGCTGCATCGGGATTGGGATCAGACTTACTCATTTTTGCAAAGGGATCTTGAAGAGAAAATATTTTATTTCCCTGCTTTCCTAAATATACTTCGGGAATGGTAAACGTTTGTCCGTATATATTGTTAAATCGATCAGCAATATCTCTTGCAAGTTCCAAATGCTGTTTTTGATCTATTCCTACTGGAACGACGGATGCTTGATAGAGAAGTATATCCGCAGCCATGAGTACTGGGTAATCTAAAAGGCCCACATTCAGGTTATCAGCATTCTTCTTAGATTTCTCCTTATATTGTGTCATTCTTCTCAATTCACCCAGATAGGAATAACAGTTCAGTATCCAAGTTAATTCTGCATGCTGATGAACATGGGATTGAAAGTATAGAATTGATTTTTCTGGATCTAAACCACAAGCAATATACTGGGCATAGAATGACAGTGCCCTGCTCCTGTATTCGATGGGATCCTGTCTAACTGTGATAGCATGTAAATCAACTATTGAATAAATGGAAAAATAGTCTTCCTGTATTTTTAGCCAATTATTTATGGCCCCGATGAAGTTTCCAATTGTCAATATTCCTGTGGGTTGTATTCCACTATACAATACGGGTTTCTTTTCCATATTACTCTCCGAATTTATTAAATCTGTTTATTTTTATCTGCAATAATTGCCAAGATGGTTTCCTCTGCTTCGCTTACTTTTACGACCTTATCATGAATAATAGGCATCATGTCAAGTTCTAGGAGCTCTTCGGGAACATCTGTCATAGTATAATCATGAAGTTTTTTAAGAGCATTCATAGGATCTTTTTCATTGTTTCCTGTAAGACATCTATATACATCCTTTGCAAACTTATACGGACTTGCAGTAGATACAATGACCGACTTAGTTTTATCTTCAGTGTCAAATATGTAGTCGGAATACACGTTGGCTGCTACGGCAGTATGGGGGTCCAAAACGTAATCATACATCTCATAAAACGCATTTATCCCTTCCTCAGTGTTCTCTTCATCTGACATATATGCTGCAAAATCAGAAAAATCGTCTTTTATCTTCTCAAAATCAATGACATATGAGCCCTTTTCCTTCAGATCTTTCATAAGAACTTTAACATATTCGGAATCTCTTCCAGATAATTCGAATAATAGTCTCTCAAGATTAGAGGAAATAAGAATATCCATTGAAGGGCTCATGGTTTTGTGGAAGGGTCTGTTAGTATCATATTTTCTATTATTGAAAAAATCCGTTAATACATCGTTTGAGTTGCTTGCCACAATCAGTTTGTTAATAGGAATACCCATCTGTTTTGCGTAGTATGCTGATAAAATATTGCCAAAGTTCCCTGTTGGAACCACGAAGTTAATCTTTTCTCCTGGCTTAATTTCTTCACACCCCAAAATGTCTAAATAAGCTGAAACGTAGTACACTATTTGCGGAGCTAATCTTCCCCAATTAATGGAATTCGCCGAACTAAGTTCATATCCCATTTTTGCAAATTTCTTATTTATTTCTTTGTCTGCAAACATCTTTTTGACAAGGGTTTGGGCTTGGTCAAAATTACCCTCTATACCCAAAAAGTGTACGTTATCCCCTTCTGATGTTTTCATTTGCAGTTTCTGAAGTTCGGAAACCCCTTCTGAAGGATATACAACTACTATTTCAGTTCCTTCAACATCCTTGAATCCCTCAGCTGCGGCCTTTCCTGTATCTCCAGAGGTTGCAACCAGAATCAATGTTTTATTCTCAACTCCTGCTTTTTTTCGGGCAGAAAGAATCAGATATGGTAAAATTGTTAGAGCTAAATCTTTAAACGCATAAGTTGGCCCGTGGAACAACTCTAGTAAAAAAAGGTCATCATCAACTTTCAAAACAGGCGCAGGATCCCCATCAAAACGAGAATATGCTTTTTCCGCATATGATTTTAGTTCCTCTTTTGTATAATCCGTTAAATAAAGGGATAGGATCTCTACCGCTCTTTCCGGATAATCCATTGGGATCATTTTCTCAAGAAATTCTTGTGTCAATATAGGAAATGACGACGGGACATACAATCCACCGTCGTCAGCTATTCCTCTCAAAATTGCTGAGCCTGCCGAAATCGACAGGCCTCCGCGAGTGCTGATATAATCCATAACGATTCCTTATAAATACTTTTTTATAAAATCTGGCAGTTCCTCTTCGTCACAGGATATTGTCAGAGTAAAAGTTGCCTCCGTCTTCTGAGAAATTTGCTCTAATTTATCGAATAAACTTCTCATCTCCTGTATCGGCTTTCCAATCATCCTAGCAGCACCATCTATAAAGAAAAATCTTATATCGTAGTTTGCTTCCAACATTCCTTGGATAAACCCGATGAACCCGTCTTCAGAATTAATATTACTTTCTTTTGAATTTGTAAACCTTATTTGATATTTAATGTCGTGAATGTATCTTGCAGTGTCAGCAATAAAAACGATGTCGCCGAGTTCTTTGTTAATACTTTCGTTTGCCTGATCTATTATTGCCTTTGTCTTTCCTGAACCCTTCGACCCGTAAATTATTTTTATCATAAAAATCCTCTCAAAATATTGATATTACTATTCTAACATCTTTTAAGAAAATTTCAAGACCTCATTTACCCTCAAGGGATGCTTCTGCCCTCTTTTAAATTCTTATTTTACAACTCCAAATACTCTCATTTGTTGAAGATGCTTCTGTCTTCTTTTAAACACTGTTTTGCACCTACAAATACTCTCATTTTATCGAAGATGCTTATATCTTCCCATTAAGATATTTTCTTAACCTTAAGGGATCAATCCTATCCATAATATCTATTATTTCCTCATCCGACATGGATGTAATACGACCATCAGAATATAACGCTTGAACGATATCATTGACTTGAGCTACTAGCGGATCTTTTTTTTCAAGGGCAGCACTTCCGGTCAAATTGAAATACGAATTTATCCAAAAAGCTATCCCTGCAAGCCCAGAATGACTATCTACTACTACAAGCGGTGGTCTCTTCAGAATTGTTTGAGTATCAAATATATTATATATTTCCTCATCCTTCAACAGCCCATCAGCGTGTATTCCCGCCCTTGTTACATTGAACAATCTGCCCACAAAAGGAGTCCGGGGTGGGATCTTATATCCTATTTCATTTTTGAAATAGTCAGCAATTTCAGTTATAACCGAAAGATCCATTCCGTCTGTTGTACCTCTAATCGCGGAATATTCTATAGCCATGGCTTCGAGAGGACAATTACCCGTTCTTTCTCCTAGCCCTAACATTGAACAATTAACCGAACTTGCTCCATACAACCAAGCTGTAGTTGAATTATTTACTACCTTATAGAAATCATTGTGTCCATGCCATTCTAACAACTCAGATGGAAACTCGGAATAGTGATGTAATCCGTAAATAATACCTTGAACACTTCTTGGCATAGCAGCTCCCGGGAAACTAACCCCGTAACCCATCGTGTCGCAACATCTAATTTTTATTGGAACTCCACTTTCGTCCATAATATTCTTCAATTTTGCAGCAAATGGAACAACAAAACCATAGTAGTCAGCCCTTGTAATATCCTCGAAATGACAACGAGGTTTAACTCCCGCGGAAATAGCATCTTTTACTATTCCCAGATACTTATCGATTGCCTGTTTTCTTGTCATATTCATCTTCTTAAAAATGTGGTAATCTGAACAAGAAACAAGTATACCAGTTTCGGAAACACCCATTTCTTTAACTAGCTGAAAGTCTTTAGAGTTTGCACGAATCCAGGTGGTAACCTCAGGGAATTTCAACCCAAGATCTTGGCATTTTCTTACAGCTTCTTTATCCTTATCCGTGTAAATAAAAAATTCGCTCTGTCTAACAAGACCTTTGGGCCCGCCAAGTTTTGAAAGCATTTTATATAAATCCACAATCTGTTCTACAGTAAATGGAGCTGTAGCTTGCTGTCCATCTCTGAAAGTAGTATCTGTCATCCATATCTCTTCAGGACACCTCATAGGAACGTTAGTGAAGTTGAAAAGTATCTTTGGAATCTCTGTGTAGGGAAACATCTCTCTAAACAATCTCGGCTCAGTCACATCTTGGAGCTCGTGGGTAAAATTGTGGGTCTCAAGAAGATTTACTTTTTCATTGTAAAATACATGATCTTTCATTATTTTCCATCCTTTATTATTTGTAATGCAACTCCTAGTAAAGATACTATTTATTGCTATATTATATTATTTAAAAATAGCAAGCAAATGTTATTTATATATTTTTTAAAAATTTTTTGGTAAAAATGCATTTTATGCATATTTATTTAATATTATGCTTTATTTATACATATTATGCATAAAAAATACAAATTGATTTGATAAAGCTTCTGATAAATACAAATATTAGGCTCTATCGTTTCATTGCTTGTAAAAATATCTTTATATTAGATATATATAAACTTGCTTTTCATAATATGCATTTCTTTTGTCAAACATCAAAACGTTGCCAATAATATATTTAAGCAACCAATAATAAACAGTTCTTAAGAATTATTTGAAAAGAAATACTTTAATACATATAAAACTGGAAGATTATTCCTCTTCAGACCCAGCTAACTTTGCGGTTTGATCTGCCAAAGATAATGCCTCAAGCATTTCAAAAATATCTCCATCCAGAAAATCCGTAAGGCTATACATGGTTTTTCCTATTCTATGGTCGGTAACCCTTCCCTGAGGATAGTTATATGTTCTAATTCTCTCTGATCTTTCGCCTGTTCCAACTTGAAGCCTTCTGTTTTCCGAATACTCCTTATCTTGTTTGCTTTTAGCTTGATCGTAAAGTCTTGCTAACATTACCTTCCAGGCCTTCTCTTTATTCTTAATCTGTGATCTTTCATCTTGGCATTCAACAACCAGTCCAGTTGGAAGATGAGTGATTCTAATCGCACTATCAGTTTTATTTACGTGCTGGCCTCCCGCTCCGCTTGCCCTATATGTATCAATTTTAAAGTCTTTATCGTTAATCTCTAAATCGGTCTCCTCGGGCTCAGGCAAAACTGCCACAGTTATTGTGGACGTATGCACCCTTCCTTGGCTCTCGGTCTCTGGAACTCTTTGTACTCTATGCACTCCGCTTTCGTACTTTATCTTTGAATATGCTCCCTTTCCCCTTATCAGAAACGAAACCTCTTTAACTCCACCCAATTCTGTAATGTTGAGGTTAATATCCTCGTATCCCCAACCAATTCTTTCAGCAAATCTCTTGTACATTCGCATAAGTTCAGCTCCGAATAACCCTGCTTCTTCTCCACCTGCTCCTGCACGGATCTCGATAATAACGTTCTTTTCATCCATCGGATCAACTGGAATCAAAAGCTTTTTCAGCTCCAACTCAACAACGTCCCTTTTATCTCTTACCTCAAAGTATTCTATTTCCGCTAAAGAGGCCATCTCCTTGTCAGCCTCTTTCATCATCTCTTTGCATGAATCCATATCTTCCGAGTATTTCAAGTATTCATTGTATGCTTCCACAATTGGAGTAAGCTGACTATGTTCTTTTACTAATTTTCTCCATTCATCTTGTCTTGATACTACTTCAGGGAGTCCAATTAAATCATTTAACTCCTGATATCTTTCTTTCATTTTGTTTAAACGTTCAAACATCTTTTACCTTCTAATTTTTTATATTTCAATAATTTCAACTTCTTTATTAACTAAAAACATTATCCCATATTATGTTGGGCGATATTTCTATCTATTATGCCTTAGTTAAGCTATCGATTTTGGATATTGGTATTTTTTACGATCAAAACTCTTGGGATTTTTGGATTGTTGTAATCCTCTAAAATTTGTTTTTCCCCAGGAAACATATCAATTAATTCTTTCATCTGGCCAATACCAGCCTCGATGAGTATTATACCTTCTTCATTAAGGTATTTAGAATACTCCCCCGCAATAGCTCTATATTTATCTAATCCATCCTTCCCGCCGTCTAATGCAAGTAGTGGCTCGTAGTTTTTCACTTCATTATCCAATCCATTAATATCTTCAGATGGAATATACGGAGGATTAACAACTATAATATCGAATTTCTCATCCAATTCTGAAAAAAGGTCTGATTTAACTAAATCAGCATCCACTCCGTGGAGCTTTACATTTTCAAGAGCAAGACTGAGAGCCTCTTCACTTATGTCGCTAAGAGTCATTTTTACTCTTGATAATTTTTTAATGGTTATTCCAACGGCCCCCGATCCGGTGCACATATCCAAAACGCTAATATCCTCTCCCTTTTTCTTTATCTCCTTTAATGCAGCTTCAACAAGAAGTTCTGTATCAAATCTTGGAATTAACGCTCTTTGATCAACAATGAAATCATATCCGTAAAAGTTGGTCTTACCTATAGCATATTGTAGGGGCATTCCTAATTGCCTTTTTCTTGCTATTTCTTCGGCAATTCCCTGCTTTTCCGAGGGAACTTTTAGATTTATTGATAGTTCAGAATGCTTATCTAAACCCAATACATTTAAAAGAATTATCTCGGCCTCTCTTTCTTTATTTTCAAAGGTACCCTTTTTATTATCTGTTAAAATTTCTACAAGTTTCTTTTTAGATTTGACTATACTGGTGAAAATACTAAAAGAAGTCGTTTCTTTGGAAGGATCTGCCTCGAGCGCTAAAACAGAATTGAAAGATGCAATAGCAACTTCGACCATACTATCATCTGGTTCTTTAACCGTCAGCTTCTGAAGAAGCATGCCTGGAGCTTTAATAATTCTTGTGATTATATTATCAAATCTTGCAAATAATTTTAAAAACTCATAACAGATTCCGGCAATTAAAGGCAAACAAGCAATTCTAATTAAAAAATTGTAGAAGGTGTTTTCAAACCAAGGAAGTACAGATAAAACCATAATTGAAAAAACTAAAATAAACACAATAAAAGTGCTTCCGCACCTGTCATGAGCGGTTTTCATCTTCTGAACATTTTCAACCGTTAGTTCTAATCCGTGTTCATAAGCGCTGATTGTCTTATGCTCTGCTCCGTGATATCTAAAAAGCCTGTTTATATCTTTCATTAAACTTACCAGTAAAATATACATCACAAAAACAAAAATCTTTATTACGCCTGAAGTAATATTTGGGAAAAATGACTGTAAAAATGGGGAATATGAGGTTAGATCTATAGCAGAAAAAATCCATTTAGTAGCGTATGTGGGAAGAAAGATGAATAAACTCACAGCAAATAGAACCCCTAGTATCAGTCCTATTCCCATTGCAATATGCATCACATCAGTTTTGAGCTTTTTAGCTGCCCATTTTTCGAATCTCGAAGGCTCGCCCGATTCAATATCGTCCCCATATACCTCGGTGGATCTCATAAGAGTCTTCATCCCGGATGTCATACTAAGCAGAAAATTAAGTATCCCTCTTAAAACCGGAACTTTAAATGCCCACGATCTTTCTTTGAACGGGATAAATCTCTGAGTTTCAATTTGTATTTTTCCGTAAGGATCTCTAACAGCTGTAGCCATGACACTTTTTCCTCGCATCATAACTCCTTCAAGTACAGCCTGTCCTCCAATATCACAACATTTCTTTTTTGCCATCTCATCCTCCCTAGGAGAGAATTCTTTATGTTCTAAACAAATCTGGTAGTTGAGAACACGATATTATATCTCTTTTTAAGTAAAGAAAAGAGGTGCAGTAAAAACTGCACCCCTCTATTTTTTTCTTTATCTAGTTGATGCCGTAACGCTTACGGAACTTATCAACTCTGCCACCGGAATCCACTATCTTTTGTTTACCGGTATAGAAGGGATGGCATTGGTTACAAATATCTACCTTTAATACGTCAACCTTCCTTGTAGTGCCTGCGCGGAACTGGGCGCCACATGCGCACACAACGTCCACGACTTTATAATTTGGATGTATGTTTTCTTTCATTTCTTACCTCTTAGTAATTTCTCATTTAATACCTCTCACATTATATTGATGGATGTTAAGTATTGTCAACCATTTTTTTGCACCTGAAATTACGCATATTGTATGCGCACGTATGCATGAGCACAATATAGCGGAGAAATATGGTGATTTTGGTTGGTTTTTTATCATTTTTTTGAGTTTCTTGCCATTTATTGAAAAAAACCACTATTTGAAAAAAATAATAATTTTTAAAACACATCATTCTTTACCTTAGTTTTTACTGTTATTTCCTAAAAAATCAGTATCTATTTCCGGCAAAGATACTGAGAACTTAAAACTTATTCCTCTTTGAAAATTTATCCAAAAATCGGAAAAGATTACGCCTTTATTACAGGCCCTATATAAATGCTAGGTTGGTTTGAAAATTTATCCAAAAATCCGAAAAAACTATGCCTTTATTACAGGCCCTATATAAATGCTTGGTTGGTTTGTCATCTCCGTAAAAAGAGCTTGGGCATCATCTATCGGAACCACCTTGTCAATAAATCCATCAAAACTAATCTGTTTAATAGCCAGCAAATTAACCGCAGAATTAAACTCTGAAAACCCACAAGAAACTCCTTTTAAGGATAGATTCTTTCTTGTGAAATCACTTATATTTACTTCAAGCCTGGGAATATATGCTGAGTTAAGACTTACTACCCGGCACTCCCCTCCTCTCGCTGTAACTGCGCTCAAAAAGGCTGGAGTAGCCCAAGGTAATGCGTGCATAACCGAAAACTCAGTCATTCTTCCTCCAGTTATTTCGAAAACCCTCTTAGATATATCTTCCTTTGTTTCATCTAAACAGTAGTATATTCCAGCATCATCAGCAAGATTCAAATATCTCCTATCTGAAGAAATGAAAATGGGAATAGCTTGGTAATATAAAGCAAGTTGGGCAATAGTTAGGTTAAGTAAAGAACCCCCAATAATTGAGACATATGTCCCCTTTTCAAACCTTATACCCGATAGAGCACTAAGAGCTACAGCAACCATATTTGCAAATACGGCTTCCTCTGCTTTCACTTCCTCTGGAAAAGGAATTATATTGTCTATTGGCAATTCTAAAAAATCCGCTAGGAAACCATCAAGATTGACTCCGTATGTTTTGGGTTCGACGTATGAATTAGCGTTTGATGTAATGAGATAAGGGTTTAATATGACCTTGTTTCCCCTTTTTAATCCATACTCCGGCCTATCCTCGCTAACAATAGCAGTGGCCATACTACAAGGGGTAATTGGATACTCTATGTTCAACTTACCCTGAAAAACAGCAAGATCAGTAAGGGTAGGACAAATCAAGTCTACTTTTAGTTTTATTAGAGACGGATCAGTTGATACCTTTTCAACTACCTCAAATTTTTTTGCCCCAGTTGCCCTGTATGACTTCATATATCTTCCTCAAAAATCCTATTTTTTGGTTGAATTGATTATATCATTGAGCTATTCGGTTTGCAAGTTTAGGAATTCCTTAACACTATGTACAAAAATGAGAATATCTGATCGTTTTTAGTATTTTCTTCTTATTTCCTTTTTCTCATTCTGTTCTTCCTGGCAAGTAATTGGGATTATTAATTTCGATATTGAACTCTGCGCGCGTGTGTTGTATAATCTAAATAACTAAAATGCGAGGAAGGATAATATTATGCTTAACATAACCGATGTTCGTGTAAAAGTTCTGGGAAGAGAAGACTCTAAATTATGTGCTGTCGCCAGTATTATTTTCGATGATGCTTTCGTGGTACATGACATCAAAGTAATTGAGGGAACTGAGGGCCGTTTCATTGTAATGCCATCAAGAAAAACACCTGCCGGTGAATTCAGAGACATTGCTCATCCTCTTAACACTGAAACACGTGAGCAGATTAAACAAATCGTACTCAAAAAATACGAAGAGGAACTGGCTAATCCAACAACAAAATAGTTTAGTTCTTTAGTGTCCATTTGAGTGCATTCATTTTGCCTTTTAAAAAAGGCCGATTTTATTCGGTCTTTTTCTTTTTTTATTAACTTAATATTATGGAATCTTATAAATAATTAGTTTCGTAACTCTTGTAGTCTGCTTTTCCAAACGGGGTCATGTTAATCATAGAAACAAACTCTATTTCTCTAGGAACATCATATTTTGTAAGTGACTTAAGAATCTGACTTTTTATTAAATCTTCCAGATTTTCAAGATCTGAGTCTCTTGATGAAGGAACAACGAATAGTTTAACAAAAGGTTTTCCCTCTTTATCAATTGCTCTTGCAGCACAACAATTTGAGACTTCTTCCAAAGAATTCACTATAGCCTCTATTGCGCTAGGAAATACCATATTAGCTGCAATTTTAAATGTCCTGTTCTCCCTCTCGGAGAAATACAAAAGCCCCTCAGAATCTATTCTGCCAAGATCGCTTGTCTTTAACCACCTTTCTCCCCTACCGTCCTTGTATATAACTTTGGAGTTCGTTTCTTTATCATTTAGATACCCGATCATTATCGAATCAGATTTTACATGGATTTCTCCAACTTCGCCAATTTTAACTTTTGCACCATTCTTGTCGACAATAACTATCTCGTTTCCATCTATTGGTTGACCTTGAGTATTTAGGTTGTTTGTTCCCTTTCTGGTTACCGTCACAACAGAAGCAGTTTCTGTCAATCCATATCCTTCTAATATTTCTGCCTCACTGCCCAGTTCCTTAATTTTTCTATTAAATTCTTTTTTGAACTCAGGGATTAATCTATCACCACCGCAAAAAATATACTTAATGGGAGAAACATTCTTTTTATTAAAGTACTTACTTTGCATCATCTTTCTATACATATAAGGTATTCCCGAAAGGTGCGTAACACCATATTTGCCGATGAGTTTAAGTGCTTTATCTGCATTAAATCGGGGCATAAGTACTGCGGTGATTCCTTTCAATATTCCGTGTACAGATACACCTAGACCAAAACTGTGAAAGATAGGAAGCATCATTAACATACTATCTTTGTCAGGATCAAAACATTCTGTTGAGTGTATAGCTAATTCTACGCCCCTGGAAATACAGTTGAAGGCTTTTGAATTAAACACTGCTGTTTTAGGTTCTCCTGTTGTTCCACCGCTATGAACATATACAGCAGGAGATGTCCCCTCATCTTTATATACCTCCGCAATTGGAAGATTCTTGAGCGTATCTAAATAATACGGGAAACCAACAATTTTGGTAATTTTTTCAATTAAGTTAATTGGACTTTTCGCAAAAGTAAACAAATTACATAATATGGGAAGTACTCCCAGTTCATTTAAAATATCTTTATGTTTTTTGAAAACCATATCAAAAATAAAAATCACTTTTGGTTTACAGGTTTTTGCAATCTTATATAGCGCCAATTCCCCAATTCTGGGGTCTATAAAACTGGCAATACCTCCAATAGAGTTGATGGCATATAATGCAAGAACTGCTTCGGGAATGTTGGGGAGCATAATTCCTACTACATCCCCCTTGGCTACTCCTCTACTCTTTAAAAAAGACGCCGTTCTAAGAACGGAATCTGTCATCTCTGAGAGGCAAATTTTTCTCCCGAAATAGATCAGTTTTACTCTGTCTTTTTCCCCGTTTCCTTCAAGAAAATAAGACCACATGGATTGGTTAATATTCATGTTATTATGATACTATAAAGGATATTTGTTTGCAATAAACATCTAGCAGGGAAACGCTTTTATCATTTTTAAACTTTTTCTTCTTTTCTGACCCATAAAAACGCATTAGAGGACCGCTGCTACGCAACGATCCTCTATGCTATGATAAGGGGGAAAATTATGAACATATTTAATACATTCATTATATCAAAGTGTTTCACGTTGTGCAACACAATATTGGTATAAAATAGTAAAATATAGGTAAATAAAAAATGGGATGCTAAAACGTATTTAATGGTTATAGGCGTACACTGTGCAGTATTTGTAAAATATTCATTTTTTATTCAAAGTTTTAATTATCTTGTTAGGGACGTAATCAAAAATAATGCATAAATCTGAAAAAATTGCATAAACCTACATAGAAAAAGAATGATTGCTTAAGCTTATCATTCGAAGGCATGATTTTTTAGCGTTCTTCGTAGACGCCATTATCCGGCTGAAAGTTGGAGCCAGCGCGAATCATTATATCTTAAAATCGATTGCTTTTTTTCTATCAGCTCATCAAATATTCCAAGGCTGAATTGGCAGCAATTGCCCCATCTGCACAGGCGGTTATTACCTGTCTCATGGGAGTGTCTCGAACATCTCCTGCGGCAAAGACGCCTTCTTGACTTGTTTCCATTTTGCTGTTGGTAGTAATATAATCCCTTTCGTTTAAGTTAATCTTACTTTTGAAAATCTCTGTATTGGGGAGATATCCAATTGCTACAAATAAGGCTGAAACGTATATATCTTTCTTCTCCCCATTTTCCTTGTTAGTTATACCTATACTCTCTAGTGGTTTCCCTTGGAGTGAAGTAACAACACTATCTAAAACGAGTTTAATTTTGGGATTTGAGCGCACTCTGTCTATCAAGATCTGAGCAGCTCTAAAACCCTTCCTCCTATGGATCAAATAAACCTCACTGCATATATTGGAAAGATACAAAGCTTCCGTTAATGCGGTGTCTCCTCCCCCATTTACTGCTACGGCCTTGTTTTTGAAAAAACCGCCATCACATGTTGCGCAAAAGCTAATCCCATTTCCAATCAAGTCCTTCTCATTCTCAAGTTCTAAAAGTTTATTTTTTGCACCTGTCGCAATAATAACGGCCTTAGCATAATAGGTCTCACCATCATCAGAAACCAATCTCTTTTTTTCCCCCGAGAAATCAACCTCTTCTATTGCAGAATAAAGGACCTCAGCTCCAAAACTTATAGCTTGTTCCATCATTGTATTGACCAATAAATACCCCTCAGCATCTTTTACTCCACTGAAATTTTCAATTTTGTGGGTTAATGCTGCTTGGCCCCCAGGCTGAATACCAGTGAAAACTGCAACCTTCGCCCCACCCCTTGCAGCATATATTCCTGCAGTAAAGCCCGCGGGGCCTCCGCCAATAATAATGATGTCGTAATTATTCATTTTTCCTCCTAAAGAGTTTCGTATCTTATATTAGAATATATTATACGATAAATTGGATATATTCAAGGTGAGAGAATCACTGACTATTAAGACTTCGGGCAATCATATGATTCAAGGATAAAAAAGAGGCAAAGCTTATGCCTTGCCTCAAAATGACTATTTCTAAGTTCCTCGAGAAGTAAATACTATCTCTTGCTGAACTGAGGAGCTTTACGAGCTTTATGAAGTCCGTACTTCTTACGTTCTTTGGCTCTAGGATCACGAGTTAAAAATCCGGCTGCTTTCAAAACAGGACGAAGACTCAAGTCTGCTTGACAAAGAGCTCTTGCGATACCATGTCTTACTGCTCCGGCTTGACCGGAAAAGCCACCGCCGTGGACGTTTACAGCAACATCAAATTTAGAAGTAGTTGCTGTCGCGACTAACGGTTGATTAACGATATATCTTAGTGTATCTTTCTTGAAATATTCTTCAATGGGCAATTTGTTGATAATAACTGCGCCACTTCCATCAGCAACCAAACGAACTCTTGCAATTGCGCTTTTACGCCTTCCAGTTCCCCAGTACTGAACTTTCTTTTTTAATACTTTCTTTACTGCCATTTTTCACCTCTTAGTCAAATTTCAAGGGTTCAGGTTTTTGGGCCTGATGTTTATGTTCTGGACCACTGTAAGCAAAGAGCCGCTTCAGCATTGCGCTTGCAATTGTATTTTTGGGAAGCATCCCTTTTATTGCGTGTTCTACAACAAACTCTGGCTTAGTTGCCATCAATTCATCGTAACGAGTATGTTTTAACCCGCCAGTATATCCTGTATAGTGTTTATAAAATTTCTTAACGAGTTTTTTCCCGGTAAGAACCACCTTGTCGCAATTAGTAATGATTACAAAGTCGCCAGTGTCAACATTAGGAGTATAAGTAGGTTTATCTTTTCCCCGCAAAATATTTGCTACTCTGGTCGCCAATCTCCCGAGCACCATTCCCTCTGCGTCCACTACATACCACTTTCTGTCGTATTCACCGGCTTTTGCCATATATGTTTTCATGGTAAAAACCTCCAACTGATATTTTCCGATTTTTACAGTTACAAGGGGCTAGTTTGCAACCCAAAAATGCGAATGCTTGTATATAATATTATATAAAGCCCTATAAGTCAATTAAAAAATAATCACTTTAAGGGTATCTTTTCATGCAAATCTAACCGTTTCGTACCATTGTTTTTGGGCACAAAAATTCATTAGATGTCTTTTTCTAAAATGTTTTTAGTATTTTACTTTTTTAAGAACCAACCCGTTCGCAGCCAAAGTTTTACCACCTAATGCTCTGTCTCCGCTATCAAACATCTTTTCAATACAATCTGGAGATAACTTTCCCCTCCCTATCCAAATTAATGTTCCGACTATAGACCGAACCATTTTATATAAAAAGCCTGGCCCCTCTACCTCAAAGGTTAGCTCATCTCCTTTTTCTATTATTTCAAGTCTCGATATCAGTCGAACAGTGGTTGATGGAGAGTCCCCATTTTTTACAGAAAAGGATGAGAAATCATGTTTGCCTACGATTTTTTTTGCACACTCTCTCATAAGTTCAATATCTAAAGGGGGAATTATCTGTACATAATATCTGCTTTTCAATGGACTTTTGACTCTTGAGATATAAGTATTATAGACATATACTTTGCTCTTAGCATCAAATTGCGCATGAAAATCATCCGCAACCCTTTTTATTTCTCTTATTTTTATGTCTTCTGGAAGGAAAAAATTTAGGCTTCCTTTTATCTTAAATTCGGAAAGATCTGTTTCAGCATCGAAATGAGCAACTTGACCTTCAGCATGCACTCCTTTGTCCGTCCTTCCCGATCCAACGATTGTTATTTTCTTCATTAACAGCTTCTCTAAAGCCTCTTCTATCCTTTGTTGTACGGAAATTCCATTTTTTTGCCTTTGCCAGCCCGAATAATCTGTCCCATCATATTCAATAATCATTGCAAAACGCATTATATTCTCCCGAATTAAAATAGTCCCCAAAAGTTTGAATTCACAGCAATAACCATAACAATAAGAATAGCAGTATATATTAACCCAACGACATCCCTGAAAGAGGATTTCAGCACTTTATACCTTGTTCTATTAGGAGTTGCGTTGTAGCACCTTGCGTCAAGTGCTAGAGCTAATTCATCCGCCCTTCTGAAAGCAGAAACAAACAGAGGGATCAGAACAGGAAGTAAAGCTCTAGCCCTTTTGATAAGTCCACCATTGTCAAATGCTGCTCCCCTTGCCTTTTGAGCCATCATAATCTTATCGACTTCCTCGAGAAGAATAGGAATAAATCTTAGAGCGATGTTCATTATGATCGCAAGGTCATGAACAGGTACTTTAATGAGCTTCAAGGGATACATCAAACTTTCTAAACCATCTGTTAATGCCATCGGGGTTGTAGTAAAAGTAATAAGACTCGTTCCTGCTACCAGGAAGAAAATCCTTAGAGATAATTTTGCTGCCAGTTCAAGCCCGCCCACCGAAATAACAAGCTTTTCCCAAGACCATAAAACCCTTCCTGACGCGTTGAAGAATACATTCAATATAGCAGTAAAAATAACAATAAAAATAATACTTTTTAAACTTTTCAGTATCTTAATAGGTGGAATTTTGGATACCAAAATAACTATTAGCAACCAAGCAAATATAGCAATAAAAGCATAAAGATTTCGTACTAAAAATACAGCCACAATGTATGCAATTACCAAGAGAAATTTGAATCTTGGATCCATCTTGTGAATAAAAGACTCAACGGGATAAAATTGTCCGAATGATACATCACGAACCATTTTTACCCTCCCTCTTTTTAAGAATACCGGAGGCTACAATGGCTTCTGTCAGCTCATTAACATTAAGACAATCAGAAGAAAGAGAAACTCCCTTATTTTTTAGTAATTCACGTATTTCAACAGTATGGGGTATCTTTAACCCAGTTTCAGCAAGGTTTCCCGGATTGTGGAAAAAGTCCTTTGGCGTACCATCGAAAATAAGCTTTCCCTCGTTCAATACTAAAACTCTGTCACAATATTCCGCAATTTCATCCATATTATGGCTTATCATAATAACTGTATCGCAAAAAGATTTCTTTAATTCCATCAAGAGATTTAATATTGATCTCTTTCCTAGAGGATCCAAACCAGAAGTGGGTTCATCCAATACCAAAATCTCCGGCTTAGAGGCTATGACACCAGCAATCGCCACCCTCCGTTGTTCTCCGCCTGATAACTCAAATGGGGACTTCGTTTTGACTTCTTTCACGTCTACACCCACAAGAGATAATGCAGCCTCGGCAGCTATTAAAGCCTGCTCCTTATCAAAGCCAAAATTTATTGGTCCAAAAGAAACATCCTTTAACACTGTATCTTCAAACAACTGGTACTCAGGATATTGAAACAACATACCTACTTTTGATCTTAATTGCTTAAATGGGACTTTTTTTAGGGATAGGTCAATATCGCAGACCACTAATTTTCCTGAAGTTAGTTTAATAAGAGCATTAAAATGCTGAACCAACGTGCTTTTACCCGATCCAGTAGAGCCTATTATCCCGACGGTTTCCCCCTTATTAATAGTAAAACTGAGATCGAAAAGAGCAGTCTTCTCAAAAGGAGTCTTTGCACTATATGTATAAGATAAGTTTGATGCTTCTATAGACATTCTTCTCTTTTCCTCTTCCTCGACCAAGTAATATTTACCCCTCGAATCTCTAGTTTCCTAATACTAATGACTCAACTAATTCCTCTTCAGTTAAAGCTAGTGGAATATCATATCCTAATTTTCTTAGTTCAACCGACACTTTAGTAGCGACTGGGAGTTCCAATTTGGCATCACGAATAATATCAACTTTTTCGAAAACTTCTTTTGGCTTTCCGGCAAGAACAATTCTACCCTCATTCATTACTGCTACCTTGTCTGCCCTAATGGCTTCTTCCATATAGTGAGTAATTAAAATCACAGTCATACCTTCTTCACTGTTCAATTTTAAAACAGTATCCATGACCTCGTCTCTGCCTTTTGGGTCGAGCATCGCGGTGCTTTCATCCAATATTAATACTTCAGGTTTCATAACAAGTATTGCTGCTATAGCTATTCTTTGCTTTTGTCCTCCCGACAACCTGTTTGGAGTTCTGTTTCTATATTCTTCCATGTTTACTGTCTTTAAAGCCCAGTCAATTCTTTCCTTAATTTCTTCTCTTTTTACGCCAAGATTCTCGGGGCCAAACGCAAGATCGTCCTCTATTATTGAGGCTACCATTTGATTGTCCGGATTTTGAAAGACCATTCCAACTTTGCTTCGAATTTCAAATGTTTTTTCTTCATCGGCTGTATCAATATCATTCACAAGCACTTTACCTTGATCGGGGACAAAAAAACCGTTAAGAAGTTTGGCTAGAGTTGATTTTCCACTTCCGTTGTGCCCGATAAACACAACAAAAGAGCCCCTTTCAATATCAAGGTTTATCTCTGAAACACCACGGTTAGTAGTATTTCCTGACACATAATCATAGCTTACATTCTGAACAGAAATAATATTATCCAAATTCCCCTGTCCTCATCTTTTATTCTTCTAATAATCTATTTTTAGGCTGAAAGACTTCAAAAACACTATTGTTTTTCGTTTTTTGGGCCCAATTATAGAATACTCATTATATTATAAAGACTGCATAAAAACAAATGATTGAATATATACTAAGCCTTTATTGTTTTTGGTCTCCCTTTAGTTATCCCTATCATCCTTCTTTTCAAGCTCCCTTTCTATTAGTGCCGGTTTCTCCTCCCTGATGCCCTCTAAAGTCGTAGGACCTTCGTCCTTTACTTCCGCCACTGTAACTGGATTGTCTATTTTCCTCTCTAGGTCACTCTTTGCGTCTATTATAGTTTCATCAGAAACAACAGTATTTGTTTTTTTCTCCTTCCAATTCGAGTAATATTTCTTTTTCAGTACACTCAAAACCTTTTCTAAAGGAATAAACAAAACCGCCAGTATGACCGTATTGGAAATCACTTGTATCAAATAGAAATAGATTCCTCTAATGTACATAGCGCTGAAAAAGGAGGCAAAATTGTGGCCAGAAGAGTAAAAAATTGTATCTACAAAAGTTGTAAGTACTCCAAAAATAACAGTCATTATACATCCAATAACAGAGGGGAAAATAACCTTATTTTTCGAAATCAAAGCCTTGAACAAATATGTTATTACCGCAAGCAGAGGCCAGTAAACAAAATATGAAATAACCCAGGGAGCAAACCCCCAAATAGTGGTTTCAATCGCAGAAAAAATAATAGTTGCAGGAAGCAGCACTGATAGCCCAAAAACATAAGTACCAACAATTATTGATATCGTTACTATCTCTACGTTGGGGACTGCCATTAATGCAAACTTTCCAGCCGAAAGTAAAGCTGTCATAAGTGCTATCAGCACCATCTTTTTTATTCTGTATAGCGAGTTTTCTTTCATTTTCCCCTTACTTAAAACTTCCGGGCAGCGATAACATATGTAACCCCTTCTTTCACTGGAACTAAGCTTGCACCATCTGTGAGGGAATCATATGACTTCCCGCTGACAACTACTGGATTTCCATCAGCATCTGTTGTATATTCTTCGTCAT
>Ga0209723_1001137_pt1 | contig 43806 bp, 38 predicted proteins | sample BiotimSIPDNA_2_FD_185750 | JGI IMG/M metagenome (GOLD analysis project Ga0209723, IMG submission 185750) | Anaerobic biogas reactor microbial communites from Washington, USA - Biogas_R2 time_0 SIP DNA (SPAdes) (version 2) | ecosystem: Engineered > Bioreactor > Anaerobic > Unclassified | place... | reverse complement strand
TATACACCAGTAGGTTATGTAGCCGCTACTTTGTCTCCTTCAACTCCATATTCTTCTGAAGAACCACACGAAAAAGCAGAACCATCACAAATCATGGTTGCACTTATTGGTTTAGTAACACTAGCAGCGATTGTTACTTTGCTGTTTTACCTCATGAAATATAAGCGTCGAATGAAAGTGAAACAATTTAATTTATAATCAAAATTTTGTGGTTGCTTTTAGAGTTGCACTTTGTTTTGCGGGTTTATATTCGTATGCGTCTATAACAAATTTTATATGTTATTATGTAATCTGTGTGTGGTTACATAAGGTGCCTCTATTTGGGTCCAAATTGGAAAGAATGGAAAAAAAGCGACTTATTATCCGCTATAATCGCCCCGATACTCGTAGTTTTGTTAATTGTGGCAATATCTCAACTTACCTCACTTGTTGGGTATGAATCTGAAAGTTTTGGAATATTAATAGGTCTAACAATGGAGATAACTGAACTAACCCTAATAGTGGCAGTTCCATTACTTCTTGGGTTAGTCTGGAATCAATGGGCAGGCGGCGCATCCGGGTTCATAATGGGTACCTTCTACGCTTTATACTGGTCAAACGCTTACAATGGCATGCACGGTGCAGGAACAGTGCTGATTTCCTATATTATAGGCGCAATGCTGATTGGATATATGGCGGGGGCATTGAACAAGCGATCCGACAACTTCAAACGATTAGTGATCTCAGCAGTAATAGCCACAACTATAGGTGCAATAATGATGTTTGGCATATTCCAGCTTTCCACTGCCAATGTTGTTACTGGAATAGATGGTTTCTTGCTTACAGTTTTGCCTCGTATTGCTACAGGAGTAATAATTGCGGTCTTGGCAAAAGTCTTCACATGGTATGGACTCAACAGAAACCCAAATACGTAACTTTAACTCTTTATATTTCAGGCTTGACTGTTGGGTTACTCATCTTGTGAAAAGAAGTCTTGCATAAACTGGAAGCAAGGTCGCTGTTCACTCAAAAATCCTGAAAGTGTAGGTGATAGTTGCCTTGATTTTGAAGACGAAATGGATTTTCTAAGGCTAAAAGCCGATGCAATAAAAGGTACACTAAGCTAAACATTATAACCTCCACCTCCGACTGTGCTTTTTATGGTTCATAAAAAAACTTAATTAGTTCAATCCAATGTACAAATCTGTTCAAGTGAATCCTGTCTTGATAAACTATTTTAAAGATAGTAAAATAAAAGATTTAGTGTTCGGAATAGTTGTTCCCACATTAGTGGCTTTCTTAATACTAGGTATCTCTTTGGCTTCAGCAACATCTCTTGTTGCACTCAAGTATACTTTGTTGGAGGCAATTTTGGTTGTAGGTATCCCTATGTTGATTGGCCTTGTTTGGAATCGCTGGGCTGGGGGCGCTTCCGGATTTCTGTTAGGGAGTCTCTACTCACTCTATTATTCGGACCAACTCTATGCTGCTCAAGGTGTCGGTGACATAAGTCTGCTTAGTAATCTAGTTAGCTCAATGTTAATAGGTTATATCGCAGGTGCCTTGGGTAAACGTTCAAGTAGTTATCGGCGGATGGCTTTTGCAGGGGTCACAGCTGGATTTATGGGATCTTTACTCTTGTTAGTGGCGACGCAATACTCACCTATACTTAGCGGGGATGTATCTGGTGCTTTGTTGATATTCTTGCCTCGTGTCCTTGCAGGCTTTATCGTACCATTACTCGCGAAGATTTTTATGAGGAAAAAATTATAAAAAAACCGCCAACATGCTTATTTATTTTATATAATAAATCAATTAAACTTAAAAATGGTTATGAAGTAGTATTTTTTAGTTTTCTGATTATTTCTGGTTTATTTTAAAAAATTCAAACCTCTTTCTTCGTTTTTAGTTTATCGATTATTTTTTGTGTTTGTTTCTCTGAAGGATGTGTAATAGCTCCGGTCGGACAGATATCTTCGCAGCCTCTACAAAAAACAATGCATTTATTAGGTTTTACAACTGTTTTTCTACTCCCTTCTTCTTTTTTACTTGCAAAAGCTCCTACATGGCAGAACTCAACGCATTTGTTGCATGTTGTGCATCTTTCGTAGTCTATTATTGGATCCCATGGTATTTTGCTTCTAGGAATTCCGTCGTATTCTTTTTCCGACATGTTTGTTTAACCTTATTTAATTATGAACATAACAACTTTTAAATATTGTTATTGGTAGTTGTGTCCTATGCATAGTACTATTGAAAACAGCAGCAGGTTCAAAGCAACAGTTTTTCATGCACTTGCTGACCCAATCAGGCTCGAAATCATAGAATATCTTCGAGACGGTGAAAAATGTGTCTGCGAAATTGTTCCACACTTAAATCTGATTCAACCATTGATTTCCAGACATCTAAAAATTCTCAGAGATGCAGGTTTAGTTAGGTGCCGTAAAGATGGGACCAAACGCATGTACTCGATAGTTGACCAAAAAATATGTGCTGTAGTAGATACTTTGAACCGAGAACTTCTAAAAACCCTCAGCTCAGAGGCATTCAAGAGCGTTACCTGCAAATAACTAGAAATGATTCAAGAAAAATGGTATTAAAATAAATAAAAAATAAGGGTGAATTTGATGGATAATAAATCTGATGAGATAAAGAAAACTGTCAAAAGAGCATACTCAAAAATAGCTTCTAACAGCAGTTCTTGTTGTTGTCAATGTGGCTGTGGAAGTCTAGATAAACAGGAAGTCCAGAAGATTTCGCAAGAAATTGGGTATTCTCAAGAGGAACTAAACATTGTTCCAGAAGCTAATCTTGGTTTAGGTTGTGGTAATCCAAACGCTTTTAGTAGTATCAAAGAAGGTGATGTTGTTCTTGATTTAGGCAGTGGAGCAGGTTTTGACTGCTTCTTAGCCTCAAAAAAAGTTGGCAATACAGGAAAAGTAATTGGATTGGATATGACTGAAGAAATGGTTACAAAAGCTCAAAACATATCCAAAGACCATGGCTGCCTAAATGTGGAGTTTAGACTAGGCGACATAGAGAAAATACCGTTAGAAGATAATTCTGTTGATGTTATACTCAGTAATTGTGTCATTAACCTTGCACCAGATAAGTCCAAAGTCTTCAAAGAAGCTTATCGTGTCCTCAAGAAAGGCGGCAAAATGTGTGTTTCAGATATTGTTCTACTTGGAAAACTCGCTGAGGAACAAATGAGCGATGAGAATTTATTGAGTGGATGCGTTGCTGGTGCCTTACAAAAAGAAGATTACATAAACAAGATAGCCCAAGCAGGTTTTGGAGTTAAAATAGTAGGTGAAGACAAGGACATAAGTAACTCACAATACAGCGGAATCAATCTTGAGAGCATAAAAATTGAAGCTATAAAATAGATGAGGTAAGTAAATTCTGAAAAAGAATTAAAAGATGTAGATAGAAAAAAATTAATATATTTGTTCAGTGAGAGTAGAGTTTTTCGTAGGGACGTTTTGAGGTTGGTAATATCTTATAGAATTCACTTGACAGTATTGCTTTTGGGTCTCCTCCAAAGTGACTACAGTATTGATTAACCAGTTTCTCGAGTGTTTGCATATCTTTCTTGTTCACTGGCATGGTTTTTGTTCCTTCGGTCGGGTTGAGGATTTTGTTTCGTTCATAGATGACGCCTCCATGCATTCCTGTGCCTACAAAGCGGGCATTGCATTCTTCGCATTCTTTGAGGTTTAAACCTAATACAACAATTATGCCTCCTGCCATGTATTCTGCTAGAAAATCCCCTGCAGTTTCGCCAATGACTATTGTCGGTACTTTCTTTTGGTATTCTTTCATATGTATTCCTGTACGGTAACCAACGTATTCTTTTACGAAAATTTTTCCCCCACGCATAGAGTGTCCTGTTAGGTCGCCTGCGTGTCCGTTGATTATTATTTGGCCTTCATTCATGGTGTTGCCTGTTGCGTCCTGTGCATTACCATAAACTTGTATTTGTGGACCGTTCATGAATGCGCCCAGATCGTTTCCAGTGGTACCATAAACTGCGATTTGTATGTCAGTGTTTAGGTCTGTTCCTATGTATCTTTGTCCGCAGACGTTGTATACCTCAACTCTTTCAATTCCGTTACTTTGTATAATAGCCCGGAGTAACGCGTTTAGCTCTTTATAGTAGATGTCTGCAGCATCTATTTTGATGATTTTGCCTTCCTGAATTATACGGTTCTGATATTTCGGATCTATATCATCTGTATGAACTCTTTTTGGTACTTGCATTTTTATGAACCTGCCATTTTTATACCCAATATTTTAAGTTCTGTGTCAGTTAATCCAACCCCACGAAGTGCAAGTCGGTTGCCACGTAAACTTTCGATTGCGTTTATACCCATTCCACCCATCATATCTTTAATTTCATAGCTCCAACCATGTAACAGGTTAACCAGCCTTTTTGATGCACTGTCTGGGTTTACTCTTTTACTTATAGCTGGATCGCTAGTTGCAATACCCCATGGACATTTCCCTGTATAGCAATGTTGACAGACAGTACATCCCATAGCTATCAAAGCTGCTGTTCCTATGTATACTGCGTCAGCTCCCAAGGCTATGGCTTTTACAACGTCTGCTGCGCTTCGGATACCTCCTGAGGCAACTATAGATGCTTGGTTTCTTATTCCCTCTTCACGTAGTCTCTGATCCACATGTGCTAGTGCTAACTCTATTGGTATGCCTACGTTATCTCGTATGACTTTTGGAGCAGCTCCTGTCGCTCCTTTAATGCCGTCTATCACGATTATGTCTGCACCTGCTCTAACTATTCCACTTGCTATCGCTGCTGAATTGTGGACCGCTGCAATTTTAACTGATACTGGTTTGGTGTAGTTTGTTGCTTCTTTTAGTGCGTATATTAGTTGGCGTAGGTCTTCAATTGAGTATATATCATGTTGGGGTGCAGGTGAAAGTGCATCGCTTCCCTGAGGAATCATTCGGGTTTTAGCTACTTGAGCGGTGACTTTTTCACCTGGAAGGTGACCTCCAATGCCTGGTTTTGCACCCTGACCAATCTTAATTTCAATAGCTACTCCTGCATCAAGATAACCTGGGTGTACTCCAAAGCGGCCTGATGCTACTTGGACTATTGCATGGTCACCATACTTGTATAGACTTTGATCTAAACCGCCTTCGCCAGTGTTAAAGTAGGTGCCACATTCTGTTGCTGCACGTGCCAAAGCTTCATGTACGTTTAAGCTAACAGCTCCATATGACATAGCTGTAAACATAATTGGGGTGTCAAGACAGATCTGTGGAGTTAGTTTTGTTTTAAGTACGGTCTCCCCTTTTTCCACTTCTAAATCTAATTGGTCAGGTTTAGCACCTAAGTATGTTCGAATCTCCATTGGTTCCCGCAATGGATCAATTGAAGGATTTGTAACCTGACTAGCATTTAGTAGTATTCTATCCCAGTACGTTAACGAGGGTTTATCGCATCCCATCCCTGTCAGTGTGACTGCTCCGTTTTCAGCTTGTTTTTTCACATCTCGAATGGCTTCAAAAGTCCAGTTGGCGTTTACTCTGCTGAGGTTGGGGTTCTTTCGAATCGTTATAGCATGGGTGGGACAGAATGTTACACAACGCTGACAATTAACGCAGTTTTCTTCTTTGCATAATATTGATTTAGTTTCTGAGTCATAGTAGTGTGTGTCATATGTACATTGGTTAACACATGCTTTACATCGAATGCAACGTTTTGGATCACGTTCAACCAAGTATTCTGGTATAACGTAGGTTTTCATTTAGGTCTCCTCTTTAGCGGCATTTTTCAATCTAGCAACTACAGGTTCTCCACCCCGAGGACACCAGAATCTGTCAAGTTGGGGTGAAACTAAACGTATTGCCGCTTCTTCAGAGGATAAAAATACTGTGTCTCCTTTTTGGCCTGCAACAAGCGGACGTAGTTTTATTCTGTCTGTTAAACCTATCATTTCTCCATGGTGAGCGATTACTATACTAAACGGTCCATTCATTAGTAAACTCCCATATGTTTGTCTGAGTGTACGTAGTAAATTGGCTTTTTTTGGTTCCATGCTGTCTATTTCGTTCCACAATGGTGATGCAAGTACTTGTGCCACAAGTTCGATTGGTAAGTGTTGTCTACGCATCAGAAGATCTACTGCATAAGCTAAAACTTCAGTGTCTGTGTGCATTGTGCATTTGTAACCATACATTTCGAGGTATCGACGGTTTATGCCGTAAGATGAAAGTTCACCATTATGCACAACTGTCCAGTCTAGTATGCTGAATGGATGTGCACCGCCCCACCAGCCAGGTGTGTTTGTTGGGAAACGACTATGACAGGACCATAAGTATCCTTCATAGTCTTCTAAACAGAAGAACTCTGCGACATCTTCTGGAAAACCTACGCCTTTGAAAACGCCCATATCTTTTCCACTGGAGAACACGAACGCTTTTCCACTCTCTGTATTGATTCGCATTATAGCCTCAATTACATAATCTTCCTCTGTTTGCCCATGAGGTCGGCGCTTTTTGGGTTGAGCAAAATATCGCCAAACAACCGGGGGATCCTTAACTTTAGCTGCTCGCGTCTGCATTTCTTCATCATATATAATGTCAAATCTGGATGCAAGTATTCTATCTGTTTTGTCTTTTGCATCTTTACCCAGATACATCACATGAAAGGCATAATATTCTTTGAACTGCGGATAAATTCCATATACTGCAAAGCCTCCTCCTAAACCGTTACCTCGGTCATGCATGTTGACCATTGCCTTAACGGGTTCCTTGGGACCGAATCGTGTACCGTCCGTGTTCATCATGGCGAAAATACCGCAAGCTGAGAAATCCTTATCGTCCCCGAATGGGTTAATTATCTTTCTATCTTGTTTGTTCATTTCACTTATCTCTTTTTTTAGTGTTTACAGGTTAGTATGAATATGTGAAGTTCCACATCACTTGTACAAAAAGTGGCGTTGCTTGCAGTTATTTGGTTTTCCTTTTTTATTATTGCCTTGCATGTGTTGACTGTCATGTTTTTTCTATTCCAGCGGGTATTATTAAGTTAAAGTGGCATGTATTCTATATAATCTTCGTGAAAATCATTTATATGCAAGTTTATGAACTATGTAATATAAATGAAACATTTATCGGTGTGGTAAATCCTGGCTGAAAAAGACCTTGGTTACAGAAGAGTTCAATGCACAGGTAGAGGTTCATACATAATATCTTTACCTAAAGAATGGGTAGAAGACATAGGCTTAAAGAGAGGAAGTGAAATAGCCTTCAATATTCAACCCGATGGATCCTTAAGTCTAGTTCCAAGAAAAATTTTAGAGAAAGAAGGTCGCATAGATAGCTCTAAACTTAAAGAATATTACATAAATGTTGACCCCAAAGAATCTCCCAATTCAGCTCTTCGTCTCATAAAAGCACTTTATGCAATAGGCGCCGACATAATACATGTCAACTTTAAAAACGTCAAAGATAGACCAAAATTCAAAATAGAAATAAAAAATTTTGTCCGAGATACATTTCTTGGAGCAGAAATAATCGACGAAACACCCGATGAAATAACCCTTCAAATACTAATCAAACACTCAGAATTTGGTATTGAAAAAGCAGTGAGGCGCATGGCTATTGTTGCATTAGTAGCTAATAGAGATGCAGTAAGTTCGCTAAAAGATCCTAGTACTCAAATGTTCGACAGCGTAATTAGTGCACGTAACGATGTTAACCGTTTAGGGCTTTACATAGTTAGACAACTTAAGTATGGAATAGAACGCAATTTGTACCGCGAGTTAGGTTTCACTACACCTAAAGAGTTTCTCCTTTACCGTATGGCTGTCAACGATATTGAAAACATGGGTGAAAATGCTTTAAACATAGTTAACCACATTGGTGCTTTCCAGAAACTTATTGATAATCAGACACTCTTTGTAAAAGAACCAATAGATGAAGAAGTTTATTTACAATTGGTTGATTATTACTCTCAAGCACAACAACTTTACGAAGATGCCGTAAAGGCAGTATTTAAACGGGATTATAAAGATGCAGAGAAACTTATTTCAAAACGTGACTCTTTGATTCCGCTAGAAAATGAATTAGTTATGCTTTTATCAAGTAAAAAAATTGATCCGAATGTGGTCTCTATTCTCAGATTAATCTTTGATAGTTCAAGGCGTGTTATGGATTACGGGCGAAATATGGCTGAACTGGCTCTTAACCGTACTGTCGAAGAACTCTGTTCAACTTTAATCCGTAAGTAGTAAACTTGAAACAAAACAATTTGACATTTAGCTTAAACAATAGCGATATTGCTTTACACATATTAAATATGTCAAGTTCACCAACTTACAAGTGAGCTGTCTTTTAATATGTATACCTTTTTTTATAAAGTTACTTTTTGATGTTATGCCCTTTAGTTAAGTTAAAAGAATGGTGCTCCGGCCGGGATTTGGACCCGGGTCCGCGACTCGAGAGGCCGCTATACTTAGTCCCTTAGTAAGCCTATCTTAGTAAGGTTTGACCGGACTATACTACCGGAGCATTAAACCAACAGTGTTATTCCTTAGAAATAAATATGTTTTCTTGAGCTTTCAACTAAAGACTGGTTAGTATCCGATAGTTCCCGGTTGTTAAAGTAGTTATTTCTCTTTCTCTTTTTTACTGAAATAATTGGCCTGCACTTATTGCCTTTTAAAAACTCAGTATGCATTTATGAGCCTTAAAAAATATCTATTCGTTAAAACTTTCTTTTTGATTTTTTATGCAATTGAAAAAAATAAAAAATTAATGGAGAAAAGGAATCTTTTTAGTATTCGCCCATGCCGCCCGGCATTCCGCCTGGGCCGCCCGCTGGAGCTTTTGATGCTTTAGCTGTGATTACGTCGTCTATTCTCAATATGAGTGCTGCTGACTCTGCTGCTGACTTGATAGCTTGCTCTTTAACCATTATTGGTTCGATTACACCGTTTGCTATGCTATCTTGGAGTTTGCCTGTGAAAATGTTGATACCTTTGAATTTGCCATCTTCTTTGTCGTGAACCGAGCGCATTTCAACTAGTATGTCTATTGGTTCTAAGCCTGCGTTTTCTGCTAGTGTTCTCGGAATGACTTCAACTGCGTCTGCGAATGCTTCTACTGCTAATTGTTCTCTGCCGCCAACTTTTGTTGCGTATTGTCGTAATTCTTTTGCGATTTCAATTTCAATAGCTCCGCCACCTGGGACAATTTTGTTATTTTCTATTACATCTGAGACAACTGATAGAGAGTCAGTTATAGCTCGTTCAGCTTCGTCGACCATGCGTTCAAGTCCTGCACGGATAAGTATAGCTACACTGTGAGGGTCCTTGCATTTCTCTACAAAAATCAATTTGTCGTCGCCGATTTTTCGTTCCTCAACTAACCCTGCATTGCCTAAATCTGCGCTTTTAAGATCATCTAAATCGCTGATTATTCTGCCGCCTGTTGCTCTTGCTAGTTTTTCCATGTCTGATTCTTTAACTCTACGTGCTGCAATTATCCCTTCTTTAGCTAAGAAGTGTTGTACCATGTCGTCAATGCCTTTCTGGCAGAAAATTACATCTGCACCTGAAGCTTTGATTTTTGTAACCATATTCTGCATCATATTGTTTTCTTGGTCTAGAAATGCCTTCATCTGAGTTGGATCTTTAATTCGGATTTCAGCGCTGATTTCAGTTTTTTCTATTTCAAGAGCTGAATCTAAAAGTGCAATTTTTGCGTTTTCTTTTGATTTAGGCATACCTGGGTTTACTACTTCTTTGTCTATTATTATGCCCCTGATTAACTGAGTCTCGAGAAGGCTTTTTCCCGTCTTCTTTATAAGTTGGATGTTGTCTATGTCGGCTAATGTTTTTTCTCCGCGTTGTTCAGAAATTTGTTTAACTGCGTCAATTGATATTTCCGCTAGATGCTCTTTTGCTGCACCCACAGCTTTGCTGCTCATTGATGTTAATGCGACTTTCATGAGTGTTTTACGATCATTGATGTCAAGTGGAACCGCTGTTTTATTTATTACTTCGATAGCTTTATGGCTGGCTTTTCGGTAACCACTGACGAGTATTGTTGGATGAATGTTTTGCTCGAGTAATTCCTCGGCTTTCTTGAGAAGTTCACTCGCCAGTACAACTGCGGATGTGGTGCCGTCGCCGACCATATCATCTTGGGTTTTGGCGATTTCAACCATCATTTTGGCTGCTGGATGTTCAACATCGATTTCTTTTAAGATTGCTGCTCCGTCATTAGTTATTGTGATATCGCCTAAGCTGTCAATCAGCATTTTATCCATTCCTCTGGGTCCTAGAGTGGTCTTTAGTACTTCACCGATTACACGTGCTGCCATAATGTTATTTTTCTGTGCTTCTTTGCCTCTACTCCGGGTTGTTCCTTCCTTTAGGATAAGGACTGGTTGTCCTGAACCTGTTGTTGTTAAATACGCCATATATTATCCCTACTTTACTAGAATCTTGTTTAATTCGGAAATACCCAAGAACCCTACAGAAATATAAACTTTTACCCTTAAATAAACTCGTACAAAAATATGTATTAGCGACTAGTTACCCACCAAATTTAAGTGTAAAAACTGCAGAACTATTTCAAAACCTGATTTTTTAAAGCAAAAGACAAAATAGCTTGTGACCAGAATGAATATTGAGATACCTCTATGATTAATGACTTTAACCTCTTGGCCACAACTATGCGCGGAAACGAACGTGCTATTTGCAAAGAATTACTGTATTTGCTTAAAGATGAATTAGGCGATGTTGATGCACAAACAAGTAAAACCAAGATTCGTGGTTTGGTAGTGGCTAAGACCATGCTTGATCCGTTTAAGGTAATGGAAGATTTTCGTGAAATCCTCTCTGAACGGCCCTATGAATTTCGTTATGCCCTTCGAATCATACCGATTGAGCAAATTGTACCTACAAATTTAGCAGAAATAAAAAAAGCTGCTAAACAGTTTACAGATAGAATTGGAATAAACCAAAGTTTCAGAGTAACAATTGAGAAACGACATACTATGCTTCATTCAAAAGACCTCATCGACGTGGCGGTTGACGGCATAAACCGTAAAGTTGACCTTAAAAATCCCGATTTAATTCTCCAACTAGAAATTATCGGTGAATTAACTGGTATCTCACTTATAAAACCAAATGATATCTTAGCTGTTATAAAAGAAAAACTGCTTTAATCTAAAGCTGTGTTGCAAGAAGAGCTATATGTTCAATCACTAAATCGCTAATGTCTTTACCTGAGTTTCTATCTATTACCGTTTCGATTTCCTTATCTGTTATCTCAAAACTTTTTTGAATGTTGGCTTGTTTTTCATCAGTTAATTCCAAGACTGATTCATCAGGTGCGACGCCTAAAAAATCTGTTAACGCTTGTAATTCCGCTTTTGTTTCATCAAATGTTTTACCAACTATTACCACTGCTAAGTTCTTAGTTTCCGGTTTTATACCAGTTTGATCTATAGCTCTTTGGATATGGTGTTGGGCTGAGACGTACAATATTATTTCCATAGCTATACTTTTTGAAATATTAGACTTAGCTTCAAAGGCATGTAATGCATTTAATACTGCATAGTATAGATGCTTTTCAGTAGCTATTAGGTCTGCATCGAAAAATTGAATCTCGGTTTTATGTAGCTTTTTTCTTCTATCTGTCTTCAAGAATTTTTCTGTCTTTGTAAAGGATGTGTTTCGGTAACCTGTGATTTCAATATGTAAATCATACTTTTTGTTATAATGAATCAATTTAATCTCCTATTGTACAATCTTAATTACCTTTTCAGCGGTTTGTTCTGGTAAACCCGATTCTATCAATAACTTTATTTCTCTTTTACTCTCGCGTTTACTCTTATGCTCTTTAACAATTTTCTGTACTGTTTCTTTTATTTCCCAAGGAAACACAACCCATTTATCAGTGATTTCCTCGTAGAAGTCTGGTTTTATTACACTTCTATTGTTGAGGTATAGCGTAGCTGTTTTTATCTCTGTAATTCCAAGACTTTCAAGGTGTTCTATTACTATTTTTAAGCTTTTTCCAGTATCAGCAATATCGTCTACAACAAGTATTTTTTTTCCTGAAAGATTTACTGTTAGAGGTTGTATTATTTTTGGTTCATCATGTGTTTGAGCTATACCTATGTAGAATTTTACCTGAATCGTTATTATTTCCGAAACCTGTAAAAAGTCAGCTAAAATGCGTGCTGGTATTAATCCCCCTTTTGATATGCCTAATATTAAGTCTATTTTTTCAGTTTGTTTTTGAATTTTTTGTGACTGATTCAGGAGGCTATCATAGATTTTATTCCATGTTGGAACCTCATACTTAACTCTCGATGCCACAATGGTGCCTCTCATCAGAAGTGTTTTTTTTGGATTCTGTTAAGCCTTTCTGTAATTATTCTCTATAGTTCTGATTTTCAAATGTTTGTTGATGGTTAGCTTCCTTTTGTTTGTTATTATAATTTGATTTTCATCTATGTTGCACCTAATTCTATGTCTATCAAGATTGATTTTATATTTATTAATGTGTAATCTGATACAAGTTACTCTGGAGATAGGCGTCTGGAGATATGTGTCGTGATTCGTAATATAATTTAAATGCCTAGATGTTCTATCACTTAACAATGAAAGGAGAAATCATAATGGTGAAAAAAGTGGAAGAAGAAAAGATCAAGCATGTGCTGACCAACCCCAAGTTAGCTTCTATTAAGGCAATGCTTGAGAAGGACCATGCAATCGACTGCTTGCTTTTACTCTATGCTGGACGTGGTAAATGGAAAGATGCCAAAGATTTCATGCGCGAAAATAACTTGACATTAAGCGATGGTACTTTTAGAGCTAGAATGATAGAGATTGAATCTTTGGGCTTAGCAAAAAGTGAACGCATTGATCCACTTAAAAAATACTACCTTAAGACTGAGTTTGGGGAAAATGTTGCAAAGCTACTTCTAGGCTTATTCGATGAGTTAGACGTTTAACCTTTCCTTTTTCTTAGTAATATTTTCATTAGACCAAACACTATTTTTTAAGTTCTAAACTAGTAGATACGAGAGAGCAGGGAAGTACTTTAAATCTCCTAAAACATATCAGTAATCGAGGATAACTTTGGCAAGAGAATTCATATTATTCTCACGTATGGGTAAAACTGAGCCGAACTCTAACAGTCTACATGACGCAGGACGTCTAGATATAGTTCATGAATGTATTGTAAGCAGTCTTTTTTTCTCCCATGGATTGCGTAGAAACGTAACTTTCCATGCTATCCTCAATGGTCCTCCAAATCCTCCACAACACATCCAATTAAACGGTGAAGCGCTTTATGATGTACGCACTGACATAGAAACTTGGCAACAAATTCTTAAAAAAATTCTTGCCGGTAAATCACATCCAGGTATAACAAAAGATAAAACAGGTTTTGAGACACTCGTAAAAACAAAAGCTCAAACACATCAAATATATGTTCTAGAAGAGGATGGTAAACAAATAGACAATTTGACCTTCTCGAATGACAGTCTTTTCATCCTCGGAGATCATGTCGGCCTGCCTAAAAAAGCTGAAACCTATGCTTTACGGTTCGGTGAAAAAGTGAGCCTTGGAAAACAACCCTACTTGGCTGCTTCCTGCATAACAATAATAAACTATCTACTTGATCAGAAAATTACAAATGGGTCTTAAAATGTTCCCAACCTCGCGGCTCAATAAGCTTTTTCTTTCCATCTGATGACCATGAATTTTCTTTTTCACTTAGAACTTTTCCAATCTTTATTAATTGTCCACCGGCTGCTTCAACTGCTTCTTTAGCTATATCCCATTTATCTGGTTTTACTGTAACTACCAACTCGTATTCTTCCCCACCATAAAGTGTAAGCTCAACTGGATCTAACTTGTTAAACTCAGCAAATTCTCTTGTTTCATCAGCGGTAGGAATGTTATCAAGCAAGAATCCAACATCGTTGAAACGTGAAAGTTCATTGAGGCTCCATGCTAAACCATCACTTGAATCAATAGCAGCTGAAACCGCGTCAGAGTTGCTTAATGCTTTTCCCTCTGCAAGTCTGGCTTTGGGATTCAGAACTGCATCAATCAACTTGTCTGCACCTTTAGGTGCCTTTAAACCATCCATTAGAATCCGCAAACCTGCTGCTGATTTGCCAAAAAAGCCTGTAACAGCTAAAATATCTCCTGGCTTAGCGCCCTTGCGTAGAATCAGTGATGATTTATCAGCGATCCCATAAAGCATAACTGAGATTACTAAATCAGAACTTTCATTTGTGTCTCCACCAACAATAAATGCTCCATATTCTCGGGCTCCAGAATTAAGCCCCTTAGCGATTTCCGTAATATCTTTTTCAGAATAACCTTCAGGTAATCCCAAAGCCACCAATGCAGCCATAGGTTGAATTCCTTTAGACGCAAAATCACTAACATTCATAACAACAGCTTTCCTAGCAGCCTGCATCAAATCCATTCCTCTCGGCACATCAGTTTTACCGACTAACATATCTGTTTTAAGAACAGCAACCTTGTTATCACTCAGATAAAGTGCTGAAACATCATCTCCGAAGGGTGCCGCCATGTTGGGCATATGTTCTATATTTCTGCAGATTATCTCTATGATTTTATGTTCACCCATCTTCATCGACGTTTCATCTGCGCCGTTGCTTCTCTTCATAACATACACTTCCATTTTATGTTTGAGTTTGTTAACATTTAAGAATTGGTTTTTCATAGAATAGCCAATAAGGTGCCCCGATGGCTCAGCCTGGTAGAGCGGCTGCCTCGTAAGCAGCAGGCCGCGGGATCAAAGCCCGCTCGAGGCTCCACTTTTTCATAAATAATTAAAAAATTCCAAAAACCAAATGTAAAAATATTTACCATAGGGCGATTTATTATCTGTTTGTTTTTTATTTGTTGTTGTTTGCATTTTAGATATTTGCATATTTTCTTCAGAAAAAAATATACCCTTCTTTTACGGTTTAAGGTTAACAAGGTTTTTATGGATGCATAGGAAATAGTTTTCCACTAAAACATTGGGGCCTTCGGCTAGCTTGGTCTAGGCTTGTAGACTTGGGCTCTATAGACTCCGGTTCAAATCCGGGAGGCCCCACCATTTTGAACTATCCATTTATAGTAAATAAACTCAAGTTTTTTTAGGTGTACTCACACACTTTGTTAACATGGAAACTGGGTTAATTTGGAAAAGAGAAGTACTATCTAATGGGCTTACAGTCTTGCAGTATCCAAATAACTCTGCAATGACCGCTCAAATGTCAGTGGCAATAAAGTACGGATCAAATGATGATGCAAAAGAAAAAATCGGTACCGCTCATTTCCTCGAACATATGTTGGTGGGTGGTTCACACAAAAGAATTAGACTAAATCATCAAATTGAATTGATGGGTGGTTGCTCAGGTTTTGAAACAACTCACGAAAGTACATTTACTTGGGTAAACATATTTTCTGGCAAAATAGTTGAAGCTTCAAAAATAATGGCTGAATTAATTTTAGATGAAGTTTTCGAGAAAGAAAAATTTGATGTTGAGCGTGAAATAATCCTAAATGAAATAGCTGAAATAGCGGATGACCCTAAAAATCAAACTGAGCAGGATTTGATAAAATGTCTCTTTCCAAAACATCCTGTAAGAAACATGATTTCGGGAACAAAGAAACAAGTCAAAGAAAGAAAACTTACTGACATTGAAGAGGCTCATAGAAAACATTACATTCCATCTAACTTAATCCTGATATTGACTGGCAACTATACAGTTGAAAGCATTAATGAAATATTGTCCTTTTTTCAGGGTAAACAAAATGTTTTTTTCAAAAAGAGCCCCCGCAAAATCGAATCATCTAAACCAAAAAAGGAATCATTGATAAAGAAATCTGGTGTCAGTAAAGCATACTTATGTTTCGGTTTAAGAACCCCGCCTGCCAAAAATAGCGATACATTGTCCCTTAGTTTAATGAATTCAATTTTAGGTTTCGGTGAAAGCTCTAGATTATTTATTGAACTACGTGAAAAGAGGGCGTTAACCTATGATTTTAATTCATCCAACAACTCAGGAATCGACTTTGGCTATTTTTCTATATCCTGTGCAGTAAATCCTAATCTATGGAAGCAAACTCGAGAAATAATTAAAAACGAATTAAAAAAATTAGCGACTATTCCAGTGCCTGAATGGGAACTTCAAAAAAGCAAAAACTTGATTCTTGGCGACATAACAAGAGGTATAGATGATCCTGAGGAGTTACCAAGAATAATTGCTGACACAGAACTCATACACTGCAACGAAAAAGAGTTGTTAGAGTACATTAAAAGGATAGAAAAGCTTACGCAAAAAGATATCCTTGATACAGCCAAAAAATATTTCCGAGAAGAAAACTATTCAACAGTTGTTCTCACTCCAAAATAAACAGCAAAGACATCCGAATTTGTATGTACTTATTAATTTAAAAAATATGAATTAAAAATAAAGAACTACTGTTGTAGTTTAGTTTACTTAACTGCTTCTACGCTTATTATTTCAGGTACTACTGATTTGACGTGTGCCTCGACACCTTGTTTAAGTGTCATTGTTGCCATTGGACAACCTGCGCAATGACCAGTTAAGCGTACTTTAACAATCAAGTCTTCAACAGCGACCAACTCAACGTCTCCCCCGTCCATCTGGAGTTGTGGTCTTATTTGGTCGAGTGCTTCTTTAACTCTTTTTTCGATTGAATCAGCCATATAACATCACTGAAATCTTTGAAACGAAACTGTGATTATAAATATTACTATATTTACCCCGATTTTTACCATATTCCCTATTTAGTTCTCTCAAAAATGTTTACGGTAAAGCTAAAAAGCCAATAAACAAGAATAGTATTTAATTAAATAAAACAAGAGGAACAAAACAGAATGTTTGATGCCAAAACTTTTATCGAAAATTCATTAGTAGAAATTAAAACTGCTGTTGGAAATAGCAAAGTAATTTCCGCGTGTTCAGGCGGAGTTGATAGCACAGTTGCTACCTATTTGGTCCACAAGGCAGTAGGAGACCAGCTTGTAGCAGTTTTTGTAGACGATGGCTTACGAAGGGAAGGTGAACCCGAATTTGTTGTCAGGATTCTTAAAGAATTAAAAATTAAAACAAGATACATCAACGCCAAAGAAGATTTCTTCAAGACGTTCAAAGGAAAAACTGACGCCGAAGAGAAACGTAAAGCATTTAGAGACAAATTCTACACAACACTTGGAAAAGTAGCTAAAGAAGAGCAGATTCAATTTATTACCCAAGGAACAATTAAAGCTGATGTATTAGAAACTGTTAAAGGCATAAAATCGCAGCATAATGTCTTAGAACAGATAGGGATAAATCCTGAAATATATGGCTACAAAATCCTTGAGCCTTTAAGGGAACTCTTCAAGCCTGAAGTACGTATGGTCGGAAGAGAATTGGGATTACCTTCAGAAATATCTGAGCGTATGCCTTTTCCTGGTCCTGCGCTTTCACTAAGAATTTTGGGCGAAGTCACTCAAGAAAAAGCAGTTATTGTACGTAAGGCAACTGAAATTGTAGAACAAGAGACCACTGGGATAGGTGCATTTCAAAGTTTCGCTGTACTTCATAACGATAAAGCAACTGGCATTAAAAATGGTAACAGGCTTTACGGTAACATAATTACAGTTAGAATCGTTAATTCAAGTGATGCAGTTACAGCATTTGCAGTCAAAGTTCCTTATGACCTACTAGAAAGAATTTCTAAACGAATAACCACTGAAATTCCAACAGTTGTTAGATGTTTATACGACATTACAGATAAGCCGCCCTCAACAATAGAATTTGAATAAAATTCTTTTTTCTTTTTATGACTTTTTCTTCTCTTTAAGAGAGAATCTGGTGACAATTTGGTATAAATTCTGAAAAATACCTTAATAGCAATTTTTGTACCTAAAAGAAATATCCCAAAGGAGAAGTTGATAACATGAAACCCAAAGCTATGCAGGTCCAAGTATACAAGATAAATTTAAATAAAGTTGGTAAGGAAGGCGATTTTTTATGCCCCAAATGTGGGGTACACATATCTCCTGATGATTGTTCTGAAGCAGTTTACTCTATTATAGACGTGCATGTCGTTAGTTTTGGTTTGGAACATATACTTATTCATTGCCGTAAATGTGCAAGTCTAATTCAAATAACCGGGTTATCCAGTATCCAGAGAATGATTGATTACGCTGAAAACGTTGTCGACAAAGAAAAAACCAATAATGCCTGTTGATTGTTCACTTATACTTACTTGGTTAGTTAAATTAAACATAAAACAGCATTAATTTAAAAAACAAATTCATTATTCTTTTTGAATTTTAAGTTATACTCTCTATTGATGGATACTATTTCCAATTGCGTTAAAGTGGTCCACCGAAAATTTTAGATTTCTTGATTTAAGAGCTGCTGATTGATACTTTGATTTTTTTATGTTCTACTTATCCTCTCTTCTGATTATCCAGTACATACAAAAAAGGGTTTAGAGGAAAAGTGAAATCAGCCGGAAAGCTAATCCGCCAACAAATAAGGCGACTGCTACGTTGGCTACTGATATTACTCCTGCGGCTTTCCACCCAAACTCTTTTCCTAAAATTGCGATCGTGGCAACACAGGGTATATACAACATTGCTACCAGTGCCATTATCACTAACTGTACTGGAGTAAACCCTGCTAGCAGATTAGTTGTGCCTAGTATTGCAACTGCGCCTACGAGTACAAACTCTTTTCGTATTGTACCCAAGATAAGTAATATTCCTGCTGAAGCTGGTAAACCCAGCCAAGTTACAGTAAGCGGTACTAATACGTCACTTATTGGTGTTAGCAAGTTTAAGGCATACATAACTTGAATAAGAGCACTGCCGACGATGTAGATTGGAAAGACAACATATATTATTGATTTTGTTCTAGACCATGTTTGCTTCAATACTACCTTTAGAGAAGGTGTTTTAAAGCTACTCATTTCCATTATCAATCCTGTTGATTTGCCTGGGATTGCTTTCATAGCTATTCTGCCCACTATGAATATAATTAAAATATCCACCACATAGAGTAAGAGAGCCCAGTGTATGCCAACGAACAAACCTACCATACCAAAAAGTATGATAGTTCTGGCCGAGCAGGGTGCAAATGTGATTGCAAATGCTGCTAACAATCTTTCACGGCGGGTTTCCATTATTTTGCATGCTTGAATTGCGGGAACATTGCAACCGTAACCGAGTATTATGGGAATCAATGCTTTACCATGTAAACCCATTTTATGCATAGCACTGTCCATCATGAAGGCTACACGTGTTAGAATACCTGAATCTTCAACTACTGCCAACAATAGGTAAAAGGGAATCACAAAGGGTATGATGAGTGTTAACCCTGCAGTTATACCTCCCCAGACACCATTTATAACAATCCCTAGCACAGGTTGTTCTGACGTTAAAATTGGGTCTACAGGTAGAATCAAGTTTAGTCCCTCTGCAATTAGCTCCGACAAAGCGTTGCCGACGAAGAATGTCCAAAGAAGTAATCCCGCGATAACAGCTGCAGACGTGAAATATCCCCATACTCTATGAGTAGTAAGCCACTCAAGTTTGTCAGAGAAAGTAGTCCATATCTCGCTTTGTTGAAGAACTGACGCAGCTATGGAACTTGCTATAGCATATCTTTCTTGAGCAATTATCGAAAAGCATGGCTCTTGGCAACTGACTTGAAGCTCTTGTGCAGTAACCTTAGCTGAATCCAAAGTAGACTTTGATTTAGCTGCGACAATTTTTGTAATTTCACTGTCGCCTTCTAATAGTTTAATTGCAAGCCATCGTGATGGATACTCTATTTCCATTTTTTCTCTTTCAATTATCTGTTCTAGTTGTTCAATTTTTTCTTCTAACTCTTTTCGGTACTTCAACTTCTTAGGCCTCGGTTTATGTGTCGCAACTTTGACTGCTTCACGTGCTATATCATAGATGCCTTCGCCTCTTGTTGCAGTAGCGAAAACAACGGGTATTCCTAATATTTCTTCAAGTTTGTCTTTGTTTATTATGATGCCTTTGTTTTTTGCAACATCTATCTGGTTTAGGCATAATACCAAAGGTGCATGCATTTCAAGTAGTTGAAGCGTAAAGAAAAGGTTACGTTCCAAAATTGATGCATCTACTACATTAATCACTACATCAGGTTTTTCTAAGGCAATGTAGTCGCGTGAAACAATTTCTTCCATAGAAAAAGTTGAGAAAGAATAGATTCCTGGTAAATCGATGACTGTAATGTTGTATCCTTCAAAATTTAATGTGCCTTCTGCACGATCAACTGTTTTACCTGGCCAGTTACCTATTATCTGGTCTGAGCCAGTTAACTGGTTAAAAATTACACTCTTACCAACATTTGCATTTCCGGCTAAGGCTATTGTTAAATGCTTATCGCTTTTACTCTTCTTTCCTTTTAGCGGCATAGTGTTTTCTTCCTAGTTTTTAATGAATGGATCGACAAAAACTTTTGAAGCAATACCTCGACCAATAGCTAACTTGGAACCCCGAACAAGCACTTCAATTGGGCCATCAAAAGGAGCGATTTTCATTAGCGTGATTTTTGTGTTTGGAGTCAAACCCATGTCTAGGAGACGTTGCAGTACTGTGTGTCCACCTCGGATGAACTGAATTTTGCCTGACTGCCCGACTTTAAGTTCACTAAGCGCAAGCAAATTTTCTTTTCTTTTACCAACTTCCTCTTGGCCTAAATTATGAAGTTTGATGCATTCTTCGCAGCTTGTGAAGGGTAAATCGCATGCAGGAATTGTTTTTCCATCATCAGAGCAAAAGTCAGGGTGTTTAAGAAATCGGCATAGTGATTCCTCAGCCTCATCAGATAAGGTATGTTCCATTTTGCATGCTTCTCTATGTACCTTGTCTTTTTTTATGTGTAAAACTTCTGATAGAAATGTTTCAAGAAGGCGATGTTTACGTGTAATTTTTTTTGCTTCATATAGACCCTTTTCTGTTAGAGTGCTGCCGTGGTAAGGCGAGTAGTTTATGTAACCTTCTTCGGCTAATTTTTTTAGCATTTCTGTTACGCTAGCAGGAGTTACTTCTAGTTTTTGAGAGATTTGATTGTTGTTTACTATCTCTCCGTTTTTTGATAAGCCAAAAAGAGTTTTTAAGTAATCTTGTGTTGATTTTTGCTCCATTTCACTCGCCTGTTTTAGGTATACCTAAATTATCTTCTACGCTTATAAAGATTTAGGCTAACCTAAAATTGGTGTGAAAAAAATTAGGTTTAATTAAAAAAAGCTTTGAATTGGTGAGTCTTCTTTAACTGATTGGCCCTTGATTTCTTCAATCTTGGTCTTTGTCAAAGATTTAATGTTGTTAAAATTCGACATTTCACCATAGCTTACAAGCGTTACAGCTGTACCATCTTCACCTTTACGGCCTGTTCTGCCTATACGATGGAAATACACTGGCGGGTCATTGGGCACATCATAATTGATTATGTGAGTTATTCCGTCAATATCTAAGCCCCTGGCTGCAACATCAGTAGCTACTAACAAGTTTCTTCTACCATGACGGAACTCGTTGATTGCCCTTTCTCTTTGTGCTTGCGTAAAACCTGCATGTAAGATGTGAGTGTGAAAACCTCTTTTGTAGAGTTGCTCGCCTAATCGGCTTGTTTCATGGCGGGTGCGGCAGAAAATGATGGCTTTTTCGACTTCGTCATCTTGCAGTAAGCCACAGAGCGCTTTTAGTTTTCCTCCTTGATTGACTACTACGTAGTATTGTTTCATTTGTGTTAGTGCAATTTCATCTTTGCTAACTAGTATCTTTTGTGGATTCTTCATGTACTTATTTGCTAGTTGCATGACAGAATTATCCATTGTTGCACTGAATAGGCTTGTTTGCCGGTCTTTTGGAGTCTTTGATAGTATGAATTCTATGTCTTCTATGAACCCCATATCTAACATTCGGTCTGCCTCGTCTAGAACTACTGTCCGAACCGCTGACAAATCTAAGATACGACGTTCCATTAGGTCAATTAGTCTACCAGGAGTACCGACTACTATCTGCACTCCTTTTGCTAACGAGTGGACTTGTTTGTTTATTGATTCTCCACCATAAACAGCTAAAACCTTGAGTTTTACATATTTGGCAAATTTAGCCATGTTATCTGCTACTTGTAGCGCTAATTCACGTGTAGGTACCACAATAAGTCCTTGAACACCTCGAACTTCACGGTTCACTCTCTGAACCATTGGTACTCCGAACGCAGCTGTTTTGCCTGTTCCAGTTTGAGCTTGCCCAATAACGTCTTTGCCTTCGAGCAAGGGATTTATTGCTTGAGCTTGAATTGGAAAAAGAGCCTCAAACCCAAGTTCCTTTATACTTCTGAGGACTTCGGGTGTTAACGGTAAGTCCTTAAATGATTTAATTTGCATTTACTTTAATTCTTCTGCCACAGATCTTTATTCATGGATTCCCTAAAAGCTTTGGAGCTTTGTGATACATGAGTTAATGTGACAGCCTCAAATTAAGGTGTGGCGTATAAATACTTTTAGCAAAAATGTGCATAAACGCGACATACAAAAACATATATAAACTATAAGTTATTCAACTGCAAAATGAATCTTTTAGGGTCAGCGATAATTGACGATTTCTCACAGCCAAAGGCTCGAAGCCGTCGCCTCACATCATCCCGCTATTTAACTGCATTATTGGCTGATTTATCCATTTTGATTTTAAAAACTACAGCAACTATATAATTTACTTTTTTAGGTTTATAGAAAAATAAATGCAAAAACCTGTTTCTGATGTATTATATTGTAGTTGATTAACGACACTTGACGAATCTAAATCCTTAAACATCTCCGCGAATAGGACAGAGTATTACGGTTAATTGTGGAGGTGGAATAAGACATGATCTTCGAAGAAGATGAAGAATGGGAAGAGGGCGAAGATGAAGAATGGGAAGAAGAAGAATGGTAAAATATAACCTGCTAAACTAACCTTTCATTATCTTCTTTTAACTTTCTGTATCATGACCTTTTTTCACTTCTAATTTTAGTTCCACTAAAAGGATTTTATGGGCAATCACAAGTAGCCTATGTTTAATCCGTTTTTTTAAAATTTTAAATTTATAACTTACTAGTTGAATTCAAGTAGTGGACGTTTACTCATGACGCGTTTAGCCGTATTAGATATTGAAAAATGCAAAGTCAAAAAATGCAATCACCTATGTGTAACCTTCTGTCCAATGGTTCGAAGTAAAGTGGAAGCCATAAGAATTGAGGGTAACAAAGCAGTTATATCTGAACCTCTTTGTAGCGGCTGCGGAATATGTGTAAAAAAATGTCCTTTTCAAGCCATAAGTATAGTTAATTTACCTGATGAGTTAGATAAAGATTGTAGTCATCGTTTTAACGTTAACAGTTTTAAACTTTTTCGTTTACCTACACCTTCACCTGGTACTGTGCTTGGTTTACTTGGTCAAAATGGCATCGGAAAAAGCACAACCCTCAAGGTTTTCTCAGGTGAACTCAAACCTAACCTGGGTAAATTTGATTCTCCCCCTGAATGGTCAGAAATTATTCAATACTATCGTGGCTCAAGTCTCCAAGACTATTTCTTAAAGCTGAGTGAGAAGCGAATAAAAATCAGTAATAAACCTCAATATGTAGATAAAATTCCAAAAGCTGTTACAGGGAAAGTCGGCGATTTACTTGATAAAGTTGACGAACGAAAGCAACTTGACTTAATCGCAGACGAGTTGGATATCCGAAAAATTTGGGATCGCCCTCTGGACGTCCTAAGCGGTGGAGAGTTACAGCGTGTAGCTGTTGCAGCCGCACTCAGTCGCGATGCAGATGTATACCTCTTTGACGAACCCTCCAGTTATCTAGATGTTAAGCAACGACTAGTAGTTGCCAGAGCAATACGCGGCCTCAAAGAACAACAAAAAACAATAATTGTAGCTGAACATGATTTAGCGATAATTGACTACCTCTCTGATCAAATATGCGTTTTCTACGGCGACCCTGGAGTATACGGTGTTGTTTCGCATGTTCATGGAGTTCGTACAGGTATTAACATTTACTTGCAGGGCTATATTCCAGACGAAAATATAATGTTCCGAAAAGAAGCTATTGTTTTTCATGCTAAACCTCCTACTTCAGGAGAGAGTATAGGTGCTCCCCTGCTCAAATGGGATGCGATGGAAAAAACATTTAACGGTTTTAAACTAAAAATTGAACCCGGCGAAATCAAAACTGGCGAAATCATTGGTATCTTAGGTCCCAACGGGATTGGAAAAACTACATTTGTTAAAATATTGGCTGGGGTAGAGGAAACAGATGACAAACGGCAACTCGGTAAATTAGCAGTTAGTTATAAACCACAATATATTGCACCTGAGTACGAAGGAACTGTTCAAGAACTCCTCATGAACGTAGCTAAAACGAATTTCACTACCAGTTGGTACCGAACAGAAATCGCTCAACCATTACGTTTAAACTTATTAATGGACCGTAATGTTATGGAACTTAGTGGAGGCGAGCTCCAAAAAGTTGCAATAGCCGCATGTCTTAGTCGAAAAGCTGACTTATTTTTACTTGACGAACCAAGTGCATACTTGGATGTTGAAGAACGTCTTAATGTAGCAAAAACCCTTCGACGCGTAGTAGAAGCCCATGGCATTCCTGCATTTGTAGTAGAACACGACGTAGTAACTCAAGACTTCATAGCCGACCGTTTAATGGTTTTTAACGGAAACCCTGGTCGAATCGGCATAGCGCATCCGCCAACTACTCTGCGCGGTGGGATGAATACTTTTCTGAAAGAAATGGAAATTACTTTTAGGCGTGATTCAGTCACTTTCCGTCCTCGCGTAAACAAGGAAGGTTCCCAAATGGATGTTTTCCAGAAAGACCTAGGTGAATACTACTATACTAACATCGCTAAACCTGAAAAAACTGAGGCTAAAAAAAACCATAAATAATATTTTTTTAAAATTTTATTTGAAGATGTTATTTACATTTTATATTTCTTTTTATGTTTGCTTGGTATGTAATTTTATTTGTAATTTTATATTTTATTTGCTCTTTTATTTGAAATTGGTTAATCTATATCTTAAAAATTATTTTTATATTGAATTTAGAAGTTAATTTAAGGTGCTCTTGTTGTCTCTTATATACATTTTTAATGCAAAAACTTACATAAAACAGATTTATGTACATTCAGAAAAACGTTGTTTAACTCTTTCAGGGCAGTTAACTTAAAGAACAAGAAACAGCTATACTAACCAATCTGAAAAAACAAACAGGAAAAAGTGGTGTAAACAGCCAGTGGGTCAAGCATCCTTCGAAGAAATCAGTGCATCCGACTTCTTCTACCGTAATCGTGACATTGCCGGTTTAACTAATCCCTCACGCAGCATATTCGTAGCTATAAGAGAAGTCGTCGAAAACTCATTAGACGCAGCTGAAAGCCAAAAAATTCCGCCTGATGTTTACGTTCGTTTATCATTCGAAGCCGAAGCAACCAAAGAAACGCAGATATACAAATTAAGAGTAGAAGACAACGGTTCAGGTATTCCCCCACGCTTTATACCCTCAGCTTTTGGTCAGGTCCTCTATGGCAGCAAATACAAGCTCAAACAGGCAAGAGGTACCTTTGGTTTAGGCGGCAAAATGGCTGTTCTTTACGGACAAATAACTACTCACCAGCCTGTTACTGTAACATCCAGCACGGGACAGGAAAAAATATACACATTTAAGTTAATGATTGATATTCAACGCAACAAACCCATAATTTTGGATCGCAAAGTTCTCATCAACAAGGAAAACTGGCATGGTACTATAATCGAATTCACAATTGAAGGTGACTACTTACGTGCCATGACCAAAATAATCGAGTATTTTAAACAAACAGCAATGGTTAACCCCTATGCCAACCTTACTTTTGTTGACCCCAAAGGCAGATTGTACAAGTTTAATCGGGCAACAACTGTTATGCCTGAACCTCCTAAAGAGACTATGCCTCACCCGTATGGAGTAGACGTGGAGCTTTTACAGAGACTAATCCAAATCACAGAACACACAACAATGTCTAGTTTCTTGAGAGGCCATTTCCATAGAGTGGGTGAAATTACAGCACAAAAATTCCTTGAATTCGCAGGGATACAAGCTAACAAGAATCCAAAGAAGTTATCTCATGAAGAAATTGTACGGTTAATGCAGAATTTAAAGAAATATAAGGATTTTTTGCCTCCCGATGCAAGTTGTCTTTCACCGCTTGGAGAAGAACTTCTTAAAGCAGGAGTCACTAAAGAACTCAACCCTGAATATTTAGTTGTTCATCAACGGAAACCCTCTACTTATGCAGGTCACCCTTTCATAGTCGAGATGGCCATGGCTTATGGGGGCGGTGTACCAAAACGCGGGAATTTTGTCATCTATAGATTTGCAAACAAAATCCCGTTGCTATATGATGAAGCAAGCGATGTTTCATATCGTGTAATCTCAGCTATGAATTGGAGACGCTACAAAGTATCCCCAGATATGCCAATAGCTATAGTAGTGCATATCTGTAGCACTAAAGTCCCCTACAAAACAGTTGGGAAAGAATTTATTTCTGACAGGCCTGAAGTCCGCAAAGAAGTAGCGAACGCGTTGCGTGAGGTATCCAGACAAATTCAGCATTTCCTTGCTCGTCAAGAACATGTTCACATGGAAAAGAAACGTTTAGGTATATTCAGTAAATATCTACCTAAAATTGCTGAGTTTGCAACCAATCTTGCAGGAAAAGAGAAAAAACCTGACATTGAAAAATTATTGAAGAGTGTACAAAAATATGGCAACGAAGAAAGCTAAAATAGCTGAAAAAAAACTTGAGGTTATTTCCCGTCTTAAGCAGTTCGGTACCCAAATCTATGATCAGCTTGATGAGGGCGCGTTTCCCAGTATTACAATGCCCAGCCGATCCACTGAAAACATAACATACGATCCTACTTTGCGCCAGTACATTCTTGGAGAAAACAGAGTCGGAAGAAGTGCACGAAACATACGTCACATAAGACCTTTTACTCAACTTGCTTGGGTAGCATTTTTCAGTAATGAACTTACTAGTCAACGTAAAACTTCTACGTTAAGAGATGTTTACTATTCTGCCCAAGCTTACGAAATGACTTTTAACGACCAGCAGGAATCAAACAACATTATTACTGACTTGGAAACCCTTACTGGTTATGCGCGTGAAGAATTCAGCATTTTTCCTGAAGAACGCAGTGCTATTTTTGGTGATTTAGATATAGGTTACACTGTTCCAGGATACGAAGGTAAATCTGTTAATTTAACCAGTCACCCTGATGGCGTACTTATCGGTCCAGCAGTTACTTCTTCTGAATTTATAAAAACCACTGCTGATAAAGTCATAGCAATAGAGAAAGGTGCACTTTTCACAAGGTTCATAGAGGAAAGTGTTCACAGCAAACATAAATCCCTATTAATCTCATGTGGTGGACAAGCTCCAAGACAAACACGTAGTTTTATTCGACGTCTACATGATGAACTCGGGTTACCAGTGTATATCCTTACTGACGGAGACCCTTGGGGAATGCATATCGCTCAAGTTATAATCTCTGGTTCAGCTAATGCCGCTCATCTAAGAGACCTTAACACACCTGACGCAGTTTGGAGTGGCGTATGGGCAAGTGACATAATTGATTACAAATTACCTACCGACCCACTAGACGAAGTGGACATAAAACGTTTATATGAATTACAAAAAGATCCCCGATACCAAAGTGACCCAATCTGGCAACGTGAAATAAAGTTGTTCCTTAAAATTAAACGTAAGACAGAACTTGAAGCTTTCAGTAGATACGGTTTAACTTATATTGTGGATGAATATTTACCTGCAAAACTAGATCAGAAACCCCAAGAAAATAACCGTAAGAAAAAGTAATGCCTATACTTGAAAATAATAAAATATGTTTTTATCTTCTGATTTTTAATGTTGCCAAGGGTTATTGGAATTCCTAAAAAATCGAGAGGATTAAAATAATTTGACAATGAACTTTAAAAATTGCAGATAACAGTAAAGTATGAACTGAAGACCTAGTCACTTTTCCATTGCATCAAATATTTTGTTGAAGATGATACACTCGTTTTTACTGGACAAAGTTTTTATGCACGTTTGGAACTTCACTTCCCCGATAAGATAAAGGATGATTTAAGATGGTCCTACAAAAAGGAGATTTCATTCTAATTGATTACGTGGCTAAAGTAAAGGAAACAAACGAAGTTTTCGATACCACAAATGAAGATGTTGCAAAAAAAGAACGCCTTCATAAAGAAGGCGAAATCCATGAACCTAAACTTGTAGTCGTCGGAGAAAGTTGGGTTTTAAAAGCCTTAGATGACTCTTTGCTTACTGCAGAAGTAGGTAAGCCTGCCAACGTAGAAATTCCCGCTGATAAAGCCTTTGGTCCACGTGACCCAGAAAAAATTCGCCGTGTCCCTGTTAAACAGTTGTACGCAAAAGAAATTAACCCTATTGTCGGTGCACGTATAGAATATCAGGGAAAAATGGCTACTATACGATCTGTAGGCGCAGGTAGAGTACTTCTAGATTTTAATCCTCCTTTAGCAGGGAGAACCCTCATTTATGACTTAACTGTAACTCAAAAACTAAACAAAGCAGAAGAAAAAATTGTTGCGCTCATCCACCGCAGAATCCCGGTTGTAGAAGAAAATAAATTTAAAATTACCATAAAAGCCAAAAACTTATCTATTGATATGCCTGAGGAAACCTTCTATGTTGAAGGTGTCCAGATTGCTAAACGTGGTATCGCTATGGACATACAAAAGTTTCTGCCGGACTTGATTGAAATAAAGTTTGTTGAAACATTCAAGTCAGAGCCCAAGCCTGAAACGCCTGCACCAGCAGTAGTACCGTCTGAGGAAAAGAAGGCTGAAAAGAAGCCTGCGAAAGAAACAAAGCCAGCAGAGCAGTAAACTAGCTCTTTTTATTTGTTATACTTTTTTAATTTTATTTTTTGTTTTTTAAAACAACAGTTAAATCTATAAACAAACTAATTGTTAAATAGGCTTCTACTGGTAAAAAATTACTTGTGTATCTGGAGGTGAAAAATCTCAAAATGGATCACACAATAGTACATTTTGAAATTCCAGCGGCCAATTTAGAAAAACTCAAAAGCTTCTACGAAGAGGTATTCGGCTGGAAAATCATCCAAACTGAAGGTCCAATAGAATACTGGATAATCTATACTGTTCCAGTAGACTCAAATGGTATGATGATACGGTCCGGTGTGAACGGCGGTATGTATAAACGCCAATCAGAAAACAGCAAACCCATAAACTACTTTTCAGTGGAATCAATTAATGATTTTCTGACGAAAATTAAAAAGCTAGGTGGCAAAGTTATCCAACCCAATCAAGAAGTTCCAGGTGTAGGTTGGATTGCTGCAGCTGAAGACCCTGAAGGTAACCAGTTCGCTTTACTTCAACCTTTAAGGCCTTAAGTTATTATGCCTGTTGCCCTGGCCACTGTTTTACATGCGTCAAAATTCAAGTTTAACTTGTGAAGGATTGTGTAGCGTTCTGGCCTAATCTTCGTAGCTGTCTGCAAAGCTTCAATTACATCTGTTTCTTTTACACCCAATTCATTAGCAGTTATAGGTGCACCAATCTTTCTAAGTGTGCTCTTTATTTTCTGCCAGTTTGATCCATGTAGAAAAGACGTCAAAATGGCACCTACACCACATTGCTCTCCATGTAACGCGTGATTAGAACTGATTAAATCTAAAGCATGGCTGAAAAGGTGCTCTGAACCACTACAGGGTCGACTACTTCCTGCGATGCTCATTGCTACCCCACAGCTAATTAAAGCTTCAAGCAATACACGTAAGCCTTCATCACTTTTTTGAACAATCAAGTCAGCGCTTTCAGTGACAAGTTTAGCACTCATCAAAGCCAAGCTAGCTGCGTAGCCACCATAATATTCGCCTTTTTCTAAACGTGCCAGTTTCCAATCTTTAACAGCTGTGAACTTGGAGATTACATCCCCACATCCACTTATTACAAAACGCCATGGTGCTCGCGAGATGATCTCTGTATCTGCAACTATTGCTAAGGGTGCTTGCGCCAGGATAGAGTATGGTTTATCTGATCCTTTAATTGAGGCAAGAGGACTGGCTATCCCATCATGTGAAACAGTTGTGGGTATGCTTATGAAAGGTACATTTTGACCTGCTGAACTTAACTTAGTTGCATCAATTATTGTTCCTCCACCTACACCGAACAATACTTGGGGTTTACGTTTTTTTATTTGCTCTTCGACTGTTATTAAATCATCAACACTCATAGATTTAATTAAAAGAAACTCTGTTGAAAGACCTGCTTCTTCAAGTAAGTTTGAAACAGTTTTTCCAGCTATTTCATTACACTGAACGTCAGAGAGCACTAATGCTTTTCCGTAAACGCCTAAGCGTTTAACGACTTCGGGCAACCGATTCAATACGCTCTTTCCTACAATTACTTCGCGTGGAAGTTGCATATAATGATAGTTTAAACTCAAATTTTACCACTGTAAGCTTAAAGAAGTAATTTGGGTCGCTTTAATTAAAAACGTTTGGGCGGTCCCTATGTTTTTTTACTAATTACTACATCAAATACGCTTCTTAGTTGACTACTATATTCTTTTTACTAATTTTTTTTAGTTAAATACAAGTCAATTTGCCTAACTGAAAAATTTTTATGATTAATATAGACGGTATTTCTATTTTCAAAGGAGGCGATAGCTTTTACTTCGGTTCGATGCATACTATACTTATATTTATCATTAACAGTTATTGGTTTTCAAGGAGACACTAAAATATGCCCGCAATTGAAGTCGGAAGAATATGCGTCAAGCAATTTGGTCGCGAATGTTGCAGAAAATGCGTGATAATTGATGTAATGGACAAAAGCTTTGCGTTAGTTACAGGGCCAAAAAAAGTTACAGGTATAAAACGTAGACGAGTAAACATCAATCATATAATGCCGCTTGAAGATAAGATAGATATCAAACGTGGCGCATCAGACGATGAAGTAACCCACGGCCTTGAAGATGCAGGTATACTCGAAGAAATGACTGCTGACACCGCTTAAATTCTAAACTTTAATTACCTCGCATTCTTTTTCTTACATCTTATTAGGAGATGCAAATAGCCAAATGCCTAGAACTACGCCTCCATGGGAAATAAAAAATGAGTTATTACTTAAAGCTGAGGACTATACCAATCCTAAGTACGGATGTAAACCTTATGAGCGTAATGCCGAGCAATACATCAAATTTGGCACCATTAACCTAGATAAGCCTGCTGGTCCCACAAGTCATGAGGTAGCGGCATGGATAAAAAAAATTATGCATCTTGAAGCAATTGGGCACGGAGGAACATTGGACCCAAAAGTTACAGGTGTATTACCTATAACACTGGAAGAAGCTAATAAGATGGTTCAGGCTCTGCTTTACAGCGGTAAAGAATACGTTTGTGTAATGAAACTTCATGGTGATGTTGCTGAAAAACACATTAGAGAAGTTTTAAGTGAGTTTGAAGATGAAATATTTCAGAGGCCACCTCTAAGGTCTTCTGTTAAAAGGCAGATTCGTACTAGGCGCATATACTATAACGATTTCTTAGAACTTAATGGTCGGAATGTACTCTTCAAAGTAGGCTGTGAAGGAGGAACCTATATTCGGAAACTCTGTTTTGACATTGGCGAAATTTTAGGTGTAGGCGCCCACATGCAGGAGCTTAGACGTACATGTGCAGGTCCATTCTTAGAAAGCAGTGATAAATGCGTAACTCTACACGATGTTGCCTACTGGTTCAGCGAATATGAGCGGACAAAAGACATTTCGTATCTTCACAAATTTATTGATCCCATGGAGAATGCCCTTTTTCACTTGCCTAAAATTGTTGTTCGTGACTCAGCAGTTGATGCCCTTTGTCATGGAGCTACGTTGACTGCGCCTGGTGTGCTTCAAGTCACCGAAGGCATAATGAAAGGTTCGATAGTCTCAATTTTTACTCTAAAAGGAGAAGCAATAGCCTTGAGTAAAGCTTTGGTGACTTCGCAGCAGATTATAGAGTTGCAACATGGAACCGTTGCAGAGTTAGCCCGTGTTTTAATGCCGCGTGGTACTTACCCAAAAATCTGGAAAAGCAGTGGCAAAGCTGATGAGCAGAAAAAATAAGGGCGTGGAACACTACTTTTCTGCTATTCCTAAATGTGATGACCGTTTCGGAATAATTAAGACTGTGTTGAGAGGTAGAAATTTACAGTTCTTAACTTCTTCTAACGTTTTTTCTAAACGTCGCGTAGACTTAGGTACACGCGTTTTGATTGAAGCCATGGTGTTGCCTAAAACAGGTAACATTCTAGATGTCGGTTGTGGCTATGGAGCAGTCGGAATAACAGCATCACTTCTAAACCCGTCTTTGAACGTTTTCATGACTGACGTAAATATTCGAGCTATTCGTTTAGCACGCCGAAATGCAGAAACTAACAGAGCATTAAACACTGATGTGCGTTTAGGTTACCTCTATGAACCTGTCAAAGATTTGAGGTTCGATTGTGTTTTATCTAACCCCCCTGTTAGCGCAGGAATGGATACTGTCAAGGCGATCATATCTGGAGCTTCTAAAGCACTATCAGTTGATGGCAGTTTTCAAATGGTGGTTAGGTCAAAAATTGGGGCAAAAACTTTGCCTAACTTTTTCGTTGAAGTTTTTGGCAATTACGAAATTTTGGCGCGTGAAAGCGGATATCGCGTACTTGTGGGCAAATTAACCGCTTAGTGTCAATTGATGGTTAATATTCTTACTTTAAATTAATTATTTGTTATCTTTTACTTATTAGCACTTTTACTATTTGTTATTGTTTGTGAGACCCTTTGGACTGATGTTTCTCGATATTTTGATAATAAATAACCTATTCCATTTTTCGATATATGTTGTTTACTGCAACTTGGCTTATATTAACTAACAAGATAATGATGTCTCAAGAGAGGCTTTAGAAAGTGGAGCGACAAATAAGTGGATGCTGCGATTTAGGTGTTAAGGGCTCATGTCTATCTTGCGATTATCACGTTTTCTGTAATGGTAAATGGCGTACCCGACAATAACTTACTGTTTTAGTTAGCAAGTTTTTTACTGAATCCATTTATCTGGAATTTTCAATTTTTAATCTCAAATGTTTTTTCTACAACCTATTTTGATTAGATTTTGATATGCTAATCTATTTGTCTCTATTTTTGCAAAAAAATTTTTTGCGTGTTAACAATGACCTATTGATTGCATAAGCTCTCATAGTTGACTACCGCAAAATACAAAAAGCCAACCGTAGATAAACAAGTGACTGACTAAATCAGTGATGTCTATGGTTAAACTTAACAAAACTGACGAGAAGATTGTGAACACCCTTAAAGAAGCAAAAAAAGCATTAACTCTACAAGAGTTAGCTGATTTAACGGGTGAGCCTTCAAAGAAAATCTTCCGTAGCTTACGTAAACTTTTCGAAAACGAAATTGTTTCAACTCAAGCCCGCAAGTATTCTCTGCTTTTTGAGGATCTAAAGGCAATTAAAACGAAACTTGCGTCGAAAGGCGAAGAGCCTGATGTTTAGCGTTTAAGTAAAATTTTGAATTCGAGAGCCTCGAGCGGGCCTTGATCCCGCGGCCTGCTGCTTACAAGGCAGCCGCTCTACCGGGCTGAGCTATCGAGGCAACCCTACTTCAAATTTATCATCACACATAAAAACTTACCCCAATAAAAGTTACTCCTCTAGATGCATTGAAATTAACGAGGATTCTTACTTCTATTGTTCAACTGGAAATGTTTGGTGTTCTGATTGGGAACATTTTTTATGCGTACCCCAGATTTTTAACCTGTTGCCTTTTATCTTACTTTTTTCGTGTAGACTTCAAATTTAATCAGTCAAAAATTCAGTTGATACTTATCAGTCTTATCCGGTTTAGGTGCTTGGTTATTTTGAAAAATATTTTCGTGTTAAATTATGTAAAATAGTACTTTTATTGGGGTTTTAATGAGGACAATTATTTACATTGTTGTTCCATATGGTGCGACAGGTTTATTTGTTGGATTTAAAATAGAGTAAGCTCCCTGATGTGGGGGCTCACCACTAAAAAATAGTGTGTGAGTAGTGGAATGCATTTGAAGCTATAAAACGCAGCAAAAATACTGACGGCAAACATAATAAAACATCAACGTAACACTTATATTAGCCAAGTCTGCTTCTTATGCAATCCCAGTAACATGGGTTACACAAACAAAATAGATGCAACTCCACACCATAACACGATGCGGAGTGAAGCGGTGAATGGGCAAGCCAATGCTCAAAATGACACCATGCATAGGTCAAACATATACAACGACGCCAATACACTATATTTGAATATGTGATTTCACTAAACGCCAAACAGACACTACCATTGGCCCGTAACATGCCACGCTGTCTGGAGGATGGCTCGGCTTGAGAGCCGAAGAAGGGCGCGGCAAGCCGCGATACCGCCTCGGGTAAGCGCAAGCAGCCTTAGATCCGAGGATACCCGAATGAGACTTCTCATCAGTCGCAAGATTGATGCTCCTTTATGGAGCGGGAACCCCCCGAACGGAAGCATCTTAGTAGGGGGAGGAAAAGAAACCAACACGGGATTCCCTTAGTAGCAGCGAGCGAAATGGGAATAGTCCAAACCGAATCCCAAACAGAAATGTTTGGGAGATGTAGGGTTAAGGGCCTTGCTTCCTCTTCGCTGGCTAAGTTGAAGTGACTTGAAATAGTCTGCCAAAGAGGGTGAAAGCCCCGTAAACGTAAACCAGAAAGAGTTGAGCGAGAGTCCCAGACTACCGTACCATGGTTTTGGTGCGGAAATTTGGAAGTCACCAACTTCCAAGACTAAATACATCTCAAGACCGATAGCGCACTAGTACGGTGACGGAAAACTGAAAAGTACCCCGGAATGGGGGTGAAAAGTGCCTGAAACCAGACAGTTACAGACGTGTACGGCCCATAAGAGACGAACCTTTCCATAGGAAACCGTTGTGAAGCGGCAGTACGAGGAAGGGGGATCAGGGTCGTACGTTCCGTCTCGAAACACGGGCCGGGGAGTTTATAGCTATGGCAAGCCTAAAAGTGTCAAACTTGTAAGCAAAGGGAAACCAATAAGCACGCAACAGCCGCAAGGCTGCCAGGTGCAAGGTCTGAAAGGGCCTGTAGTTATAGCTATACATACTAGAAACCAGACGATCTAGCCCTGGGCAGGGCGAAGCTAGGCGAAAGCCTAGTGGAGGCTCGAAAGGGTTCTGACGTGCAATTCGTTCCCCAGACCTGGGGCTAGGGGCTAAAGACCAATCTAGTCTGGTGATAGCTAGTTCCTTCCGAAGTGGGCCTGAGCCCAGTCCCGAGCGAGGCAGCTGGTGGGGTAGAGCACTGATTGGGAAACAAGGATCCGAAAGGTTCCACTTTCCTTTCAAACTACGAATCCACCCGCACTTAAGACCTCGGGAAGCGGGTTACAGGGGGTAAGCTCCTGGACCAAGAGGGGGACAACCCAGACTGAGGTTAAGGTCCCCAAGTGCTGGCTAAATGTCAAACCAAAGGGCGTCATCAGCCTCAGACAGCGGGGAGGTAGGCTTAGAAGCAGCCATCCTTCAAAGAAAGCGTAACAGCTCACCCGCCGAGGCTGATGGCCCCGAAAATTGACGGGGCTAAGCCAGCCACCGATACCTCAGAACGCAGCATACGCTGCGCTGGTAGGAAGGCGTCCTGGTTGGGCAGAAGCTGGGCTGTGAGGTCCAGTGGACCGATCAGGATTGCGAATCCCGGTGGTAGTAACAGCAAAGAAAAGTGAGAATCTTTTCCGCCGAAGGGGCCAGGGTTCCCCGGCAACGATCGTCAGCCGGGGGTAAGTCGATCCTAAGGCATAACTTAACCGATTATGCCGAAAAAGGGAATCCGGCTAAAATTCCGGAACCATAGAGGTACGCGCGGCAACGCAAGCTTAGTGTTGACGTTTCGGGGTATGCTGAGCAAGGTCTTCGCCTTGTTTAACTGTATAAATCTGGGGAGTGTCGTAATGACGAGAACTAGACGAAATCAGGAATAGCCACCCGTCTTAGGGAGGTTCAGCAGATCTCTGGAGCCACTGAAAAACACACTAAGAAGGATCCTTTATGATCGTACCTAGAACCGACACAGGTGTCCCTAGGCAAGAAACCTAAGGCGTGTCGGGTATACACTAATGCGAGGGAACTCGGCAAATTAGCCCCGTACCTTTGGTATAAGGGGTGCCTGTTCTTTCAGTCTAGTGCTGAGAGAGCAGGTCGCAGTGACAAAGGGGTCTCGACTGTTTAATAAAAACACAGGAAGCCGCAAGAGCGAAAGCTTGTGAACGGCTTCTGAATCCTGGCCAGTACAGGTACCTGAAACCTGGGTCCAACTGGGCTAAGGGCCTGCAAACGCCGGGAGTAACTCTGACTCTCTCAAGGTAGCCAAATGCCTTGTCGGGTAAGTTCCGACGTGCATGAATGGATCAACGAGGGCCCCACTGTCCCCGCGTAGTACCCGGTGAAACCACATAACGTGGACGAACAGTCCACGATCTCCCAGCGGGAAAAGAAGTCCCTGTGGAGTTTTACTGCAGCCTGCCGCTGGAATACGGTTGTGGATGCAGAGCGTAGTCGGGAGCCGTCGATCTTGGGTTCTCCGGGACCCGGGGGAGGCAACAATGGAACACCGACTTTCTGCAACCGTGTTTCTCACCGGCCCCTAGCGGGCTGGAACAACGGTAGGTGGGCAGTTCGGCTGGGGCGGCACGCCCTTGAAAAGATATCAAGGGCGCCCTAAGGTTGGCTCAGGAGGGACAGAAATCCTCCGTAGAGTGCAAGGGCAAAAGCCAGCCTGACTGAATCCCGAACAGTAAGGGATGCAGAGGAGAAATCCGGGCTTAGCGATCATCCATGCTCCCCATTGGTGGGGGCTGGATGTGTCAGAAAAATTACCCTAGGGATAACAGGCTTGTCGCGGGCGAGAGTCCCCATCGACCCCGCGGCTTGGTACCTCGATGTCGGCTCTTCCTATCCTGGCCCTGCATAAGGGGCCAAGGGTGAGGCTGCTCGCCTATTAAAAGGGAACGTGAGCTGGGTTTAGACCGTCGTGAGACAGGTCGGACTTTATCTGCTGGGAGTGTTGGCTGCTTGAGGGGAAAGGGTCCCTAGTACGAGAGGAACGGGACGCTGTGGCCTCTAGTTAACCGGTTGTCTGATAAGGCAGTCGCCGGGCAGCCACGCCGTTGTGGATAAGAGCTGAAAGCATCTAAGCTCGAAGCCTCTCCCGAAAAGAGGCAGCCATTCCCGTTTACCGGGACGAAGGTTCCCATAAAAGATGGGTTTGATGGAGCTGGGGTGTAAGCTAGAAGACTTCGGTCGACTAGCTCAGCCTGCGGCCACCAATCGCCTGAGATGTCGAGTCAATGTAGTGTCTGAGCGATATTTAGTTGAGACACATATTCAGATAGAGTGGATGTCAAGTAATATGTTTGACCTATGCATGGATACCTCTGTTTGTTCTAAAAAATTTCTTGTTTTTTGCTATTTTCTGTATATTTCAGAATTTTTGATTTGATGTTTTATTGCAGTTATCGGGAGGGTTTTATGTAAAAGTTAATAAATCGAGTATTGCATGAGGCACTGTATGCTGGATATGATGCTGCTTGTAAGGCTTCTTTTATCTTTTTTAGTAGGCAGTTCATGGGTGGTATTTGCTACTGTTATGGCTGAAAAGAAAGGAACAACGTTTGGTGGAGTATTAGGCGGTTTTCCCTCCACTGCAGCTTTCTCTTTCTTATTTATAGGTTTAAATCAGTCTTCAGAAATTGCTGTAGAGGCAACAGTTGTTTTCCCTTTGATTTTTGCTGTTACTAACACTTTTTTACTTTTTTTCTCTATTTTTTCTAGAAAAGGATTTCTAATTGGTATTGTTGCTTCATTAATTATTTGGTTAGTTTCTTCTATGCTAATTTTTCTTTCAGGCTTTAAAGACTTCTATTTCTCTTTATTATTCGGGTTAATAATCTCTTTTTTGACATATTTTTTGTTTACACGAAAACTAAATTTGCAGCCTTTTACTGGTAAAGTAACTCTCTATGGCTTTAAAGAAATTCTTTTACGTGGTTTAGGAGCTGGAGTAGTAGTTGCCGGTTCTGTTTTCTTAAGCCAGATTGGTGGTCCGGTATTAGGAGGCATCGCTGCTGCGTTTCCAGCTGTTTTCACTTCAACCTTAATAATACTGAACAGGCGAAGGGGACTTGAATTTACTCGGTCAGCGAGTAAACCTCTTGCTTTCTCAGGAATATTTACTGTTATTCCCTATAGTATAGTAGTGCATTACTCTTATCCTGTTGTAGGTGTGTGGTTTGGAACTTTGATTGCATACCTCGCTGTTTTTCCATTAGCGCTTATAGCTTATTTTGCGGCAAAACATACTTAGTGAATTCTAATTCAAATTCTTGTTTTTAAAAAAATGTACTCTTCATTTTTTAATTAAACAAATAACTTATCTAAACCTGATTTTAATCAGTGAAAATTTGAAAAATACTGAAGTAAAAAAATAATTAAACTTTTTTAATCCCACGGCTTTTAGATTTTTGTTTTTGACGCAAATTTATAGAAATTATTTAAAGTATCATAATGATATTTTATTGTGGTTGCCATGAGATTCCTGCTTAAATTCCTATATGTTGCTTCTCTTGTTTTTATTCTTCTTACTTTTTCTGGGTCTTTATTTGTGAAAGCAGAAAGTCAATCGCTTATCCTTTTAGCTGAACAAAACTGGGATACTTATCGTTTAGGTGGGACATGTGTTTTTGGAACACATAATCTCTATGTAACTGATGTGGATGGAGATGGCTTAATTGAGGTAATAACTGGTGGTTTCAGCTATGGGGCTGACTCAAATATGAGTGGAAGTCAGGCTCCCCTTAAAGTTTGGAACTGGAACAGCGAAAATGTTACCCTCAAATCTGAGGCGAAATGGCCTGGATTACTAATTAGTCTTTTCGCTGGAGACATCGATGAAGATAATACTGTAGAAATAATAACTTTCAGTACATCTCGGAGTTATACAGGTAACTATGGGTCTATCAGAATTTGGCATTTAATCAATGGGGCTTTGACTCTTCAAACAGAAATTGACTGTAACCGTTTAGGAGCAGCAGTTTTTGTTGGTGACGCTGATAACGATGGTGAAAATGAAATTGTTTCTGTTGTTCAAAATGTAGCTTCTGATGTTCCAGAGTTAGTTTTATGGAACTATCAAGACAACACTTTAACATTGGATAAGACGCAGTTGTTAGATGTAGCGGATGTTACCCGTGCAAATTCAGTTTATGTTTCAGACTTGGATAACGATGGTAAACAAGAAGTCGTAATTGGTGGATACTCAGATAAGTTAGATGAAAGTAAAGGGCAACTGACAATTTGGCAATGGAATGAAACTGATTTTGCGTTACTGGCAAACCATAACTGGCAACTACAAGAAGGTACAGCTAAAACCATTGCTGGTGGAGTTATGGGTAATACAGCAGTAAACAACGTTAAAGTAGCAGATTTGACTGGTGATGGATTCAAAGAAATTGTTACTGGCGGATTTACTTACGACGGAGAAAACGTTAATGGGCAAATAAAAGTTTGGAGTTGGACTGGAACAGAATTAACTGAGAAAGCCAGTCAAGAATGGGCAAATGACTACTTGACTGAAGTTAAATGTATTTCTCTAAACGATGTTGATGGAGACGGCGCAATTGAAATTGTGCAAAGCGGTATTATTGCTGCTCAGGGTAGCTTTAACAGCAGCGATACAGCTCATGACCGGGCACAGTTGCGTATTTGGGCTTTTAGTGATAACTGGTTAACTTTAAAGCACTCTGTTGAATGGACATTTGACGATGGTTCTTGTGCTTGGAATGTTGGAAGCGGCGACCTCAACATGGATGGGGTCGTGGAAATAGTAACTATTGGATGTTCCGCTTATGGTAGCTTATGTGATCCAGACATGAGAATTTGGGCACTCGAAACCATGGCAGTAAACTATACATATGTTCTCCTTTCAGCTATAGTGGTGGGTTCACTTTTTGCTGTAATTATTTTTGCTATTATGATTTTGTTGAAGAAACGACGTTAACACCTGTTCTTTTTCCCTATAAATTATGGTATTTACAAGCTTGGAACATGTAAATAATTTAAACTGACAGTAAACGCTTTTAGGTTCTATTCAATGACCAAACTGCACGGATGTGTAGTAGATGTTGGGCGGCTTGTTCGGTGTATCTTCCAAAGAAAATTGTATGCGTGATTTATTCTTTGGAACTGACTATAACACTCATTTAGGAACAGAAGTCGGCGGGCTTGCGATACTTGATGGTGAAATAGAAACTGTTTCTCATGACATTAGCAACAGCCAGTTTAAATCTAAATTCTTGAAGCATAGTAAAGATTTGAAAGGAAACTTGGGTATAGGTGTAATTAGTGATACCCCCGAGGAGCAGCCCTTAAGGTTTGAATCGAAAATCGGTACCTTCGCTCTATGCACAGTTGGTTTAATTAAAAATTCTCAGCAACTTTTCTCTGATTTAATGGCTGATGGTGCCACTTTTAAGAAGACCATTCAAAAATCAGGTGTCAAGATTCCTAATCAAACTGAACTTGTCGGCGAATTAATTTGTACCGGCAACAACATTGTTGATGGCATACAAAAAATGTATGAACAGATTGAAGGTACTATTTCGCTACTTCTACTTTCTGAAAAAGACCACACTATATACGCTGCCGGAGATACATTTCCCCTTGTAGTAGGGTCAAAAGAATCAGGTTGGGCAGTTGCTTCTGAAACAACAGCTTTTCCAAATCTGGGTTATAGTGTACATAAGATTCTTGACTACCGCGAAATCGTTGCTATAAGCGAGAAAGGTTTAGAAACAAGAATTAAAACACATGGAAAAAAGAAGTTTTGTCCCTTCCTTCATATTTACTCTGGTTTTCCCTCATCTGATTTTTATGGTATAAACTCTGAAATTGTCAGGGAACGATGTGGCGGCTTCTTGGCAGAGACTGATAACGTAAAGGCTGACTTAGTTTTAGGAATCGCTGATTCTGGTCTTCCCCATTCTGTTGGTTATGTTAAACGAAAAATTGAACTCACAAAAGATACTGTGAAGCAGGCTCTCTCTGACCTTAAAGAAGGAAAAATTTCTTCTGCTGAATGTGAAGAAAAGATAAATTATGCTCTAACTTTAATGGCGCCTCTGCGTCGTCCACTAGTAAAGTATACTCCTGGTTGGGGAAGAAGTTATATTCCTCCAGTGCAGCAGAAACGTGAGTTAGTTGCCCAATACAAACAAGTACCTAATCCCCAGATGATTCAGGGAAAAAGCATAATTTTAGTTGATGACTCAATTAGACGTGGAACTCAACTTAGAAATCTTATACGAGAAAAAATTTTGCCCTTTGAACCTAAAGAAATTCATGGGCGGATAGCATCTCCTCCCCAATATTATCCCTGCGTTTATGATTTAGCGACTAAACCTAGAGATTTAATTACCCATAAAAGTATGGGTGGATTCTGCTCTGAAGAAACTGAGGCTGTGAAGCATGAATCAGACCTATTTAATCCAAATTTTGACTCTATAGTTGAAGAAATACGAAAACACATTGGTTTCACAACTTTACGTTTCCTTACAATTGAAGAAATGGTTAAGGCAGTGCTTGAAGCGCCAAATAATAAACATTTAAAGAAAGAAGATCTGTGCTTATACTGTTGGACTGGCTGCTTCTAAGATCTCTACCCTTTTAAGGGGGCAATGTGGTAAACTCTTTTTTCTCTTTTTAACTTGGCACAAAGACTATTTTTTATTTCTTATTTCATTATACCTCCTCTTTTTATCTTTAAAAACAACTATAAACCTGCAACCAAGTGCTATGGTGGCTCCGCTTTTAACTAGATTCTTATGAAAAATCTATGTTCATTGCTGGTTGAACTTTTATCTTGATTGTATTTTCTACATTTCGTATACACATAAGCTCAGTAATTCTTTGCTTAAGGCTTGAAGTTAGGGTGTTAAGTAAACAATAGAAAAATCAGAATAGACAACCACTTCTGCCTTAAACTGAAAAAGTTGGGGTCCTATTTTTTTAAAACATTTGTTCTTAATGAAAACTATTTTTTCGTCTTATTTCGCTTTTCTAGAAAAGTATATAACTTATATGCAAAAACTGAAGTTGAGGCAAAAACATTGTTAAAGTCAAATTCCATCCTTTTCTCGAAGTCTTATACTATTAAAAATAAATTCTGCAGATTTAGATACACACGAATTCTAAGTGTTGCTTTAGTGTTACTTTTGATATTTTCTTTATCTGTATCACTAGCAAATTCCGCTTATGTATTTGACGATAAAATAGGTAAAACTGAAGGCCAATTCTATTCTCCCCGTGGCGTGGCTACCGATGTATCAGGTAACGTTTATGTTTTAGATTATTTAGCTTGTGTTGTTCAGAAATTTAGCAGTAACGGTCTATTTCTGTCTTCTTGGGGTAGTGAAGGTTCTGGTGATGGCCAATTTTTACGTCCCTTTGATCTTGCTGTTGATGATGCAGGCAACGTATATGTCGCGGACAGTGGGAATAATCGTATTCAAAAATTCGATAACAACGGCTTCTTCTTGGGTAAGTGGGGTAGTGAAGGTTCTGGTGATGGCCAATTTTCTTCTCCTCGCGGTGTTGCTGTTGATGGCTCTGGTAACGTCTATGTGGCTGATTCAAGAAATAATCGTATCCAAAAATTCACTAGTACCGGCTCGTTTTTAGTTACATGGGGTGCCTTTGGCTCAGAAAATGGTCAATTCGATTATCCCTATGATGTTGCTGTTGATGGCTCTGGTAACGTCTATGTGGTTGACAGTAATAATAATCGTATTCAAAAGTTCGATAGTGCTGGCTTTTTCTTGGGTAAGTGGGGTAGCTATGGTTCTGGTGATGGCCAATTCGACTACCCTCGCAGTATAGCAGTTGATTCAGATGATAACATATACGTATTAGACACATACAATTATCGTATTCAGAAATTTACTAGTGCTGGCTTTTTCTTGGGTAAGTGGGGTAGCTATGGTTCTGGTGATGGCCAATTCAGTTATTCGCATAACATTGCTGTTGACGGTTCAGGTTATGTCTATATTGCTGACTCAAGTAATGTTTGTGTTCATAAATTCACTAACACTGGTATATTCATAGAAAAATGGGACAATTCAGGCAATGGAGAATTTAAGTATCCCTCAAAAGTAGCTGTTGACAATGAAGGCAATGTATATGTTTCTGACACCCTGAATAATCGTGTTCAGAAATTCGACAGTAACGGTGCCTTCGTTTTGAAATGGGGTAGTTACGGCTCCGAAAACGGCGAATTTATTGAACCTATTGGTGTAGCTGTTGATAATGAAGGCAATGTATACGTAGCTGACATAGGTAATCATCGTATTCAAAAATTCACTAGCACAGGTGTATTTTTGACAGTTTGGGGCACTGAAGGTAGTGGTAACGGTCAATTTCTGTCTGTTTATGATGTAGATGTTGATGATTCTGGAAACGTTTACGTATTAGACATTTCAAATGCCTGTATCCAAAAATTTAGCAGTAATGGAGTATTCTTGGCTAAATGGGGTAGCCAA
>Ga0209723_1001135_pt1 | contig 43825 bp, 36 predicted proteins | sample BiotimSIPDNA_2_FD_185750 | JGI IMG/M metagenome (GOLD analysis project Ga0209723, IMG submission 185750) | Anaerobic biogas reactor microbial communites from Washington, USA - Biogas_R2 time_0 SIP DNA (SPAdes) (version 2) | ecosystem: Engineered > Bioreactor > Anaerobic > Unclassified | place... | reverse complement strand
TGCTGGTTAAGGTTTCCAGATACTGCCGATCTTCTTTGCTGAGTTGTACGTGTTGTTTTTTCATCCGGTCATGCTGACACATTTGACCGGTTTGTCAAAAGCTCTGCGTTTCTTATTTTACGGAGTACTATGTTGGGCTATGCACCGCACGAAATTCACAACGTGCTAGACGAATGGCTCAGTCGCGTTCATCCAGACGATTCGGCAGGTGTCCAACGGGATTTGGAAGCCTATTTTAGCGGTGCTGCACCGGTTTTTCACAACGAACATCGCCTCTTGTGCAAAGATGGGACGTATAAGTGGATTCTTGATCAGGGCAAGATCATTCAATGGACGGATGATGGCAAACCCCTAAGGATGATCGGCACACATCACGATATCGACGAACGCAAGCGCGCGGAGGAAGCGCTGCGTGCCAGCGAAGAACAGTATCGTTTTATCACCGCAAGCATCAGCGACGTTATCTGGACGCTCGACGTCGAAGCGCAGCGCTTTACCTACGTCAGCCCTGTGGTGAAGCGCCTCCGTGGTTATACTGCCGAGGAGGTCATGGCCCAGCCGATGGACCAGGCTCTCACCCCTGAACATGCGGCTCGCATCCGCCAATTGCTGGCGGAACAACTACCCATCTTTCTTGATGATGAAGAGGCGGGGCGCACCCGCTCTTTCATCGAAGAAGTACAGCAACCCTGCAAGGATGGGACCCTGGCCTGGACGGAAATACTGGCCAGACTTGTGCGCAATCCTCGTACCGGTTGCATCGAAGTCCATGGCGTCACGCGTGACATCTCTGAGCGTAAACGGGCAGAGGAAGCTCTGCGACAGAGCAGAACCCTGCTGGAGCAGACCATCCAGGCGTTGGAGGATCGCGAGCGCTTCCTCGCAATGTTGAATGACGTCACTTATGTGGCCTTGGACACACCGGATCTGTACACGATGTTACAGGCTCTGGCCGACCGGTTAGGAGAACTGTTCCATGCCGACAGTTGTTACATCACGCTGTGGGACGAAGCCACACAGACTGTCATCCCCACCGCTGCTTATGGTCCCTTGCGCGATACCTATTCCAAGGAACAGCCAATCGTGCAGGCCCAGGCTCAACCACGCGAAGGAACGATGACTGAGTCGGTATTGCTCGCCGGACATACGCTCGTTGCCGAAGATGTGTTCAATACGCCTTACCTTAGCCCACGCATCGCAGCTCAATATCCAGCGCACTCGATGATCGGGTTACCACTCATCGCCGGTGTGCGCAAACTGGGCGCTGCCTTGATTGCTTACGATACACCCCATCAATTTACAGCGGATGAGATCGCGCGGGCGGAACAAACGGCTCAACAGATCTCGCTGGCAGTGGCGAAATCTCTGTTATTGCGGGAGTCGCAATCGCTCTGGCAAGAGGCAGAGACGCTGCGCGCGGCGGCATTGACGCTCACAAGCGCGTTGGATCACGATGAGGTGATGGATCGCATTTTGGCACAATTGCAGCAAGTGGTGCCCTACGATACGGCCTCTGTCCAACTACTGCGCGAACGTCCAGATGAAGGTAAACCGTGGCTGGAGATTGTCGGCGGGCGCGGATTCACCAATTGGGAAGAGATTATCGGTGTCACATTCGACCCCGAACAAACGGACAACCCTAACTTTGAAGTGATACGCTCGCGGGCGCCATTCATTGTGGATGATGGACCGGCAGTGTATGCGGGCTTTCACCAGTCGCCCCATGCCGAGGCCGGTATCCGTTCCTGGCTCGGTGCGCCGATGTTCGTAGGCGACCGATTGATCGGGATGATCACGTTGGATAAGATCGAGCCGAGGTTTTACACGCCGGAACATGCTCGGCTGGCCGAGACGTTTGCCGCTCAAGCTGCTGTTGCGATCGAGAACGCCCGGCTTTACCAGGCGCTGCGCGATCACGCCGGACAGTTGGAGGCGCAGAATCTTGAACTGCGCAAACTTACGTTGGCGATCGAGCAAAGTGGCAGCATCATCGAGATCACGGACACTGCCGGCGTCATACAATACGTCAACCCGCGCTTTGAAGAAGTCACCGGTTACACCGCGCGTGAGATGTTAGGGCAAGATCATAGCCGTTTGTACTCAGGTGAGCAGGATGCCGACTTCTACCGGGTTTTGTGGGACACGATCAGAAGCGGGCAGATTTGGCGTGGTGAGTTCCGTAACCGGCGCAAAGACGGCACGCTGTATTGGGAATCGTCCACCATTGCGCCGGTGCAAGACGCCACCGGGCAAACCACCAACTATATTGCGATCAAAGAAGACATCACTGCGCGCAAGGAGGCGGAAGAGGCACTGCGGCGTAACGCCGAACAACTGGCGGCGCAAAACGCCGAATTGGATGCTTTTGCACACACCGTCGCCCACGACCTCAGGGAGCCGTTGGGGCTGGTCATCGGCTATGCACGACTTTTGGAGCAGGACTATCAAGCATTATCTTATGCTGACCTTTCTACTTCTATTTTGACACTGCGACGTTACAGCGAAAAACTGGATATTATCATCAGAGAGTTATTATTATTGGCCAAGATACGCAAAGAAGAGGTGACTCCTGTTCCTCTGGCGATGGGGGAGATCGTCCAAGAGGCATGCGCGCGATTTGAGTTGGTCGTCAAAGAAACGGGAGCGCATGTCAACATGCCCGATCTCGCCGAATGGCCTGTGGCACTTGGCCACGCCCAGTGGGTCGAAGAAGTGTGGGCTAACTACATCAGCAACGCACTCAAGTACGGTGGACGTCCCCAGGATGGCATCTCGCCACACGTCGAACTGGGCTACACGATACTTGAAGCTGGGAGCTTGGGACTTGATCCAACATTGGATATCGGGCAACCAGCAAGCGGCAATCAGCAACCAGTAACCAGTGTCCAGTTCTGGGTGCGCGATAATGGCCCTGGCCTCACATCGGAGGCGCAGGCCAAGTTGTTTGCACCATTCACCCGCCTGGAGCAGATACGCGCGCAAGGCCACGGCCTGGGCCTCTCCATTGTCCGTCGCATCGTCGAAAAACTCGGCGGTGAAGTCGGCGTCATCAGCGCGCCCGGCGAGGGCAGTTGCTTCTATTTCACTCTGCCCGCAGAAAAGAATTATGATTCATGATTCTTCTCTCTTGTCTCCTCCGCATTACAAGGTACAATAAAGATTGTCGCCAAAAACATCCGCTCCCTACTATTAGGGAGCGAATTGTTATTATACGGTAACCAGCCATGCCACCGCGACAATCAGACCAGGAGACTAACGACTACCGGACTATCTGACTATCAACTATCAGGCTATTTCCACAGGAGGGGGGCCTATGGAAACACCATCATTGACGCATCTGTATCCGCGCCAGCGCGTCGACGAACACGACGCCTGTGCTATCGTGGCTTCAATCCGCACGAGCGGCGAAGCCACCCATGGGAACCTCAAGCGCATCATCGAAGCCTTGAGCCAGATGGGGCATCGCTCCGGCGACGTGCAGAGCGAGGGGGGACGGCTGCGGCGTGCTCACCGACATTCCGCGCAGCCTGTGGGCTATCGCGCTCGAAGAGGCCGGGCGGCCCGCGTGGCTGTCCGACGACAAGCGCTTCTTCGTCGGGCATCTGATGATTCCCAACGCGCCGCGCGCGCACGTTCAACAATGGCAGGCGCGCGCGTTGGATCTCATCGCCGAAAGTGGCGCCGACCTGCTGTTGGAGTGTCCCGGGGTAACGCGCCGCCAGGCGTTGGGCCGGTTGGCGTTGGCGCAGGAACCGCTCTTACGGTGAGATCAACACGATCATCCGCCTGCGCGAACAGGCCGAGATGCTGGGGACGCAGTTGGTGGACGGCGGCAGCGACTCACAGGACGTCAACCGGCTGCTCGAAACCTTCATCCACCGCTACGGCTTTACGTTGATCGAGGCCCTGGAGCTGATCTTCCCGCCGATTCTGAGCGAAGTCGAGCGCCTGCCCACTGACCTGAACCTGACCGGCTACGACGGCGGGACGGGCGCGGCGCGCGCGCACAGCTTGCAGCACGTTGGCCTGCCGGTGGACATCGGCATTGTGGAAGCGCACCACGCGCTGCTGGCGAGCGGGATGCGCAAGCGCGTCGAGTTGTGGGCCGACGGCGCGGTTCGTTCGCCCGATGACGTGGTCAAGCTGATGTGCATGGGCGCGAACCGCGTGGGGTTTGGGACGGTCGCCATGCTGGCGCTGGGCTGTCTGCTGTGCCGCCAGTGCAAGACCGGCATGTGCCCGATGGGGATCACTACGCAGGTCAAGACGGCGGACGAGGCGGCGGAACAGGGCTTCAAACGCTTTACGCCACTGGATTACGCGCAGTCGGTGGAAGGGCTGGTGCGGCTGTTCGGCGCGTTCGGCGATGAAGTGAGAGCGATTGCTGCGCGGTTAGGCGTGGCGCGCCTGCAAGACCTGGTGGGCCGCGCCGAGCTGTTGGAGCAGACGTCGCATTTCTTGCGCTTCAATCTGGCCGACCTCTTGACGCCCGCGACGAGCGCACCGGGAGACCGCCCGGCGGGTTTAGTGCCGCTGCGTCGCCCGCGCAACCACCTGACACCACCGTGGTCTCCAACCTGGTGATGGAGACGATTGCCGGCGGTGAAAATATTGTCGCCTTTCCGGTCACCATTTTCGTCGAGGGCGGCGCGCAAGATGGTGTCGCCAAAGGGCTGTACGGCGGGCGGGTGGTCGTCCTCAAAGGCTACAACCACAACGGCGTGCGCATCGACGGCGCGGTGGGTAAGGGATTGGCTTACGGCGCGATCGAAGGCCTGATCGTCGTCCAGGGGAACGCCGACAGCCGCGCGTGCGTGCGGCTCTCCGGCGCGGACGTTATCATCGGCGGTGAGGTCACACAGCCGGTGAACGATGCCCTGGGCTTTATCGGCGCGCACGCCAACGTCAAGGGCTTTTTGTGCGAGTACATGACCGCCGGGCGCGTGTTGGTGATGGGCGCCCCCGGCCCGTGGATCTGCGCCGGGATGACGGGCGGCGTGCTCTATTTGCGCCTGTGGCCGGAGATGGGCCTGGACGTGGCCGCGATTCGTCGCCGTATCGCGTGTGGCGCGAACGTCACGCTCGGCCCGGTGACGGCGGAGGACGGCGTCAACCTGAGCGGACTGCTCAACGCCTACGCCGGCGAATTGGCGCGCAACCACCAACATGCTGAAGCCGAGAAGGTACGCGCGCTGTACAACGATTGGGAGCGGCGGTTCGTCAAAATCACGCCACGCAAGGCCAGTGTGGAGCCTATAGCGGCCGGCGCGACGGGTTGAAAGCGGATACTTCTCAACTCATCAAAATTCGACCGGGCATATTTTGAACCACAGAGGCACGGAGGACACGGAGAAAAAATCTCTGTGATCTCTGCGACTCTGTGTTAACTCAGCTCGCCTGCCTGAATCGCTGCCCCAAATTTTCGGTTTTGTAGTATGCTTGAGTGTGAGTTCGTGAAGATTTGTGGTCTCATTTTGGGGGGTGTGATGAAAAAACTGTTAGGGTCGTTCACAAAAAAGCAACAACTTATTCTCATCGGCATGGCTGTGATGACGTGTGTGATAGTGGCATTGCTGGGCAGTGCTGTGGTTTCGCAGATGACGCGCCAGGCAGCTATGCCGCCCGCGCCGGCTGTTACTGCGATGCCAGCCTCAGTCACGCCGACTCCTGAGCCAACGCTCCCACCGCCTCCCACCTGGACGCCCAAGCCCGAAATACAAATTCTTATCGACACACCCGCGTTCGAGGAGTCGCGCTGTCCCTTCGATGTGCCGCTTGGTGCAGAAGTGGATTGTGGCATGGTCGTCGTGCGCGAAGACCGTGACGATGACGATCCCAACGACGTGATCCGCCTGGCCGTGGCTGTCTATCACAGCACCAGCGCTGCCCCGCAACCCGATCCGGTGATCTTTTTGCAGGGTGGGCCGGGCAGTGGGGCCGTCGCAGACATCGTCATGGCCTATGACACCCTCATCGCGCCGATCCTGGCCGAACGCGACTTTATCGTGTTTGACCAACGTGGTACGGGGCTTAGCCAGCCATTGCTTGATTGCCCGGAGTATTCGTGGCTGGTCGAGCGCCAATTGCGGCAAGGTTTCTTCCCCGGCGATGAAGACCATGAGCGTTACAACACCGCTTTGCTGAGTTGCCGCGATCAATTGACGTTGCGGGGGGCCAACCTGGCGGCCTATACCAGTGCCGCCAGTGCTGCCGACATCAACGACATCGTCACCGTCCTGGGATACGAGCAGGTGAACCTCTATGGCGCATCCTATGGCACACGTCTAGCCCAAACGGTGATGCGCGATTTCCCGGGCATCGTGCGCAGCGCGGTGCTCGATTCGGCGCTGCCCCTCGAAATCCACATCTACAACGAGCAGGCCGCCAAGACCAACTACGCGCTCAACAAGCTGTTTGATGGATGCACTGCGCATCCCGCGTGCAATGCGGCTTATCCTGATCTGGAGGGGACGTATTACGACCTTGTGGCGAAGTTGGACATCGAGCCGCTTCCGGTGTGGGGCGTCGTAGGGAGCGATGGACGCATGTTCAATGTCAACGTGAACGGCGTGGAGCTGACCAGCGCCGTCTTCTTTGCTATGTACGCCACCGACCTTATTCCGATGGCTCCACAGATGATCGATGACGTGAGTAAGGGCGACTACACGTGGCTCCGCCTCTTTCTCGGCGTGCCGATGAATATGGGCGATAGTCTCGGCCTCGGCATGATGTTGTCGGTCAACTGTCACGAGGAGATTTTTTCGACCACGCCGGAGGAGATCAACGCCGCCAATGACGCCTATCCCAACACGGCAGCCTTTGGCCATTCGGCGCTTTTCGGCAGCGCGGAAGAGCACTACGCGCTGTGTGAGGCCTGGGGAGCCGCGCCGTTCGACCCGCGTGAGGTTGAGCCAGTGCGCAGTTCTATCCCGGCGTTGATCCTTGTGGGTGAGTACGATCCGGCGACGCCGCCGATGTTTGGCCGTCAGGTGGCGGATAACCTACCCAACAGCTATTTCTTCGAGTTCCCCGGCCGCGGCCACACGTCTACCATCGACGCCCTCGATGAGGGCCGCAACTGTCCCTTCGGAATGGTGTTGGCGTTTTTGGCCGATCCTACGACCGAACCGGACAGCGCGTGTATCGACGAGATCACCGGACCGGATTTCCTGGTGGATTAACAGGATAGTTTCCACTCTTTGGTTATGGTCTGTCTTGCGCTTTCGACTATAATGGAAGTTGTGGGCGTTCGCTGACTCGCCCATTTGTACATTCTTTCGCGAGGAGTACTCATGCTCGTTGTTATCCTGGTGCTGTTAACCCTGGCCTTGCCACTATTTCTTTATGGGACGTTCTACGTGGCGCGGGGAATTCTACGCGGACTGCGGAGCACCATATGGCACGAGACTTCCGGTGTGATTCTACTTTCCAAAGTCGAACGCTTTTACCGGGGCAAAGACCTCGCCAAAGAGATATTGATCCTCTCCTATCACTACACTGTAGATGGCCAAGTGCGCCAGGGAAATCGTGCGTCGTTCAACAACTTCACTTGGTTCTTCGGCGATTTGAAGAAACTGGAAGCACAATACCCACAGGATCGAAAAGTGACCGTTTACTACGATCCGTTAACACCTGAGAATGCTGTACTCGAAAAAGGGATAGCCCGCGCAGACATCATTCTGTTGTGCGTTTTGGCATTGATCGATGCTGGTATTCTGTTGATTTGGATTCCACCGATGCCGGTACTGATTCTCCTCGGCGTCGCGTTGATCCTTTATCTCATCCTAGTCTTCCGGGTGTTACGTCAGTTGAAGCAAGACAACGTCCCAGGGTTTTAGGGAGCGCTATGGCGATGAAACCTGAACCGGTGATAATCGTGATCTTCGGTGCATCCGGCGACCTGGCGCGACGCAAACTCGGACCCGCGCTGCACAGTTTGGCCTGTGATGGGCTGCTCCCCGCACAGACGCGGATTGTCGGTGTGGCGCGCTCGTCCCTTTCGGACGAGGATTTTCGCGCGCAAATTTACGAAGGCGTGAAATCCTACTCGCGCCTCAATTCCGATCAGTGTGCGCTGTGGGAGAATTCCGAGGAGCGTTACACCTACCTCTCCGGTGATTACGATGACCCCGAGACGTATCAACACCTCGCGCGGTATCTGGCGCAGCTTGAGGCGCAATCCGATGCGCCGGGCAACCGCCTCTTCTATCTTTCGACGCCGCCATTTCTCTATCCCGTCATCGTGGAACAGTTGCGCCGCGCCGGCCTCAATCGCCAGGAACAAGGCTGGACGCGCATCATTATCGAGAAGCCCTTCGGCCACGACCTCGCCAGTGCCCGGGAACTCAATGCGCAAGTCCACACCGCCTTTGATGAGCAGCAGGTGTACCGCATCGATCACTACCTGGGCAAGGAAACGGTGCAGAACATCCTGGCGTTTCGCTTTGCCAATGCCATTTTCGAACCGTTGTGGAATCGCAACTACGTCGCGCACGTGCAAATCACCGTGGCAGAGACGGACCTGGTGGGACAGCGGGCCGGGTACTACGACGAATCCGGTGTGCTGCGCGATATGTTCCAGAATCACCTGTTGCAGTTGCTCACCCTCACGGCGATGGAGCCGCCCTTCGCCTTTGATGCGCGGGCGCTGCGTGATGAAAAAGTCAAAGTCCTCCATGCCGTGCGCGCGCTTCACCCGGATGACCTGGTGCTGGGGCAGTATGACGGTTATCAGGACGAGGACGGCGTTGCCCAATACTCACAGACGGCGACTTTTGCGGCGCTGCGTCTCTTCATCGACAACTGGCGCTGGCAGGGTGTCCCGTTCTATTTGCGCTCCGGCAAGGGTCTGCCCCACAAGTTGACCGAGATCACCGTCGAGTTTAGGCGCGTGCCGCACTTGCTCTTCCCAGAGAACGTCGACCTGACACCCAACCATCTCTCCCTTTGCATTCAGCCCGACGAGGCCATCCACCTGAATTTTGCGACCAAGATGCCCGGTGCGGGGATGCGTGTTGAGCCGGTGGATATGAAGTTCTTCTACGGCAAGCACTTTGGCAAGACCGCCCTGTTGGAGGCCTACGAACGCTTGCTGCTCGACGCGCTGCAAGGCGACGCCTCGCTCTTCATCCGCGCCGACGAAATCGAGCTGGCGTGGGGTCTCATCGACCCGCTGGCGGAAGCCAGACAGCCCATTCCGTACCCAGTAGGCAGTTGGGGACCGCCGGACGCCGAGGCCCTCATCGCGCCGGAACAGAGCGTCTGGCATACAGGCTGCGTAGCCCCGAAGAAATAACCTATGGCGATCAACATTTTCATATTCCTTTTTGTCGCCTTATTGTGGGGCCTGCTCTATGCCTTCCCGCTGCGACGGACAACAACGCGGGCAGAGTTCAAGCCATTGCGCCCTTTCCTGATCGCGTTTAGTGTGATTTTCCTGGGGAATGCCTTTTTAGCAGGACTCGGCATGCGCAGTTTGTGGGCGGCTGCTGTTTCTCCGGCGGTGACGTCGCTGCGCGCGTTCGAGGCTTCTCCGACCAACGAACCGGTGATCCTCGACGGCATCGTGAGCATCGATAATCCGGTGGCACTGGCAAACTACGCAGCCTACACCGCATGTGACGAGGACACGTGCGCGCTCGGTTACGTGCCGAGTAATCTACGCATCACGCTGGACGGCGGTGATGTGATCCTGCGCAACAACGATTTTCAAGCGTCGGCATGGCCTGCCGCCAACAATCCGCCAGAGCCACTCTCCACCGCGAATTACCTCGCGCCCGGCGAGCCGGTGGTCGTCGCTGGTGGGAAGGAAGCCACCGGAACTGTGTGGGCCGAGATCGTCTACGTGGGAACGCACCGCGCGTTTGTCAGCCGGGCCAGACAGCGGTTGAGCATCCCTGCGGTGTTGATGCTTTTGAATCTTGCCGGCGCGGTCAGCGTCATCGTCTTAACGCGGCGTCGCTGGCGTGAGGTGGAATCTTGACCATGAATTTTCACCAATCTTCACGCAAAGAGGCCTTTCATTCGTGGAATTTCGTGAAGATTCGTGGTTTCACATGAGGAGATGATGACCGATGTTACTCACTGAACCAGACCGTATCGAACGTGACGCTATGGGCGAAGTTCATGTCCCAGCCCATGTGTTGTGGGGTGCGCAGACGCAACGCGCCGTCGAAAACTTCACCATCTCTGGTCAACGTTTTGGCCGCCGGTTTATCGCGGCCCTGGGGCAGGTCAAATACGCCTGCGCGCGCGCCAATCTGGACCTGGGTCACCTCGATCCGCGCTTGTGGGCGGCCATCGCCCAGGCTTGCGACGAGGTCAGCGCCGGAGACCTGGACGCGCATTTCCCCATCGACGTGTTTCAAACCGGCTCCGGCACGTCGACCAATATGAACGCCAATGAGGTGATTGCCAATCGCGCCATCCAACTGCTCGGCGGCGAAGTGGGGAGCAAGTCGCCGGTCCATCCCAACGACCACGTCAACATGAGCCAGTCCAGCAACGACGTGATCCCCACTGTGATCCACGTGGCGGCGACGCTGGCGCTGCGTGACGATCTGCTTCCGGCGTTGGCGCACTTGCACGCCCTCTTGCTCTCCAAAGCCATCGCGTTCGACGCTATCGTCAAAACCGGGCGCACCCATTTGCAGGACGCGACACCCATCCGCCTGGGACAGGTCTTCGGGGGATACGCGGCGCAGATCGAGCAGGCGACGTTCCGGGCGCAGCGTGCCGTCGCGGCCCTGCGGGAATTGCCGCTGGGCGGCACGGCCGTCGGCACCGGTATCAACTGCCCGGCCGGTTTTGCGGAACGCGCCATCGCCCATCTTAACACAGCCTTGGGGACGGGCTTCGTCGAAGCGCACAATCACGTGGAAGCCAATGCTGCCCGCGACGCGCTGGTCGAAGCCTCCGGCATGCTCAAAACGATTGCTGTGAGCCTGCACAAAGTTGCCAACGACATCCGCTGGCTGGCTTCGGGACCGCGCAACGGCTTGGGGGAACTGCGTCTGCCCGCCGTGCAGCCTGGCTCGTCGATTATGCCGGGTAAGGTGAACCCGGTGATTCCGGAGGCGGTGATCATGGCCTGCGCGCAAGTGATCGGCTGCGATGCGGCGATTACGTTCGGTGGGTTGGGGGGCTACTTCGAGCTAAACTTGATGATGCCGCTTATCACCCATAACATTCTCAACGCCATCGCGCTGCTGGCGAACGCGACGGAAGTCTTCGCCGACCGCTGCATCATCGGTCTCGAGGCCGACGTCGACCGGTGCAGTGAAACCGTGGAGCGCAATCTGGCGCTGGCGACCGCGCTGGCTCCCGCGCTCGGCTACGATAAAGCCGCCGAGATCGCGAAGGAGGCCCAATCCACCGGTAAAACCGTCCGCGAAATCGCCGAGGCGTGGAACGTGCTGCCTGCAGAGATGCTGGCCGTCTTGCTCAATCCTTATCGGATGACAGAGCCGGACGGGGAATAGCAAATGGCAAATGGCTGACTGCTGATCGCTGAAAGCTAATAACACTCCAGGAGGTTAATCTATGCGTAGAATTGCTGTTTTGACAAGTGGTGGGGATGGCCCGGCGCTCAATGCGTGCATTCGCGCGGTCGCACGTGAGGCTTTTCATCACGGCTTGAAGGTCTATGGTGTGCGTTGGGGCTACAAAGGCCTGATCAATGGCGAGATCGACGAGCTGACCAGCCGGGATGTCGGCGGCATTATGAATCGCGGCGGCACGTTCCTGGGAACGGCGCGCTGCCCGGAGTTCAAGGAGCTTAAGGTACGGCGCACTGCGCTTCGCCAGATGAACCAGGAAGGCATCGAGGGGTTGGTGGTGATCGGGGGCAATGGCTCACTGGCGGGCGCCTTGGCCCTGCACGAGATGGGCTTTCCCACATTCGGCGTTCCCGCATCCATCGACAACGACATCAATGGCACGGACATGGCGGTTGGCGTGGACACCACGTTGAACACGATCCTGGACGCCATCGACCGCATCAAGGATACGGCGGCTTCGCACCAGCGCGCTTTTTTGGTTGAGGTGATGGGGCGCGATTGCGGCTATCTGGCCCTGGCAAGTGGCATCGCCGGCGGGGCGGAGCTGATTCTGGTGCCGGAACACGAAGGCCCGTCGTTAGAGACGATTGCCGATACCGTCGTCGAGGCGTACACGCGGGGGAAAGCGCATTGCATCCTGGTGATCGCTGAAGGTTGGAAGCCTGGAACACAGGCCGTGGCAGACTATCTCAGCGCGCGCAAGGCCGAGCTTGGTTTTGATGTGCGTGTGACCGTGCTGGGCCACGTGCAGCGCGGTGGGCGGCCTTCTGCGTATGATCGTCTCCTGGCGACGCGGATGGGAGCGTATGCTGCCGATCATCTGATCGACGGTGAGAGCGGTCAGATGGCCGCCATGCGGGGCAATGTGTTGGAATCTTTCCCGCTCGCAGAGGCCGTGAAGACGCTGAAGCCACTTAACCTGGCGCTACTGGGTCTGTCCGAAGTGATGGACTGATGTTCAGGTAGCGCGACCCACAAGCTGTTCGGTCAACGCGTAGAGCGCGGCTTGTGCTTCGCCGGTCCCTTCGGAGCGGGCCAGTGCTGCGAGTGCGGCCTGGTGGTGTGCGAGGGCCTGTGTGCGGGTGTATTCCTGGCTGCCCGCCGCTTCCAGCAGGATCAATCCTTCGGTCACTTGCGCGTCGCCGAGTGGAGCGTCCCCGGCTATAAGCGCCTGAAACTCTGCGCTGTGTGCCATCCCGTGGAGGATGGGCAGCGTCTTTTTACGGTTGCGTAGATCTGACCCCACTGGTTTGCCCGTTTGTGCGGAATTGCCCCACAGTCCGAGCCAATCGTCCTGCATCTGGAAGGCCAGACCGAGTTCTACGCCAAACTCGCGTAGCGCCGCAAGACGAGGCTCTGTCGCGCCAGCGAGTATCCCACCAAGCTCGCAGGCCAGGCCGAGCAGCGCCGCCGTTTTGCCCTGGATCATCGTCAGATAAGTCACCTCGTCAACCTGCCTCTCGGCCTCGAAGGAGAGATCAAGATGCTGGCCCCCGGTGATGTGCAAAATCGCGTCGGTGTAAAGGTTTACGGCGCGCAATACCGTCTCCGGAGACACCCCCGTGGTTTGCAGATCGAACAGGCTGCGGTACGCAAGCGCGAAAAGCGCATCGCCGGCGTTGATGGCCTGGGGCTCGCCCCACACCGACCATAGCGTTGGACGTCCACGACGGGTGCGGTCGTGGTCTTCGATGTCGTCGTGAATGAGTGTGAAGTTGTGCAGCAATTCGATGGCTGCCGCCGCGGGGATCGCCTGTTGCCAGTCGCCCCCCTGAGCCTCGCAGGCCAGCAGCAGGAACACGGGCCGCAGTCGTTTCCCGGCTTTATCCAAGGTGGGCTGAAATGCGGTATTGACCCAGCCAAGGTGATAACGCAGCATTCCGTAGAGCATGTCAGGCGTTGTATCGGGGATGGCCTGTCGCATCGTGGCTTCAAGCGCTGGTAAATAACGCGTAAAAGGGTCCATCATTACACCTCCCTATCAAGCTAGAAAAGTTTCAGCGCACACGTTCAACCAGGTATTTGGCGAGACTTTGTAATCCGGTTCTAATTAGACTATTTCCAAAGGCGTTTGCCTGAGTTGTGCAATCGTCGGCGCGCCAGCTGCAAACATCGCGATGCTCAACTGCCGGCGGATGATTTCGACGCGTTCGTAGAGTGCCTGCGTCGATTCGGCCGCCGCCTGGAGCAATACCGCCGCCATCGTGGCGACATCTGCCCCGAGCGCCAGGACTTTGGCGATATCTACACCTGTGCGTATCCCGCCACTGGCGATCAGCGGGATGTCCGGCGCGACCTGACGCACGTCCCGTATGGCTTGCGCGGTAGGAATACCCCAATCGCGGAACGCCACCGCTACATCGCGCTGCACCGCATCCTGTCCGCGGTACATCTCGACCTGGCTCCAGGAGGTGCCGCCGGCTCCTGAAACATCCAGTGCCGTCACGCCCGCGTTGACGAGCAAGCGCGCAGCTTCCGTGGATAAACCCCATCCTACCTCTTTGACGATGACCGGCACTTCGAGCGCGCGACATACGGCCTCGATCTGCCTCACAATCCCGGCAAAGCGCGTATCCCCCTCGGGTTGGAGGGCCTCTTGCAGGGGATTGAGATGCAGGAAAAGGCCATCAGCTCCAACGAGATCGACGAGGCGGCGGCAGGCGTCGGGGCCATAGCCGTAGTTGAGTTGCACCGCGCCGAGATTGGCCAGCAGCAGAATGTCGGGCGCGTAACGGCGGACCTGGAAGGTCGTTAGGGCTTGCGAGTCTTCCAAAGCCGCGCGCATTGATCCTAGCCCCATACCGATGCCGGTTACCTGTGCTACTTCGGCGAAGGCGCGGTTGATGTTGCCCGTCCGTGGTGTGCCGCCGGTCATCGACGCGATTAGCACTGGGAAAGCCAGGCGGTGACCGAGGAAATGCGTCGTGGTATCCACATCGGCAAGGTCACATTCTGGCAGCGCCTGATGGGTAAACCGGTAACGTTCCAGGCCAGTCGTTACCCGGTCGAAAGATACATCTTCTTCCAGGTTGATGCGGATATGTTCGTCCTTGCGCGTGCTGGTTTGTGAATCGGTCATTGTGTTATCCTCGTCTGGCCTGCTGCCAATATACCGTAAAAGCACCATCCCGTCAATGTGGGTATTCTTGACTTTTGCTCTGCTGTTGATAAAATACAACCATAGGTTGCAGATCGCATCCATACCAATTATGCCACAATTGAGGAGGTAATTCCAATGAGTGATGTGTTTGATCGCGTGAAAAACATTATTGTTGAGATCCTGGCGACTGAGCCGGACAAAGTGATACCAGACGCGAGCTTCCGGGACGACCTGGGGGCAGATTCTCTAGATCTGGTGGAACTGATTATGGCTTTCGAAGATGAATTCGGCGGGCGTATTTCGGACGACGATGCACGCAGCATCACCACCGTGCAGGCGGCGGTCGACTACGTCGAAAAGCGGATGACTGTCGGGCAATAATTTCCCTTTGCATTTTCGTGAAGGCCACCGGAGAACGGTGGCCTTTTGATATGCGCATAGGTTTACTTGCAGACACGCACATTCCCTATCGAGCGGATACTATCCCCGCTGCGGTATTGGATGCATTGCGAGGCGTCGATCTGATCCTCCATGCGGGTGACGTCGATGAACCCTGCGCGTTGGGTGCGTTGCGTGAACTTGCGCCAGTACACGCTGTGCGCGGTAATTATCACCTCCTCGATGGTTCCTCCGGTGGTGCGTCGCTGCCGGAAACGGTTGAAATTGAGGCCGCCGGTTTCCATATTGGTGTCATCCATGGGCATCGCATGGGACCGGCGACTTGGTTTTGGAAATTCTACCTGCTGTTGGAAAATATGCGTGGGCGATGGGCGTCGCCGGCGTATGACCGCGCCATCGCCCGTAACCTGTTGCGCCGTTTCCCCCAGGCTGACATTATTGTCTTTGGGCATACACACCGCTTCTATCAAGCCTACTGGGACAAAACACTGTTGATCAACCCCGGCGCGGCGCTACGCACGGCGTATTTCAACGCCCCTTACACACCTTCACTGGCGCATTTGATCCTTGAACCTGGCCGGCCTCCAGAAGTCCATAAAGTCCAAATCTGACAAAATCTGACAGGTTTTCTGAAACCTTTCGATCTAGATTGCGTTAGTATACGGTTAAAAAAAGAGAGGAATTTATATAAAATCCTTGACGTAACGGGTTAGCTATGATATAATTGCAATGTTGACGGGATAACGGAGGAACCCGTGCGATGATAAAGGTTAACCTTATTGCACTCATCCATGCCAAACCCGGCGCTCGCGAAACAGTCGTTCTGGACACAGGCAATGTTATCGTCGACGATCTGGATCTGGGCTATCTCAAAGGTACACTTCACTTCACCCGTATCACTTATGGGATTCTAATTGCAGGGACGCTTGACGCCACAGTCAAAACCGAGTGTACTCGTTGTTTGACGCTTTTCTATCAACCTATAGTTATTGAATTAGAGGACACCATAAGTCTCCCTGGAGCAGATTTAACCCCGGAACGTCCTGTACGTGTCGTTGAGGATGGTTGGATCAATTTATCTCCGCTTATCCGCGAAAACGCCTGGGTTGCCGTACCCGTCAAGCCAATTTGTACGCCAGATTGTCAGGGAATTTGCCCGGACTGTGGCGGAAACATCAACTTGGGCGAGTGTACGTGCGACAAGGTTGCTCCCATTGATCCGCGTTGGGGCGTATTACAAGCTTTGTTAGAAACAACCGGGTAAATTTTTGTTACCTGGATAAACGGACGTCTGTTTAGGGTGGGTCCGTTAGAAACAACTTGGGTTACACATTTTACAAAACTCAAGGAGGCCTATGGACATTGTCAATGAATTATTGGAAAAGGCGGAATCTCAGGGATATTTGGCCATAGAGGACGTTTTGGACTCCCTGGGAACGGTAGAGGAAGATGGGCCGCTGGATACCGTCTTAGGGGAGTTGCGACAGGCGGGTGTTGAGGTTGAGACGGCTGACGATGACGAGGATGTGGATGAGGTCGACGACTTCGAGCCTTCACTGGATGACATCGTCAATGAAGAGATCGAAGTTTGGGATGACGAGATGTACGACCTCGACGGGATTGGGGTCGATGACACGGTAGCGCTTTATTTGCGGGAGATGGCGCGCGTGCCTTTGCTCACTAATGAGGAAGAAGTCAGCATAGCCAAGAAGATCGAACATGGCCGCGAGGCTAAGCGTCTGCTCCAAAATAACGGGCATCACACGGCTGATGAGCTTGCCTGTCTCGAATCCGTGCTTCACGAAGGCGTCGATGCCCGCGATCACCTGATCCGCGCCAACACCCGCCTTGTCGTCAGCATCGCCAAAAAATACATCGGGCGCGGCGTTCCTTTCCTGGACTTGATCCAGGAGGGCAATCTTGGGCTGATGAAGGCTGTCGAAAAGTTCGAGTACCAACGCGGTTATCGCTTCAGCACCTACGCGACGTGGTGGATTCGCCAGACGATCACCCGCGCGATCGCGGATCAGGGCCGCACCATCCGCGTGCCGGTTCACATGAGCGATCGTATCCGCCGGTTGTACCGTCGCGCGCAGGAAATCGAGCAGGAGCGCGGCACCCGTCCCACGCCGGAAGAACTGGCGGAGGAGATGGGGCTGGAACCGCGCAAGGTGCAATGGATGATGCGTGTCTCCTGGCAGCCATTGAGCCTGGAGCGTCCCGTCGGCGAAGATGACGACAGTGAATTGAGCAACTTCATCGAAGACGACCGCACCCTCACCCCACCCGACACGGCCTATCAAGGTATGCTGCGCGACCGGCTCGAGGAAGTCCTGACTACACTCAGCCCCCGCGAAGTGCGCATCTTGCGGATGCGTTTCGGACTGTACAATGGGCGCAGCTACACCCTGGAAGAGGTCGGCCAGAAGTTCGGCCTCACCCGCGAGCGTATTCGCCAGATCGAAGGCCAGGCGTTGCGCCGCTTGCGCCATCCCAGCCGCAGCCGCGATTTGAAGGACTATTTGCGATGACGATTGACGCTGTTGGCGTGATGATGATGTGTTGCGCGCCGTGGCGCGGGGGAAGCGAGGCCCCGTAAGCGCCAGGGTCCGTGACACACGGAACACGGCAAAAACCCGCCAGCCTCGCTGGCGGGTTTTCTTATTCCCATATTCTTGTTTTTCAGTTATACTTGCGACGTATTCTCTCAAAATCTTGGGGTGGGGGTTTGGGGGCGGGCGTAGCCCGCCCCCAAACCCCGCTTCTCCCCCCTTTTTATTGGGATGATACCTTGAAACATTGTTACAGGAGGAGAGCGATGAACGATAAAAAGAAAGTCCTTGTTTCCATAGCCTGGCCTTATGCTAACGGCGATATGCACATCGGCCACCTGGCCGGCGCATATCTGCCCGCCGATATTTTTGCCCGTTATCATCGTTTGGTTGGCAACGATGTGCTGGTCGTCTCCGGCTCGGATTCGCACGGCACCCCCATCACCGTGCGCGCCGACCAGGACGGCGTCAGCCCGCGTGAGATCTTCGAGCGTTACCACCAACGCTTTCTCGAAACGCAGCGCGACATCGGCATCTCTTACAACCTGTTCACCCACACCGACACGCCCAACCACCACCGCGTCTCGCAGGATATGTTCCTGGGATTGCTGCGCAACGGCTATCTCTACAAGGAAAAGCAGCAGCAATACTACTCCGAAGTGTCGCAGCAATTTCTGCCGGATCGCTACGTCGAGGGGACATGCCCGTACTGCGACTATCCCGACGCGCGGGGCGACCAGTGCGATAACTGTGGGCGTTTGCTGGATGCGTTGGAGCTGAAGAATCCGCGCAGCAAAATCGACGGAGCGACGCCCGTGATCCGCGAGACGGAGCACTTTTTCATCGATCTGGAAAAACTGGAACCGCTCGTGCTGGACTACCTGCAAACCGGTAAAGAGGACTGGCGGCCCAACGTGCTCAAGTTCTCGCTCAACTACGTCAAGGGCGGGCTGAAGGGGCGGCCCATCACCCGCGATATCGAGTGGGGTATCGCTGTGCCACTGGAAGGTTATCCGGGGAAACGCCTGTACGTTTGGTTCGAAGCCGTGATTGGCTACCTTTCCGCCAGCATCGAATGGTCGAAGCTGACCGGTGACCCCGACGCCTGGAAAGCGTGGTGGTACGATCCGGCAGCGCTGCCCGTATACTTTATCGGCAAAGATAACATTCCCTTCCACGCTATCATCTGGCCCGCTGAACTCATCGGCGTGGGGCAGTTGTACGAGGACGATCCGGCGAAACGCTTCAATCTGCCCTACGATGTGCCCGCCAACGAGTTCATGAACCTGTCGGGCGCGCAATTCTCCAAGAGCCGGGGGCGGATGATCGCGCTCCCCGATTTGCTGGAACGCTACGATGCGGACGCTATCCGCTACTACGTCACCGTTGTGATGCCCGAAACCAGCGACAGTGACTTCTACTGGGACGATTTCGTCCAGCGGAACAACGGCGAGCTGGTGGGCGTGTGGGGCAACCTGGCGCATCGCGTGCTCTCATTCACCTACAAGCACTTCGGCGCTGTGCCTGAACCTGGTGAACTGGCGGATGTCGACCGTGAGCTGTTGGCGAAGGCCGAGGCCGCGTTCGACACGGTAGGCGCGCATCTGGCGGGACGTCGCTTCCGCGCGGCGCTGGCCGAAGCGATGAACCTGGCGCGCGAGGCCAACCGTTACCTGGAGGTCAAATCTCCGTGGGCGCAGCTTAAGACCGACCGGGCCGCCAGCGCGACGAGCCTTTACGTGGCGCTGCAAGCGATCAACGCGCTGAAGGTGCTGCTCGCGCCGTTCCTGCCCTTCTCGGCGGAGAAACTGCACCAGGCGCTCGGCTACGAAGATCAACTGTTTGGCAACCAGTACATCGACGAGGTCGAGGCCGAAGGCCAGCGCTACTCCGTCTTGCGCTACGACGAGAGCAAGGCGCGCGGCACGTGGGCTTTCGAAACGTTGCCCGCCGGGCGCACATTGAGCCAGCCGAGTCCGTTGTTCAAGAAACTCGACGACAGTGTGATTGAGGAAGAGTTGGCGCGCTTGGGTGTTCTGGATTAACCAGGTTTGACACTTCCGCCATTCCTGCTACAATGCACCCTATTATGAACACACGCACAGCCAAGCGCCATCACCATACGCCGACGCCACCCGATTCGGGAGGTTCGTCTGCGCGTGTGGGTTAACAGAACACGCTTTCTGAATTGAATCAAGCCCCCCGGATCAACCGGGGGGCTTTTCATTTCTCAACGGATTCAACGGATTTTAACGGATTTTTTCCGTTGGATCCGTTCGATCTGTTGAGGTTATTTTGTATGAGGAGGAGTTATGCCTGAACGAACCGAAATCCGACTATCTTTACCGAGTAAAGGCCGCCTGGCCGAGGATGCGGTGAATTTCCTCGCGGCGTGCGGCTTGCACGTCTACAAACCGAATCCGCGCCAGTACGCAGCGACCGTACCCGCACTGCCCGGCGTGACCGTGCTGTTCCAACGCCCCACGGACATCGTCGTCAGCGTGCGCGATGGGAGTGTGGATTTCGGTGTCACCGGGTTGGACGTGACCGGTGAGTACGGCGGCGGCAACGGCGAGGTACTGGTGCTGCACGAAGCGCTCGGCTTTGGTGGCTGTCGTCTGGCGGTTGCCGTGCCGGAATCCTGGACGGATGTGACGACGCTGGCCGATCTGGCGGCGCATACCCACGCCCTGGACAAGCCACTGCGCGTTGCCACCCAGTTCCCCAATCTCGCGGGCGACTTCCTCACGCGGAATGGCATCGCGCCGGTCGCGCTCGTCAAATCCGAGGGCACGCTGGAAATCGCGCCCGCGATCGGCTACGCGGACTGCATCGTCGATTTGGTGGCATCCGGCCAAACCCTGATCGACAACCGGCTGCGTCCCCTTACCGACGGCGTGGTGATGCGCTCGGAGGCCGCACTCATTGCCAACCGCGCCGCGTTGCATGACCGCCCCGAGGTGCTCGCCGTCGCCCGCACATTGCTGGAATTCACCGAAGCGCACCTGCGCGCCGAGGAGCACTACCTCGTCGTCGCCAACATGCGCGGGGAATCGCCGCAGGCCATCGCCCAGCAGATATTCGCGCAGCACGTACTCGGCGGCTTACAAGGCCCGACGATTGCGCCTGTGGTGGTACGCGAAGACGTTGCCGGTGAGGCAGCAAGCGGCGCGCTCCACTGGCACGCCGTGCAAGTCGTCGTCCGGCGCGACAAGCTGATCCAGGCGATTGCTGAACTGCGCGCGATTGGCGGCAGCGGCGTCGTCGTCACCCCGGTTACCTACATCTTCGAGGAAGAGCCGGCGCGGTACAAGGCGATGATGGCAGCGGTGAAGGGATTTTAGATTGCCGATTGTAGATTTTGGAGGGAAATGATGATTCGCATTTATGAGAACCCAGAGGAAGCAAGTGTGATTTTGAACCGGCGGCAGATGACGACGGTGGAGGATGTGCCGGAGGTGGTGCTGGACAGCATCAAGCGGGTGTTCGGCGAGGCGCTGACGCCGGAGGCCGTGGTGGCACGGCTGCTGGCGGACGTGCGCGCGCGGGGCGATGCGGCGTTGCGTGAATGGACGACGCGCATTGATGGGGTGACACTCGACGCGCCGGAAGTCCCGCCAAGTGAAAGGGAAGCGGCTTATCAGGCGCTCGACCCTGACTTACGCGCCGCGCTAGAAGTTTCCACCGAACGCATCCGCGACTTTCACAGCCGTCAGCCGATCCCTAATTGGACAACCGATGCGATGGGCGGCGTGCTCGGTCAACGGCTCGTGCCGCTGGAACGGGTAGGTATCTACGTGCCGGGTGGGACAGCGCCGCTGCCCTCGTCGCTATTGATGGCGGCGGTTCCGGCGCGGGTGGCGGGCGTGGATGAGGTGATCGTTTGCACGCCCGCCGACCGTCAGACCGGACGTATCTCGCCGTTGACGTTGGCGGCGGCGCACATCGCCGGTGTGGATCGGGTGTTCGCGCTCGGCGGGGCGCTCGCGGTGGCGGCGCTGGCCTTCGGAACGGAGTCTGTCCCGCGCGTGGATAAGATTGTGGGCGCGGGCGGCCTGTTCACGACGCTTGCCAAGCGCCAGGTCTACGGCATCGTGGGTCTCGACGGGCTGTATGGACCGACGGAGACCATTGTGGTCGCGGATGATTCAGCAAACCCGGCGTGGGTTGCCGCCGACTTGCTCGCACAGGCCGAACACGACGTGCTGGCGACGGCAATCCTGCTCACGCCGTCGCGCGCGCTGGCGGAGTCGGTGCAAGCGGAAGTCGAGCGGCAAGCCGCCGCGCTCAGCCGCGTCGACGTGATTCGCACATCGCTGGCGGGGCAGGGCGGCATCGTCCTGACGCCCGATCTGGCGACGGCGGTACGGTTGGCGGATCAGTTCGCGCCGGAGCACCTGTGCCTCTCGGTTGCAGAACCGGCGGCGTGGGTGGACAAAATCCGCAACGCCGGCGGTATCTTCGTGGGCGAGCACTCGTTCGAGGTGCTCGGCGATTACGTCGCCGGGCCGAGTCACATCATGCCTACCGGCGGTACCGCGCGCTTCAAGGGGCCGGTCAATGTGCTGGATTTCGTGAAAGTCATCAACATCATCGGCCTGGACGCGGAAACCGCCCGCCGCCTCGCGCCCACTGCCGCCCGCATCGCCGACGCCGAGTCACTGACGGCGCACGGTATGGCGGCTAAGGTTCGTCAGCAGATTTAGCAGATTAAGCAGATTTTAGGAAAAACAATGAACGCACTAGACTTAATCCGAAGCGATATTGCGACGATGGAACCGTACACGCCGATTTTTCCGTTCGACGTGCTGGCGGCGCGGTTGGGACGCGCGCCGGAGGACATCATCAAGCTCGATGCGAATGAGAATCCTTACGGCCCTTCGCCGAAGGTGCGGGCGGCGCTGACGAATTTGCGCGACATCAACATCTATCCCGACCCCGGCAGCGAGGCGTTGCGCGCCAGGTTGGCCGAGTTCACCGGCGTCCCTGCCGAGCATCTACTGGCGGGCGCGGGCGCGGATGAGCTGATCGACTTGGTCATGCGCCTGTTCTTGCAGCCTGACGACGCGATTCTCAACTGCCCCCCGACGTTCGGGATGTATCCTTTCGACGCGGCGCTGAATGGAGCGAACGTGATTGCCGTTCCGCGCCAGGCCGATTTTGCGTTGGATGTTGACGCGATTGAGACCGCCGTTTATGAATATCATCCCAAGCTGCTTTTCGTCACGTCGCCCAATAATCCCGACGGCGGTTGGATCGCCGACGCCGATTTGGAACGCCTGCTGACCCTGCCGGTCGTCGTCGTGCTGGATGAGGCATATGTGGAATTTGCGGGCGAGAATGGCGTGCCGGGGATGGCGCGGAGTCGCATCCACCAGGTTCCCGAGCGTGAAAACCTCATTGTCTTGCGCACGTTCAGCAAGCTGGCAGCGCTGGCGGGCTTACGCGTGGGCTATGGGGCGTTCCCCCTGGCGTTGATGCCGCACTTGTGGAAGATCAAACAGCCGTATAATGTCTCTGTTGCAGCGTCGGCGGCAGCGATGGCAGCGCTGGATGATCTGGATTGGCTGACCGAAAAGGTAGAGCGCATCGTCGTGGAACGCGCGCGTCTCTTTGATTTGCTCGCGGGCATCCCGTATTTGCGCCCTTATCCGTCGCAATCCAACTTCATCCTGTGCCAGGTGATTGGGCGCGATGCGCGCGCGCTCAAGCTGGCGCTGGAAGGGGAAGGCATCCTCGTCCGCTACTACAGCAGCGCCGGATTGAGCGATCACATTCGCATTACAGTGGGCCGCCCGGAGCAGGTAGATCGGGTGATTGAAGTTTTGCGAGACATTTGACGCTTGCCTCGTAGGGGTGGGAATTTGGGGGCGGGCACACCCGCCCCCAAACCCCCACTTTCCTCTCTTCTGTTGAATGGTTCATTTTCTGGAGGTTTGTATGCGTAGTGCAACGATAAAACGCGAGACGAAAGAGACGAAAATCGAGATCAGTCTGAATTTGGATGGCAGTGGCGAACACGACATTGCCACGGGCCTGGGTTTTCTCGATCATATGCTGACGCACATTGCAGTGCACGGGTTGTTCGATTTGATGGTGCGCGCCGAGGGGGACCTGCACGTGGACGCGCATCACACCGTCGAGGATGTGGCGTTGGTCTTGGGCAGCGCGTTCGATCAGGCGCTCGGCGACCGTAAAGGCATCGCGCGCATGGCGCACGCTTACGCACCGATGGACGAGACGCTGGCGTTCGTCGCCGTGGATTTGTCCGGGAGACCTTACACGGTGGTGGATGTGGTCTGGACCGCGCCCGAAGTCAGCGGCATCCCGGCGACGCTGTGGGAGCACTTCTTCGAATCCTTCGCCGTGACCGCGCGCGCCAACGTCCACGCCCGCGTGCTTAATGGGCGCGACGATCACCATAAAGCCGAGGCGCTCTTCAAGGCGTTTGCCCGCGCGTTGGACATCGCCACACAACGCGATCCTCGCCGGGCTGACCGCGTTCCGTCGACGAAGGGGATGATATAGTATCAACGGATTGAGCGGATTTAAACGGATTTTTTCTTCTTTAATCCGTTTCATCCGTTCAATCCATCAACCAGTAACTTTCAACTTGTACCCTGCAACTGGAAGGGAGGAAAGTATGAACGATTTCACAATCTATCCGGCCATTGACCTGCGCGAAGGGCGCGTGGTACGGCTGGCGCAGGGCGACCCAGACCGCGAGACGGCCTACGACACACAGCCGTTGGCCGTGGCGCGGCGCTGGCAGGCGGCGGGGGCCGCGTGGTTGCACGTCGTCAACCTCGACGGCGCGTTCGGCGAGGGAGGGCGCAAGAACGTCACGGCGCTGGCGCGGATTCTGACGACGGGGATGCGGGTGCAATTCGGCGGCGGTGTGCGCGATCTGGAGACGGTGCGCCGCGTGCTGGATATGGGCGTGGCGCGCGTGGTGTTGGGGACGGTCGCCGTGGAGAATCCGGCGGTGGTCGAACGGGCGCTGGCGGACTTCGGCCCGGAGCGATTGGCAGTGGGCATCGACGCGCGGGACGGCTACGTCCGCACGCGCGGTTGGCGCGAAGCCGCCCCGCTGACGGCGCTCGAATTGGCGCAGCAGTGGGCGGCGTTGGGCGGGCGCTGGCTCATCTTCACCGACATCGCCCGCGACGGGATGAGTAGCGGCGTCAACGTGGAGGCGACGGCGGCGCTGGCCCAGGCGACCGGCCTCGCGGTGATTGCGTCTGGCGGCGTTGCCACACTCGACGATGTGCAGCGGGTGAAGGTAGCCGGATTGCACGGTGTTATTATCGGGCGTGCGTTGTACGAGGGACAGATCAACTTGGAAGTGGCGTTGAAAGTTTAACTTGACCGTGCTCGGGCCGGTCTCCGACCGCACCCGCCCAAGCCTGAGCTTACGGTGGCGCGGTCAGAGACCGGCCACAGCCGAATTATCGTAAAACGGGAGGTTGTGATGAGCAGAGTTGAACAAGCACTGGCGTATTTTGCAGAAGGATTCAGTTGCGCGCAGGCGGTTTGCGCCGCCTACGCCCCGCTCTTTGGGATGGAGCGCGAGATGGCGCTGCGCGCAGCGGGCGCGTTCGGCGGCGGTATGGGGCGCTCCGGGCAGACGTGCGGCGCGGTGACCGGTGCAATCATCGTCATCGGGCTGAAACACGGCAAAACGCAGGCTGAGGACAACGCCACACGCGAAAAGTGTTATGCCGTTGCCACGGAGTTCATCCGGCGCTTCGAGGCGCGTCAAGGCGCGTTGACCTGCCCGGCGCTTTTGGGTTGTCACATTGGCACACCAGAAGGCCGCGCGTTGGCGCATGAACAGCAGCTTTTCACGACAGTCTGCGCGGACTTGGTGCGGGATGCTGCCGAAATTCTCGAAGAAGTTTTGGAACTCAACGGATAGAACGATGTTCCCTTCTTAATCCGTTGAATCCGTTCAATCCGTTGACCCTTTAGGAGGACCGATGTTAGCCAAACGAATTATTCCCTGTTTGGATGTGAAAGAAGGCCGTGTCGTCAAGGGCGTGAACTTCGTCAATCTGCGCGATGTGGGCGATCCGGTTGAACAGGCGCGGGTCTACGACGCGCAAGGGGCCGATGAGCTGGTGTTTCTCGATATCTCCGCCACCCACGAGGGCCGCCAAACGATGATTGAGGTCGCGCGTCGGGTTGCCATGGAAGTCTCCATGCCATTTGCCGTCGGCGGCGGCGTGCGGACGATTGACGATGTGCGCAATCTGCTTCTCGCCGGCGTGGACAAGGTGAGCATCAACTCGGCAGCGGTACGCACGCCGGAGATTCTCACGCAGGGCGCGGAACGGTTCGGCAGCCAATGCATCGTGCTGGCGGTGGACGCCAAGCGCCGTGACGCGGGCGGGTGGGAGGTTTACATCAACGGCGGACGGATTCCCACCGGGCTGGACGCAGTCGAGTGGTGCGCGCGTGGCGTGGAACTCGGCGCGGGCGAAATTCTGCTCACCAGCATGGACGCCGACGGCACGCTCGCCGGGTACGACGTGGTGCTCACGCGCGCCGTCGCGGAGGCCGTCTCCGTCCCCGTCATCGCCAGCGGCGGCGCGGGCACGCCGTCCCACTTCGCCGAAGTTCTCACCGAGGGTAAAGCCGATGCGGCGCTCGCCGCTTCGCTATTCCACGACAAGGTGCTGGATATTCGGGATTTGAAGGCGTATCTGGCGGCGCAGGGAATCGTAGTGAGAAGCTGATCTTCCTCAACGGATTGAACGGATTTAACGGAAAAAATCTCCGTTTGATCCGTTGAATCCGTTGAGATTTTTATAGGAGGAACCATGACACCAGAGTTGACATTCGACGAGCGTGGGCTGATTCCCGCCGTAGTGCAGGATGCGACGACGGGTGAGGTGTTGATGGTGGCCTGGATGAACGCCGAGGCATTGCACCTGACGCAGGAGACGGGCGAGGCGCACTTTTGGAGCCGCAGCCGTCAGGAATTGTGGCACAAGGGGGCGACGTCGGGCAACGTGCAGCGCGTGCGCGAAATCCGGGTGGACTGCGATGCGGACGTGCTGCTGCTCAAAGTCGATCCGGCGGGGCCGGCGTGTCACACGGGGGAGCGGAGTTGTTTTTACAGGAGATTGGAATGAATGATATTTTCGACGAACTGTTTGACGTAATCCTGGACCGCAAGGCGAATCCAACGCCGGGTTCGTACACGGTGACGTTGCTCACGGACGTGGATGAGGCGCTCAAGAAGGTGGGTGAGGAGGCTATTGAGGTAGTACTGGCGGGCAAGGGCCAAAGCGATGAGCGCCTGGTTTCCGAGGCCGCCGATTTGATCTATCATCTGATGGTGGCATTGGCTGCACGTGACCTGACGTTGGATGACGTGCGCGCCGAACTGGCAAGGCGGCGGCGATGAAGCATCTGTTCCTCTTCGACGTAGACGGCGTGCTCGTCGAGGCGCGCGGCTACTTGCGGGCGTTGCAGGATACGGTGGCGCACTTCGCCCGGCGGATGGGCATGGGCGATCCCGCGCTCACCGAAGAGGAAGTCCGCGCCGGAGAAGCGCACGGCTTGACCTCGGAGTGGGATTCCGCCCCGGCATACATCTTAACGCTGCTCATCGAACGCCTGTGCCGCGAGCCGTCGTTAGTGCTGCCGTCGCGTTGGGATGATGCGTTGGATGTGTTGGCTGCGCGCCCGCTTGAGTTGCCGCATCCCGATTATCTGGCGCTCGTGGCGCGGGTTGGGGCACGTAGGCGCGATTTCAAGGAGACCAGCCATGCGGTGCGTGCGGTGCTGTGGGATGACGCGCAAGCCTTGCCCCTCGCCCAGCGCGAGGCCGTGGGCGCGATTCTTGACGAGTTGTTGGCCGATACGCACAGCTTCGACCGCGCGCCGGTCACACAGTATTTTCAGCACCTCGCCATTGGCAGCGAGGGCGTCGAGCAAACCTATGGCATCGCGCCACATTTCGAGGTGCGGCCTTACCTGCTAGACTACGACGTGGCGGATTTGTCGCCGGAAAATGTTGCGCGGTTGCGAGATGCGGCAGACGCCGCGGCATCTGCCGGGCGCATCTATCCGGTGATTTACACCGCCCGGCCTAGCCTTCCGCCGAATGGAATTACCGCACCGGCAAACGGCTATTCCCCGGAAGCGGAACTGGCGCAGACGTTGGTGGGATTGGAAGGCTGGCCTCTCATTGGCCTGGGGCGCTTGCAGTGGTTGGCGGCGCGTTGTAGTGGGCAGACGGCGCAGATCGTGAAGCCGTCGCCGGTGCAAGCATTGGCGGCGATTGGCGCGGCGGTGGGGCCGGAGACTGTCGCGTTGGAAGCTGCGTGGACGTTCCACGAAACAGGTGAATTGCGCGGGCCGTTGGCGAGTCTGGGTACAACCACGGTTCGCATTTTCGAGGATACCGTTGGCGGGATGCGCGGCGTGCGCGGCGCGGTGGAGTTGTTGCAGGCAGCCGGCGCGGACATCCGGTGGCAGCCCTATGGCATCACTCCACCGATGGGCGCGAAGGCCGAGGCGATGGCGGCGCAGGGCATTCCCACGTACCGGTCGGTCAATGAGGCAGTGATGGCGGCGTTGAAAGACGTAATCTGCTGAAAAGAGAGGGACGCTTATGGAAATCCTCAAAATTTACCTGGCGGGGCTGGTTGTTCTGGCGGGCGCGATTGTGCTCAATGTGCTGGCAGGATGGCTTGGATTGGCGACCTGGTATGACTTTCTGAGGTCGATGACGCAAACCGGTGTGCTTGAAGCAATCAAGGCTCTCCGCGTGTGGGATTGGTTGTTTTTGCTGGTGATTTATCCGGCTTGTTTGGGGGCGTTCGCTTATCCGGTTCTTCGTCACCAGACCTGACAGGCTCAAGCAAACTGAAGGTTTGCACGACCTGTCAGGTCTGTCAGATGCAACATCAACGCGCGACCAGATGTACATCCAGCGTGTGCGTCTGCCCCTCCGCCAACGCCAGGAGCGTCGCACGCGGCAGTAGTGCGGCGTGACCTCGCTGTTCGACCGAAACGGGTTCGCCATTCAGTGTGATAGCCTCGATAGCGTAATCGCCGTAATCCAGCCGCGCCGGGTTGTGGTAGACGATGCGCAGTTGCCGGTCGGCGAACAGAGTGTGGATGGCGGCGTCGCCGTCCACATCGAATTGCGCGGCGACGAGCTTGGGTTCCAATAGCAGCGCGCCGCGCCGTCCCTTGACGCCGAACACCTCGTTGACCAGCGTGAGCAGGTACCAGCTCGCCGAACCGGTCAGGTACGGGTACATCCCGCGCCCGCGTAGATTGACGTATTCGGGGATGCCGGGATACATCCGGCTGACGGCGAAATCGCAGCAGTGGCGGTAAATGTCATCCAGCGCCTTATGCCCCTCGTGGACTAACCCACGCCGGTAGAGGGCGTTGGCGTACATCACGGCCATATGGCTGAACATCGCCCCGTTCTCCTTGTGGCCGTATGCGTAGCCGAAGCAGCGCCCCAGGTTCAGCAGTACCTCGCCGAAATCCGTATTGAGCCGGTAGCCACCCATGCTTTCCGCGTAGAGGTAGTGGTCCGCTGCCGCGACGATGGCGCGCGCCTGTTCCGCCGTTGCCACGTCGCCGAGCAGGGCGAAGGTCTGCCCGGTGAGCGTCATCCGTGCGCCGTTGAGATTGTCCCCTTCGACGCGCTGGCCGTCCTCGTCGTAGTAGCCGTTGAACCAGCCGAAGCCTTCCGCGTTCTCCAGCCACTCTTGTTGTTGCAGGTGTTCTGTCAGCCAACCGGCTTTGGCGGCGAGGTCATCCGCGAGGGCGCGCAGACTGACCGTGACTTTTTCGCCGGAGACGGTGGGCTGCGCCGCCGCAAAGTAGGCGTTCAGGCGGGCTTGTTTGGCGGCGATGTCGGTGTAGTCCACCGGCTCGCTGAGCGAATCGAGCAGCAGTACCAGTTCGGCAGCCAGTTCGACATCGTCGTTGTTGGGTGTATCGAGCGCCAGCGCCAGTTCGCTCAGTGCGCGCAGGTTGCCCGCGTAAAGCGCGGTGAAGGCCACGCTCTCGCCGCGCTGACGCGCCATGTCCATGCCGTCGTTCCAGTCCGCACCTTCGAGGCGGATGATGTTGTGCTCACCCACCTTGAAGAACGCGGTGAGGTGCTGGATGAGCAGGTGTTCGAGGATGCTTCCCCGGTAGATTGCGCCGTCCGCCGTCTTCAATTGCGTGCCGTCTTCAGGCTTCCACGCCAGGTCGAGGCTTTGGGCGCGGCTGATGAACTGATCCTTGAAGTAGATCTGGTCTTGCAGCAGAAAGTCAAGGTCGCCGGTGGCGTCGAGGTAGAGTTGGGTCGTCAACAGCGGCCACGCGCCGTGGTCCATCCACACGCGGGGGATGTTGTTGCGGTCAGCCTTGAACTCACCCGGCTTTGCGCCGATGATGGTGGCGTTGCTGCCGTCGCTGCGCACGCCGGCGTAGCTGCTGAACAGCAGGTCTCGCACGTCTGCTGGCTCCATAAGCAAAAGCGCCAGGCAATCCTGCCACAGGTCGCGCCACCCGCGCCCGCCGCGCCCGTAGTCGTGGTATGGTAGGAACGAGTTGCCGATGAGCCGCCGCAGGATGGGCTGCACTGTCACCCACTTCAGCCAACCGTCGAAGGTAGGGTCGGCGGTTTGCACGCTCAACGGGGCGAGTTTCGCCTGCCAATACGCGAGCGTGTGTTCGAACCACCGCCCGAATTTGATGGCGTCGCCATACGCGGCGAGCAGCGCATCGGGATTTCCCGCATCGTCCATAATCGCCGTGATGAGGACGTAGGACTTGGCGCGGCCCGGCTCGAGCACGATGTCCTGAAACCGCAGCGCGCCGATGGCCTCGTAGCCGTCTACCGTCGTTCCGGCGGGGACGCCTGGCTGGGCCTCTTCCGGCGCGACGATGGCAAGGGGCCATTCGAGCGTGCCGCCTTCGCCCATGAAGTCTTCGACGACGGGGTAGAAGCACACGGGAGCGTCGCCGGTGTCTTCCGCGCCGAGCACGCCGTAGGTGACGGTGTTGGGCTGGTGCCCGCGCTCGTCGAAGGAGAGGGTGGGGCGCACGAGGACACCGTGGGTGTGCGTGCGGATGCGGTGCAGCAGCGAGGTGACGTGCCGGTGGTCGCGCAGATTGTCGGCGGAGCGCCCGTAGAGCGGGAGCGCCGCCGTGGGCGTGAGCGTGAGGGAAGCGTCGCCGGTGTTGGTGAGCGTCACCCGCATCAGTTCGACCGCGTCGGCGGACGGCGGAACCAGTGTCGTGATTTCGGCGCGCAGTCCCAGGCGCGCGTTCTCGCGGATGATGCGCTGCCAGAGGAAGCCGGCTTCGAGGGCAACAGTGTCCGCGTCGTCGGTGAACGTCTGTGCGATCTGGGGCGCGCTGTTGCCGGTGGCGGACCACGGCCCGACGCCGTGGACGTTCACCCAGAAGTTGCGCGCCGAGCGGGTGTTGTGCAGGTCTTCGACGGAGACCGGGGCCGTGGCGAAGGTGTTCTGCCCGGTTTTCACGTCGCCGTGGAGCAGCGGCGTGACGACGGATATCATACCCGCCTCGTTCACCAGCGGGAGGTACAGGTAATTGGTCTTGTGCGGGTCTTGCAGGACAAACGTCGCCTCATCGTCTACAAAACGCCAGCCGGATACATCGGTTTTAGTCATAGTTCTTTACCTCGGAAGATAAACCACGAATCAATCTGAAAATTCGTGTGGATTCGTGAAGATTCGTGGTTAGAAATATACGTCAATCCGCGAAATCTGCCCGGCGCGTATGCTCTCGGCGTAGGGTGAGCCGATGACGTGCCCGGTTATCTCGACATGGTCGCCATTGGCGCGATGCAGTGTGATGGCGCGCGGCTGCATATCAGGGGCGAAGGTGTCGCGCTTGTGCGGGTTGTGGTAGGTGACGGCGCACCGGCCCAGGAAGGTCGCCGTGACGGTCCCGGCGTCGTCGAAGAGCCAGCCGGGAAGCGCGGGCTTGAGCGTCAGGTGCAGCGCGCCGCCCCGCACAAAGAAGGGCTGCGCGCCGAAGAACATCGTGGTCCACAGACTCAGGAATTCGGCGGTGGAGCCGCTGAGGCGTGCGACGAAGCCCCCGCCGTGCAGCGTGGCGTCGGGATGCGCGCTGCTGACGAGGAACGAGGCGTTTTCCAGCGGGCTGCGTCCGTAGACGGCGGGGTCGAGGAAGGGGATGAGCGCAGTCTTGGCGTCCGTGAAGAATTCGTCGTAGAGGCCCGCGCGAAGCAGTTCGAGCAGGTATTTGTATTCCATGTGCAGCCAGATGGACTCGTTCTCCAGCCAGCCCGGTGTGAAGGCGCGGGCGCGCCCGATTTCGTGAGATTCATTCGCCAGCGAGGCGTTGACTTTGTACATCCCGAGTTCGCGGTCGTACAGGTCGCTGGCTTTGACGCGCCTGTGCAGGGCGTGCGCTTGCACCGGGTCGGTCGTGAGCTTGAGCGCGTGGACAAAGCCTTCCAGGTACAGCGGCAGGACGCGCGGCTCGAAGTGTGTGGCTTTGACGTAAGGGCGGCCTTGTGGGTCGGTATCGTCGAGTTGGACGTAATCTGACACGGTGTAGGCGAAGTAGGTGGGCGGCAGGCCGTCATTCATTTCCAGTGCGCAGTTGATGCCAAGCTGCACTTTGGCGCGAAAGGCGGTCAGCGCGGGATGCAGCGTGGCAAACGCGAGCGCAGCCGTTTCTCCCGCTATACCGAAGCGCACGTGCTTCCGGTAGGTTTCACAGGCGGCAGCGACGGCGTTCCAATACACGCGGTCACGGTCTGTGCCGGTGGATGCCGACCACTGTCTGAGCGCTACCATAATCGTTTTGAGCAACGTGGCTTGTTCGGTGGGGACTTCGACTTTTTCATGGGGATATTCTGCCATAGCGTGCAGCAGAAAGTCCAGCAACCGCGCCAGTTCATACGTCTCGCACAGCGACGAGCCGAACAACCCCGGCAGGCCGTTGAGCGCGTCGCACCAACCGGGCTTGCCCGCTTCCATTTCGACGCCCATGCCCAACGGGTCGAGCGTGGCGAATTTGGTGAGCGCCAGTGTGAGAAGCTTCTCGAAGACCGCGGCTTGGTACACATCGCCGTGACCGTGCGCCGTCCGCAGCAGGTTGGGGCGGTCGGCGCGGGCGGCGATGAGCGTGCTTTTCTCTTCGTCTTCCAAAATCGCGCCGTATTGGCGGACTTTGCCTTCGCCCGCCAGCACGTATTTCTTGCTGCGCGGCTGGACGAAAACAGGGCTGTCGAAATAGGGCAGCGTGGCGTCGAACAAAAGCGCGCGCTTGCGGTCGGGATAGATCGCCAGATAGCTGTCGATGAGGTCGAGGGTGTAGAACCAGTGGTCGATCCAGTAACCTTCGCCAAACGTGGCCTCGAAGTGCTGTTCGGTATGGGTGAGCGCCGCGGCGATAAAGGCTTCCGGTGCGACGGTGAGACCGATGCCGTGATCCGCGATGGCTTTGAGCAGGCCGCCCGGCGTGAAAGGACGCGCCAGGAGCGGCGCCAGCTTCGCCGGGTCATCCGCCAACGCGAGGACGGCGTCGCGCGCGCCGGGTGGAAGGGTGAAGCGGCTGCCGTTGACCACGAGCGGGTTGTAGCCGTCAATCTGGATGAGTTCTAAAAACGAAAGGACATTGAAATCCTTGACTTGCGGGTTGAAGAGCACGTCGCAGCGGCGGTTCTGGTTCACGTCGCGGTAGTTGCCGTTGCCCTGCGAGTAGCGTTCGGCGGCGAGGTAGAAGGCGTTGTAGTCGCGCTCCAGGTCGCCGTGCTTGCGCGAGTAGATGTGGTAGACGAAGGGTTTTTCTTCGCTGCCTAAAATGACGGGCCAGCCGCCGCGCATCACGTTGTCGAGGAAGGTCTGGCGGCAATAGGCGTCGAAGGTAGGATTGCCGGTCTGCGTGGCGACGACGTCCGTGAGGCGCTGCGTGAGGTCGTTGGCCTCAGCGCGTTTCTCGTGCAGGTACATGGCCTGGGTGAGGCGGGTTTGCTGCCGGTGAATATCTTCGATGTCGCGGACGTGGCCGATGATGGCGTTGAGCGTGAGGCTCTGTCTCGGTTCCAGCGTTGCGCTCGCGCCAAAGAATCCGCACGGCGTGCGGCCCACGGTGATCTGGTGTTCCGCGCGCAGTTCGTCCAGCGTGTGCGTGATAAAGCGATCAGGCTCGCTCAGCGCGGTGTCGGAGCCGAAGATGACGGTGGGATCGACGAAGGCCGGCAGCAGTGCGCCGTTGTCCCCGAAGGCAAGGTAGAAGTGCCCGGCCCGAATTTCGGCGACTTCCGCCGTATCACCCGCGCTGGCCTGGAAGCGATAGAAGGGGATGCCGCGCTCGAGGTTGAAGACGCACATCCACGCTTCGAGCGTGCGCCCGATTTCCTTCAGCCCCCAGTTGTCCACACCGTAGGGCTGCACGTAGGGGAGGCCGTCCAGCATTTCGAGCGCGACTGGCGTATCCCTGGTGTTCACGATCCTCACCTGCCGCACCAGCCCGGCAAAATCTTCACCCGGTAAAATGAAATAACGCACGGTGGTCTCAATACCGTAAGCTCCACTGGTCGCGTGCAATTCCAATTCATTCATGCCGATGTGCATTTTCGAGGCATCGTAACTTGACCAGGGCGCGAATGGCTCGTATAAGTCGATGTAATCCCTGTGCGTGAACTTGAGGAACGTGCGGAAGCCAGTGTAGGGCGTGCTCTGGTAGGCTTTGTTCGCGGGCAAGAATTCCATAATGGGGTTGTCTTTGTTCTCAATGCCGAAGCTGGCGATCGCCTGCCCCCGGTTGACGTAGAAGACCCACAGCGGGATGCCAAGCGGCCCGGCGATCCCCGGCAGGAAGCTGGCGAACGGGCGGGCGGCGGCGAAGTTTTCGATGATGAAATGACCGGTGGAATCAAAGGTTTTCATAGGCGCTCCTTGTACAAAAGACTAACCTCGGTATTTTTATTGAAGGTATTGCGTATGCTATTTGAAGTGCATAACTCTACAAGATTACCAGATGTCAGTTTAGTATAGTCTGCCTTGCATTCTTTCAGTTCTAACTTATAATTTGGAAATATTTCCTTATTAATCTCGGAAGGAGTTCTTAGATGTTAGTTTCCCAATATGTTTTATCCTCTTTGTATTCCCGTGCTCATAATGCTATGCGTGATATTGATGGATTACAGCCACAAGAAGCTTTTGATGAACTTCTTAAATTTTTGTTTTTCAAACAAGCCAATGAAGCCTTAGGTCCGCAATTGTCTTTTCCATATGATATAAGTTTCGACGGTTTACTTGCCAATTCAAATAAACGTCTTGTTGAAAATGTTAAAGAATTGTTTGCCGAGTATGTTATATCTTTCAATTCTTGGTTTTCCGATTTGTGGAAAGACACCAGTTTTCATTTGAGTGATGCAGTATTGCTCACCTTGGGGCAGATTTTCAATGCTATTGAATTTAGTCAAATTCCCTTTGATGTGCGCAGCGCTGCTTTGAGAGAATTCCTGTCACCTGAACTGCGGCGCGGATTGGGGATTTATTTGACGCCTGATGATGTAGTGCGAATGATGGTCGAGTATGTCAATCCGACTGCTGATAGTTCTGTCTATGACCCTGCTTGTGGTTCAGGAACGTTTCTTATTGAGACACTGAAGCTGCGCGAATCCACAGCGAATGATAACCCAAGTGTTATATGGGGAACCGACAAAAATCCTCGAATGTTACTTTTAGCTGAACTTAATTTGGGTCATTTCCCTGGCGTCGTTTTCAAGCGACGAGTGATAGATGCGTTATTTCCAGAGATTGACGCTAAAAATGATTGGCCTATAGAAACATCGTTCGATATCATTTTCACGAATCCGCCATTTGGCGTTTCTCTCGATAATGCAACTTGCGATCTGCGTATGTTTAGAACGTGTAGAGGAAAGGACGGTTATCTTGTCAAACGACAGCAAAGTGAAGTGATGTTTATCGAAAAAACGTTTGAGTACTTGAAACCCGGTGGGATTTTAGCCATTGTTTTGCCAAGAAGCGTCATCACCAATGCAACTTTGCATACAGCCCGACAAGTCTTTGATAAACTTGGTTATGTTTATGCTATGGTATCTTTACCTCCGGAAACTTTCGCTACGGCAGGCACACAAACATCTACTGTCATACTGTTCGTCAAAAAATTCACAGGAAACGAACATATTGACGAACTTGTTTCCATAGCTTATGCAGATGTTACCAATGTCGGCTATGACGCAACCGGTCGCAGCAGGAATGACAATCAACTGATATCTCTTGCTCAGAATTTACAACTATGTTCAACTCAAAGGGTCCAGAATGGTGTGTGCCGGCTCTTACCAAACATCTCCAAACACGCTACATTTTCTGAATTAAGCAGCTTGATTGCTGCTGCGACTGAAGTTACGAGCGAAACTAAGTTACGGGACGTCGTCCAATTGGTCACGACTGGTAGAACCCCGCCCCGACGAAGTTATACGGATGAAGGTTTGTTCTTGGTGAAGGTTGGCAATCTGACGGGTAATGGTATTAGTTGGATGGCTCGTGACCGCAATTTCATTAGTTTTTCTGAGATGTCGTACAGAATAAGGCAACAATTGATCTTACAAAAAGGCGATATACTCTTAACTTCATCTGCGCACTCGTCTGTCTACATTGCAAAAAAGGTGGATATTGTAGATGACATCCCTGAATGGGTAGGCGGCAAAGCTTCATTTGTTGGTGAAATTATGCTTATTCGCCCGGACAGACAAAAGATTGATCCTTTTATTTTGTTGGCTTATTTGCGTTTACCCACAGTTATGCAGCAAATACAACGGTTAGTCAGGGGGCAGACTGCGCATTTGTATGCTGACGATATGCTGGAACTCCCGCTACCCCAGTACGTGCTAAATCCAAACCATGATTTTGAAAAAGTAGCCGATATTTTACGTCTCGAAGCTAAACTAAATAATCAATTGAACCATTGTGCGTTCCAACAAGCTGAACTAGCCAGTACATTAACTGTTGCTTATGCATAGTATGAAGCGGTTTTTTCACGGATAGTATTCGGCAACGACGATAAATGATAAACGATTTCTGGCTGATACAGCGCCCGTGCTAAATTGTCGGCGGTTGTTTTGGGATCAAATTGTGCTGCGTCGAGTTGCGTTTGGATCTCTGTCAATAACGTAGATTTACTTTTTGAATCGTGAATGTTAATCCTCATATAGTCAGCGAACTTCAAAATCTTTTCTCTGTTGAGGTTTTGTGAGCGAGCATATTCCGGCAATGGCTTCAAGCGGTGTAACTGTGGTTCATCACGTCCGGGGAAAATCTCTGTAACGATTTCATCTTTTTGTGTGATGTGTGAGCGATAAATCAAGTAAGGGTGCATAACATCGAACTTGAGCTGATAAGGCCACAAATTGAAGGGAGCTTTAGATTTGGAAGCCGATCTTATATTTTTGTAGTAATCTATCATACAATATGCAAATCCTGGTACATTGGACTCTAGTTGCCAAATAGAAGATTGTATGGTATCAGGTGTGGTCAAATCAGTGAATTCGAAAAGCACAAGATAGTAGTATTTTGGATCCAAGATGCTGGCAAATTCTTCATCATGTCTGATGCCGATTAGCCATTTTGAATCTTCATTGCGTTGCAAATTCTCCGAACCACACTCTGGACAATACATTTCTATACTTGCAACCCGTGCATCACAGTCGTTGCACTTGCCGAGTTGATCTACCCGATAGCACGTTTTTATCTCCGCGTATTCATCATTCGACAATAATAGGTCTTTCCCTCTAGCCCCTGAACGGCCACCAAGGTGACCGGTTACAACACTGACCAAGTGTTGCCCTACATATCCCATTCTAGCTTGGGCTGTTTGATGCGTGATAGAAGCCCACAAATTTACCCTTTTGCGCAAATCGATGTACAAATCCTGAATAAGCTGTTCAGAGGCCTCCAATGTACCCATTTTGTAGTTCAATTGTGTCATACTTCTCCTTAAAACTGCAAGTCAGAAAATCAGCACATATATGAAGTGTTGCTCTTGGACAAACTTTGCAAATGTATTGTGCGAAAATGGTAGCCTCAATATGCGTATAGTATACTCTCATTACATTGCTCCGCAAGACTCTCGGATGATTAGTTTGGTTTCCAAGATGATTTGCCGTGGCGGCATAGGCTCGTTTTGAAGCACGTCGAGCAACATTTCCACAGCTTTGACGCCGAAGGCGTGTACGGGTTGGTGAACGGTGGTCAGTTGCGGTCTGGCAGCAGTGGCGGGGGGAAGGTCGTCGAAACTGACCAGGGCGATATTGTGTGGGACGGTCAAGCCGGCTTCGTAGATGGCTCTGAGCGCGCCGAGTGACATTGCGTCTGACGCGCTGAAGACGGCATCGGGTTTGTGCGGGAGCAGCCGTTGCATCGCCTCATAGCCGCCGAACTCCGTGAAGTACCCTTCGCTGACCAATACCTCGTCCACCGGTAAGTTGCGCGCTTGTAATGCTTTGCAATACCCTGTGTACCGGTCAAGCGCGGCAGTGGTGTGCATATTACCGGTGATCATGCCGATCCGTTTGCGGCCTAGTTGCAACAAGTGCGTCACGCCGGTATATGCGCCTGTGACGTTATCGACGTCGACATAGCTGGCGTTGGGTTGGTTTAGCGGGCGGCCGGCGACGACGACCGGCAGGTCGCTGGCCAGCAAGCGGGCGATGAGGCCATCGCCGATTTGCCCGACTTGAATGACGATGCCATCCAGCAGTCCCTTACGGGAGATGCGCGGGTAGAATTTCTGCTCGTCGGCCTCGCATTGCATCATAAAGAGCGCCAGGGTGTAATCGTGGTCATTGCACGCCTGGGCGATGCCCTGGGTGAGCTGAGGGAAATACGGGTCGTTGAATAGCGCCTCCGTCCGGCGCGGCAACACCAGCCCGATGACGTGCGAGTGCTGCGAAGCCAACGACTGCGCGACAGGGTGAGGCCGGTAGCCGGTTTCGGTGATGACGCGCTGTACGCGCTCCCGCATCTCGGGGCGCACGTTGGGGCGGTCATTGAGCACACGTGATGCGGTGGTGAGTGAGACGCCCGCGCGTTTGGCGATTTCATCCAGGGTCAATTTGTCGGTCATTTTTTCCTTCCCTTTCACCCGTTTTATGAGGCACTGGAAGCGCTTTCAGATATGGTTATACAAGCGTGAAAATCCGAGCAGTTTGTGGCAGATTTCAGTTCTGTGTGTGACAACTCGCGAGAGGATCACTACCACAGTTTTGGAAGCGCTTCCAATCACTACTATATCACAAATAGGGGGGATTTGTCAATAGGTTGGATCAAGAAATTGGTCAAAAATGTCGTCGGCGCTCGTCGAAGCGATGCAGTCCCGTCTCGCGAGCCTGCTGGACGGCGGCAGCGTATTCGGCAGGCGTCAGGCGACGGTCGAGGGGGATAGCGTCACTGGCGCAGTCCCAGGCCTTGTAGGACGGGTAGTATTGCGGCATGATGTTGATGTACGTCTCCGGCGAGATGGCTTCCGCCAGAAAGCGGGCGATGTCGGCGGTTCCCGCCAATCCACCGGGCAGCACGAGATGGCGGATGAGCAATCCGCGGCGCGCGATACCGCGTTCATCCACGACCAGATCGCCGACTTGGCGGTGCATTTCTTTGACGGCAGCCTGGTTGACTGCCGGGTAGTCGCGGACGAGCGAGAGTTGTTGCCCGATGGCGGCGTCGGCGTACTTCATATCGGGCATGTAGATGTCGATCAGGCCGTCCATCAGGCCGAGCGCCTGGGGCGCGTCGTAGCCGCCGGTGTTGTAGACGATGGGCAGCCGCAGTCCCGCCTGGATGGCGACCGCCAATCCCATGATGATTTGTGGGACGACGTGCGTCGGAGAAACCAGGTTGATATTGTGTGTTCCTTGCTGCTCCAGATCGAGCATCATCGCCGCCAGGCTCTGCGGCGTCACCGGTCGCCCGGCCACGCGCTGGCTGATGTCGTCGTTTTGACAATATTGGCAGTGCAAATTGCAGCCCGAAAAGAATATCGTGCCGGAGCCGTAGTGCCCACGCAGGACGTCCTCTTCGCCGTGGTGCGGGCCGTAGCTGGAGACGTAGGCCGTCGCGCCGATGCGACAGGGGCCGGCGCGCTGCGTGCGGTCGATGCCACAGTCGTTGCCGCAAAGATGGCAGTCATGCAGCGCGGCCTCGGCTGCGGCGACGCGTTGCCCAAGTTCACCGTTCTTCAGCAATGGCAGATAAAGCGGATTTAACACTGGTATGCCCTCCGACAAACCGCCGGTATGCGTGATCCTCGCCGTTGTCTGTACCGCCTGCGATAGAAAAGCGGTCAATCGCCAGCAGAGACCGCATTGGAGCGTTCCGACGCCTCAAAGCAGTAGTTGATCGCGCGCACTGTGAACGTCCCGCCCTCTGTATCTGGCGGAAGATCAAACGTGGTCTGGTCGAACTCCGTCGTGCCGATCAGGTCTTGGCCACTGAAAATTTGGTAATACCAGATCTGATCGGCTTTTTTGGCAGGATTGCGGATGTCGTTCCAACTCAACCGCAACGTGTTAGCATCCGATCTGGAAAGTTCCAGCACGAGTTCGCCGGTGGGTGGGGGGCAGGTGGTATCGCACGTGGAGTGGGCAAACATCCACTCGGTCCATGCCGGTTCGCTGCCCGCCACGTTCCAAATTTCGTGACCCAGATCGGGATAATTCGTGTAGCGCATCCGGGTTGCGCCGATGGCGACCAGGGCATGATAGACATCCTCAGTGAGGGAGGGCGGATTCACGGTGTCTTTGCCGCCGTGAAACATCCAGAGCGGCGTTTGGGCGATGTTTTCGGCCCACTCTGCCCGCCCGCCGCCACAGACGGACATCCCGGCGGCGAATTTGCCGGGATATTTGCCCAGCAGATCGAAGGTGCCCTCGCCGCCCATCGAGATGCCGTAGACGTACAACCGGCACTTGTCAATGGGGTACTCCGCAATCAGTTGGTCTAGCATCTCCATTGTCACCTGCATCGGTTCGGAAAGTGTGTCCCACCAGCCACTCCAATCCCCCCACGAGGGCGGCGTTTTGGGCGTGAACACAAAGCACGGGGTGCGCGCCTGGATATCGCGGCTATACCAGACGAGGTTATCCGATTTGGTATAGCTGAAGCCGTGCAGGTGGATAATCAGTGGATAGGATTGGGCCGGATCATAATTTTCTGGGACATAGAAACCATACGTGAGTTTACCATACGTGGCTTCGTAATAGGTGGGCGGGAGACCGGGGATGTTCGTGACCCGGTTGGCGTCTGCGGACTGATCTTCTGGCGTTGCGGCGCTAACGCTCTCTGCGGAAGGCATTGTGACTTCGTAAGCGGACAAAATGAATTCCCCTGCGCCTGACCTGATTTCGGTGCCCAGCTCGAGGCTGGCGATGTAGCGGTCTGGTTCAATGACCTGCTTCTCCACCAGGTAGTCCAGAAAATGGCTCATGTTCAGAGTCCCGGAAAGCTGCGGTTCGCGTGTCACAAAGGCGATGTACTTCCACGTTGCAGCGCTGTCGCCGCTGGCGTCGCCGTGACCGGGGGCGACGTGGACCGTGTAGGCGACGCCATCGAACGTCACTTTGTCGTACACCAGCGGGCCGGGCATCAGATCGTTGCGGGCCACCCAGATCATCACTTCGTCGGTGATGTTGTGGTCGGCGGGCGCGGGATCGCTGGTGAGCCACATCTCGAACGCCATGTTCCACTGGCCCGTGGCGCTGATGGCGGCGGTGTACGTTATCAGCACGTCGCGCGCGCCGATCGGCAGCGGTAGCCCGCCGGTCACCGGTTCCGCATCCCACGGGGAATCGCCGAGCATCACTTCGGGATACGCCTGAATCTCGCGAGCGTCGCCCGGCCAATCCCAGCGCCAGCCCATCGTCGTGGGTGGCGTATCGCCGTGCGCAAAAATGCATTGCGTGTAATCGGTCCGGTCGCCCTTGTTCCACACGTTGTTGTTGAGGATGTAGTCGCCTATGTGAAACCGCTCGAAGTCCGCGCAGGTCGAGAGGGCCGGCTGCGGCGTTTTTGGCGGTTCCTGGACAATGGCGGTTTGCGGCGGCGCGGTCTCCTGTGACCGGCCACACGCCGTGAGGATCAGACATAGGCAAAAGGTAAGGATGACGATGTTTTTTCGCATAACGGATCTCCTCTAGCAAGATTGTCAAGGGGTCGCCGAGAAATCGTACCGGTCAATCTCCGCCGCCAGTTATACCACTTGGCGTAAAGATTATCCCGCAGCCATGCTCGACGCCCCCTGGCGGTACTGGCGCGGCGTCACTCCCGACCATTTTTTGAACGCCTTGCGAAAGACGCTCGGCTCGGAGAATCCTAGCAGGTAGGTGATTTGTTCCACCGAGTAGTTTTCGCGCAGGTATTGCCGCGCCAGCCGCTGGCGGATGTCGCGCAGCAAGTCGCTAAAGACCACCCCCTCGGCTTCGAGATAGTTTTGCAGGGTGCGCACGCTGACGGCCATCTCGCGGGCGACCTTCTTGATGGACAGCGACTCGTCATCCAGCCGCGCCAGGATGATGCGGGTCACGGCCTGTGTGACAGCGTCGTTCCGTTCCATCTGGGCGATAAAGTCCTGGGCATATTTCTCAAAATGTTCCAGCAAGGATGGGTTTGCCATGCGGACGGGCAGGCTGCCCAAACGCATATCGAGGGTCATCGAATTGTCTTTCTGCCCGAAGCGCACCGGACAGTGAAAGATACGCTCGTACTCGGCGCGCGATTCCGGCTCAGGGTAGATAAAGGTCACTTCGAGCGGGTTGAGCGGCCGGCCGGACAGCGTTCGCGCCAGACGCACTGTGCTCGAAAAGGTGGAGTCGAAGCAATGCCGCGACATCTGCGGGGCATGCGGTGGTGTGAAGAAGATCGCGCGCACTTTCCCCAGGCCTAGCTCCATGCGCCCAGTGATCATATTGCCAATGATGCGCTGGTAACGTCCGGCTTTCTCGAAGGCTTCGGTGAGCGTCCTGCAGTTCATCATCAGATAGCCGAGGATAGACCAACTGCCAGGTCCGGCAAATTCGCCCATGTGCAAGCCAAAATACGGGTCATTGACGTACTCCGCCGCCCCGTCCTGGATGTGCAGGTAGGTCTCGACCGGGATGTAGGCATCCGGCGAGCGCACCGTCTCCGGGTCGATGCCCAGAGAGCGCAGGAAGGCGTCGATATCTACGTGCAGCGAATCCAGGTACAGAAACATCTGCGCCAGCACGGTGGCCGAAACGGTAATGGGTTCAGGAAAAGTCTGCATAGCATGATAATACCGGATTCGAGGCTGCTGTCAACGCTGCGACAAAGAACAAAGACTACAAAAGTCTACGTCCAGGTCTGCATTTTCAGGAGTTTGAGTTAATGCTAGTGCCTGTTAGACCAGAAACCGGGTGAGACTTTTGTAGTCTGGCCCAACGCTTGATTTTGCGTCCAGGGCCATATTTCTTGCAGGAAATGTCATAGACAGTTTGACGCAGCGCAGCTATGATTAGGCTGATGTTATGTTGATCTTACTCAACCAAGGAAAATAGTATGCTGACACAATCTACCCGAATGGTCGAATCGCGCTGGAGAGACCTTTATCGCATCGGCGGCGTTTCCAGCCTCTTGCTGGCAGGGTTAGTCGCCTTCGCAGTCATCGCCTACTTTATCTGGCCCTATACTCCAGGCTTTGCGTCTACCGAAACTATCTTTGTCACCCTGAACACCGACAGACTGGGCGCGCTTTTCTCCCTGGATGTGATGATGCTGGTCACGGCGCCGATTGACATCCTCCTTTTCATCGCTTTGTACGCTGCGCTCAAGCGGGTAAACGAGTCTTATACGCTGATTGCTCTGGTTTTGGGGTTGATGGCGATAGCGCTGCTCATTCCCACCAAACCCCTCGCCGAACTGGTCTTTCTGAGCGAACAATACGCTGCGGCGACAACGGAAGTGGCAAGAAGCCAGTATCTGGTTGCTGGTGAGGCATTGCTTACCCTAGCCAGCGGAACCGCCTGGATTATTTTCAGCCTGTTCAGCAATATTTCCTTTCTGCTCAGTTCCCTACTTATTACTCCGTAAAATAAGAAACGCAGAGCTTTTGACAAACCGGTCAAATGTGTCAGCATGACCGGATGAAAAAACAACACGTACAACTCAGCAAAGAAGATCGGCAGTATCTGGAAACCTTAACCAGCA
>Ga0209723_1001134_pt1 | contig 43825 bp, 38 predicted proteins | sample BiotimSIPDNA_2_FD_185750 | JGI IMG/M metagenome (GOLD analysis project Ga0209723, IMG submission 185750) | Anaerobic biogas reactor microbial communites from Washington, USA - Biogas_R2 time_0 SIP DNA (SPAdes) (version 2) | ecosystem: Engineered > Bioreactor > Anaerobic > Unclassified | place... | reverse complement strand
GCAGGGATCCTACTAGGAGAAACAGAACTAGTCCTCAAACGGCCTTCAAGACCATTTTCTAACAGGACGTTTGCAAAATCAACCGGTCCGGAAAGACAGTTTTCCGGACTTAAAAAGAATTATACGAGGAGATAAGAAATGAAAGTCATCAAACGTTCTACGAGTAAAAAGCAGGAAAAGAAGACGGTACTACTTTTAGAGAAAATGTGTGGTTGTGGAGCGGGCCGTTGGAGTCATCAAACCAAATAACTGATTTATTCCATCATTTTTCGTATGCCATTAAAGCCCTCATCAGTATCAGATGAGGGCTTTTTAGTTGTCCCACATTGTGATACTCGGAAGAAAACTTACAGTTTCTCCGCCCACTCCTTTTCGCGAAAACCGACCAGCACGAAATCGTCGCCGACCAGGATCGGTCGCTTGACCATCATACCGTCGGAGGAAAGAAGGTCAAACTGCCCGGCCTCGGTCATTTCCGGGAGGCGGGCGGCGAGGTCGTTCTCGCGATAGAGCTGACCCGAGGTGTTGAAGAACCGCTTCGGGGGCAGATCGCTTTTCGCGTGCCAGGCGACCAGTTCCCCGCGCGTCGGGCGGTCCTCTTTGATGTCACGAAATTCGTAGGGGATCTTATGCTCATCAAGCCATTGTCGGGCGTTCTGACAGGTGGTGCATCGGAGGTAGCAGATAAACAGCATGGGGAGCCTCCTTGTGAAGTAAAAATCTTAATTCGGTTCCGGATTAACCGGCTTCAAAATCTCCGCCGTGTTCCCGTTACGTCCGGGACTTCCCGTCAGAAAACAAAATATCATGGCGGATTCCGCCTCTTTCTTGTGTTCGTCTCACTCTTCGCTTGATTATATCATGATCAACACGCGTACAGGTTGTGAGCCGTACTGCACTGCTTGATAACCTGATTGAGCATCATCGTCGCTGCTGCCCCGAAGTATATTCAGCATCAGTCGGATGAGCAAAAACCGAAAATCCCTGTCTCGTGTACACGAAGCCGTCTCGAGCTCTCAAATGAGATGAAACTACGGACGAAACCACTCGAAAAGCCCGGTCTCGTACGCACACGAGGCCGTCTCGAGCTCTCAAATGAGAAGAAACTACGGACGAAACCACTCGAAAAGCCCGGTCTCGTCCGCATACGCAGTCTTTTTCACAGCGTTCCCGCATTGATACCTTTCAAAGCCTCAAAAACCGCACGTCACGCCCTGTTTGAAATCAAACACAATAAATACCCGTTTTGTCATTTTTGGTCTGCCCCCATTTTCTAAACCAAACTAGAAGTTAGTTAAGCCACAATTTGACTGTCCCCCAAAAACTATTCCACGTTCAATGTTAATTTTCAGCTTCTATAACCCTCTAAATCCCTGCTGCTCTAGCAAATTCGTCGGGTGTAAGGTGTGTTAGTCCACTGTGTGGACGATACTCATTATAGTCCGTTCGCCATCGCTCAATCTTATCCCGAGCATCCTCCAAGGACATGAACCAGCTGACATTCAAGCACTCATCCCGGAAGCTGCCGTTGAACGATTCAATATGCGCATTGTCCGTCGGTGTTCCCGGCCTGGAGTAGTCCAGATGCACATGGTTTATGTATGCCCACGTGTCGAGTGCTCGCGAAATAAATTCGGGACCGTTGTCCACTTTGATCCGCTCCGGAAGCCCTCTTTTAGTTTTGAGGCTTTCAAGCACGTTTGCAACCTGCTCCCCTTTAATGCTCTGCTCCGGATAAATCGCCAGGCATTCCCGGGTATATGTGTCGATGAGCGTTAAGGACCGGAACTTCTTTCCATTGTACAATTGATCCGAAACGAAATCCATTGCCCAGCATTCGTTTCTCTTGCTTGCTGCCTTGGGGCTTGGTGCGCGAGCTTGGCTGATCGTTTTGCGCTTGCTCTTGTTTCTTAAATTCAGCCCTTCTTCACGGTAGATTCGGTACACACGCTTGTGATTGATATGCCAGCCCTCCCGCCGGAGAAGAATATAGATGCGCCGATATCCATAGCGAATGCGTACGGAGGCGAATTCCTTGATTCTCATTCTCAGAAAGGCCTGCTTGTCTCGAGTCGATGAACACCGATGCGTTATCCGGGGGAAACGGATGGCCCGGCAGGCCTTGCGTTCACTCACCCGAAACACCCTCTACATATATCGGACAACCTCTCGACGACCTGCAGGCCTTAGCATTTTTTTGACAACACATCCTGCAGCATTAGCTTGTCCAGACTCAAATCCGCCACCCGTTTCTTATCGTTGTAGACGGAACCTCCGGCCTTATCAGTCATGCCTAAAATCGCTCTTAATCGGAGCGATTCGCTAAAATCTTGTGATTTCTTGACATTATTTTGTATCTTTTGTATTATTTTTCTTATATTTGCGCCTTCTATCGAAATTCTATGTATGAAAACAGGGGAAAGGATTGTTTATGAAGAGACGATTAATTGCACTGGTAGTCATCGTAGTGGTTGTTTTATCGACTTCTTTGCCGGTATTGGCGTCTACAAAATTGATAGCGCAAGGTTTCACCGTTTACAATGGCACAACCGTGAAATACTGGGCTGACGTACAAGGTACCGGCGGCACAGATATGGGAAGAGCATATTACATCGATATATACGGTATCGATAGGTTTGGCAGTACAAGAGAAATCTGTTATGGAACGACACCCAGATTATACTCAGCATCTTTTGCTGTCGGTCAGGATATTCTCGGCTGGGGTTACGATATCTGGAAAAAGCCGGGAACAAGGTAGACGCAATAAGGTTTAACAGTAAGACAGGTATTCATCAATAATTGTATTGAGGCGCAAGATGAAACGAATACTATCATACATAGGATTTTCGAGTTTTCTTCTCTTTTTCAGTGTCATGTTTATTCCCTTTTTTTACATGAGCACCGGAAAAGAATACGACTATAACCAACAGGTCAGCCGCGGTTTTATCAGCCGATCCGCTGTGTTTTTCGAACTGGACACCGGTGCTCCCGAACTGGAATATTTTCATTATGTCGAGTTAATAACCGGAGAAAAATTTGAATTTTACTCCGACTCCCTTGATTACGACTTTAATGAACTACTAACGTCCGGCAATATAAATCCTCCCGATTCCGAAACTGCTCCGGAAAGTATTATAAATACAAGGGACACGTCCGGATTAACGTTTATTGAGCGTCTTTTGACTATCGGAACGGGCGATTATTTCGCGGCAGTCCATAACGGCGAGGCCCGATATGTCTATATAAATGGAGACCCCTCCTTGCCGCCGGTCGTTTCCGGACGATTTTTCGAGCCGTCCGAGTGTCTGTCTTCCGAAAAGTTGGTGGTCATCGGTTCAGACTACCTGGAGGAGACATATGAAGTCGGTGATGACCTTTTTATCCGGTATAACGAAGAGGAATTTCGTGTGATCGGAGTAGCCGGACTTTCGTATCCGACAACGCTGGATTCCATTTTGTTTTTCAATCTCAGATCAGCACAAATCGACGAATTGATTCAACTTCGTTTTTTTGTGGATGGTGACGCAACGACAATAAAAAAGACTTTCGAAGCAATGAACGCTTATGCGACAGACGAAATCGGAGTCGAATTAAGCCAAATGGATATGCCTACGACCTTGACCGATATCGTATCCGGAGGCGTCTATTTGAAAAATCATCTGACGGTTTTGACATTCGCGTTTATCGCTCTGACCTATATCAGCATATTGACCCGTATTCTTTCCGCCGAAGATAAAAAAATCGGAGCAATGCTCTTAACCGGCATTTCCGTTGGTAGAATCGGCTGGTATATCTACGGCCGGATCTTTTTCTTCGGAATTGCCGGAATAATTACCGGGGCTATTGCTTCCTCCGTTATTCTCTCCTTCCGCTACTTTCAACTCTCTGTCATGCTCGTACTCGGAGAACTGCTGATCTGGTCCGGGGTCAGTTTCGTCCTCCTGCTCCTTTGCATCGTGCCTATCGTATTTCGGGTTCGAACACTTCATATTGAGGAGGTCATTCGAAAAGCATGAGTTTCATTTATCACAACATTCGGAGAATGTCCTTCTCAAATTGGAAAAGCAATTTGCTGATTTTTGTGGACATGGCTGTATGTACCGCCATCTTCTTTATCATGCTCCATAACTATACGCTTTCACTGCATACATATAGAGAAGAACTGACGGACACCGTGCTGGCGCAACGCGTCTGTATAAATCTGAATGATCCGTCAAACATTGCTGGAATGACTTCTGGAACGCCAATATACGACGTTGCCCTGAAGGTCCAGAAGGAGATTCTTAATTCACCGGATTGGATTGCGTATGAAGGTTTCCATCTGTTCGATTTTCCTTACAGTCGCGAAGTATTCCCGAACGCCGTACCCGAAGATGTCCTGACCCGATTTTCCTTCAAATACATGTACGATTACTATGTCACCAGTATGTCCATATACAGCACGACTTTTATGACACAAAACGGACTGCGAGTATCCGAAGGCCGAACTTTTCAAGATTCGGATTTTAATATTATCGATTGTCCGGTGTCGATCATAATCGGTGCAAAATTAGCTCCCTATTTGGATGTCGGTGATGTGGTAACCAGTGGAAATGGGCAGGCGATCGTGGTCGGGATTTTGGAAGAAGATTCATTCTGGATCGATAGCGGTCAAGATAACTCAAGCGATGAAATCGATATTAATAAAAGTTTCATTTTTGCGGGGGATCTCCCTCTTATGACCGGCAAGACAACCTTGGAGAATCGTGAAATAGACCGTCTGCATGCACTTTTGAATGGCGGCGTGATTGTGCCACACGATAAACATCTGGACGTTCAGGATAAAATCAATCAAATCACCGCCAAATACGGTTTCTATCCGCTGATTGTTACGTCGGTCAATATGAATGAAATCACGAATACGACCATCGTATCGGAAAAAAACCTGCTCTTACTGTCGATCCTTGCCCTGCTGACCTCCTCACTGGCAGTATTGTCCGTAGGCACGGTACTTCTTCGCAGGACGCGCAAAGACATCCCGAACATCTGCGTCTTCCTGATGTCGGGCATTCCCCTCGGAAAAATCATGATGTCGATACTCATCGACCTTCTGTTCTGGGGAAGCCTTGCCCTGCTGCCGTCACTCGTGCTTTCCTGGACCGAATACCGGGCTTTCTTTTTTCCGATATGGCAATTATTGCTCTTTCACTATGGCGCATTATTCATCGCATTTATTCCAATCATTCCGACTCTAGGTCGCATCAATCTCGATTACAACATTCGCGCCGGTGGCGAATAGGAGGAAAACGATGGCACTCATTCAACTCGAAAAACTATCGAAAAGCTACGGCCGCGGCAATAACGCCGTTTCGGTCCTCATAAACCTTGATTTCACTTTCGACGCCGGCGAAATGCTTGCGATCACGGGCAAGAGCGGTTCAGGGAAAACCACCCTTCTGAATCTGATCGGCGCCGTCGATTTCGCGGACAGCGGCCGATACCTTTTTAACGGAGAAGAAAAGCGATTTCGAAACGTCTCGGACGGTGTTCGTTTCCGCGCCCAAAACATCGGCTTCATCGTTCAGCACTTCGCGCTCATCGACGACTTCACCGTATACGAAAACGTCCTGATGTCCCTCTGGGAGACTCCGACGAAGTCCCACGAGCGCAAGCAAAAGGTCCTGGACGTCCTTCAGCGTCTGGACATCCTTGACCTTAGAGACAAGTACCCGCCGCAGCTTTCCGGCGGTGAGAAACAACGCACCGCCATCGCCCGCGCAATTGTCCGAAAGCCCGCGCTCATCCTCGCCGACGAACCGACCGGCGCGCTGGACGCCGCCGCCGAGAAAAACACCATGGACATCCTAAAGGAACTTCACGCCGAAGGAACCGGCATCATCATCGTCACTCATGACCCCGAAATCGCGGCCCAATGTGATCGCGTATTCGAGCTTGTGAAGGCTTGAGCAACCGCTTCGGGACGCAAATAGGACGGCGACGCAAATATTCCATTAGCGCAAAACTATTTACACACCTTCATAAACCCAAATGTGCGCATAATCCTTGACACTACCAATATCGGTTGAGTTACCGCCACTATGACAACTGCAGGTGTAAATATAGCAATCATTTCTGTCTGTTGCGATCTTTTCGAGAACCTCCAATGTTTTCCCCATGGTCCATACACTGGCATTATAATCAAAACCGCCTTTCCCGTGAAGCCGCTTTTCCGGTAGCGCGCATTGCCAATACCCGGGAAGAAATCTCCCAAAATTGAGACCGGCCGCCTTTTCTCATACACTCCGTTCGATACCCGAGAAGTTCACTTTATTCCGCCCGGCTCTCCGGCTTCCTCGAAAACCCGTCGGTAATCCAAGACTTGATCAGGACGATGAGCCACATGATGATGTTGATGAGAGGAATCAAACACCAAGTGAGAAGCGCAGTGAAAAATTCCGTAGCCCCGCCCATAAAACCACCGTAATCATGATTATTGCTATACACCAAATAAAACGAGAAGATAATCATCAAAACGGCCGAAATCAATGAAACGATGATCTTCCTCCTGTGACGGGCAAAGATCGCTTTTCGCTCGAAAAACACTCGCCTGCCCCATCCGAGAAACAATCCGCCGAAACCCAAAACGGGAACATAGAAAAGAGCATAAGTCAAAAATTGACTTTCATCTCCCCCCGATAATCTAAGATACAGGTTATTGACTTCTCCCATGATGAGAACACACAACCCGACGACCGTGAGCAACGCGCCGAGGAAAAATATAAACGCTTGTTTTCTTGATATCATTTTTCTTCCTCCCGATAAACCGGACGACTCACCAGATTGGTAAGAACGTTTGTATCGTGTCACATTATCACAAATTCGTTTCTAAGTATTTGAAACGATACAATAGTATGACTCACAGTAATGAGGCTCTTTTAGTCCCAAAAGTCCAGATTTAGCTATATTCGATTTTGCGATCTCATACCTGTCGGCAATATTAAGCCCTGCGAACTGCCCGTAGCCGAAATCATTATCTTCGGCCATTGTTGCCGCCAATATTTGCATGAAATACTGCGGTGTCTGGCAAACATCAAAATTCCAACCGCCGACCGGGCCGCCAATATACCTTGTTATTTTACAATATGGAAGCGCGTTCTTCGGAATTTTTTCGATTGCCTTCTCTCGACTGCTTTCCGAAATTCCGTAATTGGTGATGGTAATAATATCTGAACTTCCGTCACCATGACAATCACAAGTATACTTGTAGCAATCATTTCTGTCTGTTGCGATCTTTTCGAGAACCTCCAGTGTTTTCCCCATAGTCCATACACTGGCATTATAATCAAAACCGCCTTTCCCGTGAACCAGTTTTTCCGGTAGCGCACATTGCCAATACCCGGGAAGAAATCTCCCCAAATTGATACCGGCCGCCTTCTCTCATACACTCCGTGCGAAAACCGATACGCTCCTTCATTCTGCCCGGCTCTCCGGCTTCCTCGAAAACCCGTCGGTAATCCAAGACTTGATCAGGACGATGAGCCACATGATGATGTTGACTAATAGAACCAAAAAAGAAACAACAAATATCATCAACATATACCTCCATTCTTTACCTCCAAGCCCCGCAAAAGACTCATAATCATGCGTTTGAAGATATGCAAAAAACAGAGCCATTAAAAGTATCACCACACAAGACAAGGCAGAAACAATACATTTTTTTCTGTTTGCTTGTATAACTTCCTTTCTATGCACAATGACAACTCTGCCAAGCATGACTAGTATGCCCGAAATTGCAAAAGCAGATACTATAAACAACACATAATTTGCCGGAGATTCACTGCGTTGAGGCGATGTTTTGAAGTAAAAAATGCTCACACTCTCGCCGACTTGCTTTTCCGCTGCAAGCACCCATTCTTCATATTCATTCCCGTCCACATTATATTTGACTATAGAGTACTCCCAGTAACCGTAACCGGGAGCAGGCCCAGTGATAACACCCTTTGTTTCAATAAGAGCATGGTTAAAAACTCCCTGAATGATGAGTGCGCTCACCCCAAATACCAGAAACAATATTCCAAAGAAGAAGGCAGTTGCCCGGCGTCTGTTAATCCTATCGTTATTCTTATCAAAAAACACTTCTTTACCCCCGGAATATTGCGCTTGATGTTTTTACAAAAAATCATTGCCAAAACGAAAATTCTAAGTATTTGAAACGATACAATAGTATGACTCACAGTAGTGAGGCTCCTCTATTCCAAAGATTCTTGAGCTAGATATTTTTCCTTTTGCACTCTCATATCGATCTGCAATATTCAAAGTAGCAAATTTGACTAAACCAAGTTCGCCGCCCATTGTTGCCGCCAGTAATTGCATGAAATACTCCGGTGTCTGGCAAACATCAAAATTCCAACCGCTGACCGGGCCGCCAATATACCTTGTTATTTTACAATATGGAAGCGCGTTCTTCGGGATTTTTTCGATTGCCTTCTCTCGACTGCTTTCCGAAATTCCGTAATTGGTGATGGTAATATCTGTTGAGTTCCCGCTACTATGACAACTGCAGGTGTATATGTAGCAATCATTTCTGTCTGTTGCGATCTTTTCGAGAACCTCCAGTGTTTTCCCCATGGTCCATACACTGGCATTATAATCAAAACCGCCTTTCCCGTGAACCAGTTTTTCCCATTCTCCCTCCAGGTTGTTATAAATAATACTGGCGGTTTTTGTGACTCCGTAACGGGTAAATCCCCATCCCGTAAAGGGCAGATAGGTCACAAAATCATCTGTGTTTATTATATTGTAAATGCTTCGGTATCCGGTGGCATTGGCAGATGTTGTGGTTGCCGGTGTCGCGAATGTGTACGCAAAGGTAGAGTCATAAAACGGTCGATCCCAACAACACGCACAGAAGAAGGGCAATGCTTAAAATAGTTGTCGTTTGTTTTTTCATTTTTTCCACCATATTATCCAGACCGTTTGACCGTTTAATCGTCTCGTACCGATGCTTTTTCTATATACTCGCCTATGGTATAAATCTCACCATTTTTGTTGGTAATATAGACAACTGAAATCCCGACAATATCCTTTTCTTTTACGCAAAGAAGATAAGCGTTGAAGCCAATATCAAATGTTTTGTCTTCATCCGTTCTTATGCCATCGATTGATGCACTAATGTCTATCCATGTCATTCGCCCTCTATCCATCGCCGCACCACTTGAGACAAGAATGTGCGGATCCTCCGTAATTACAGCCCCTTCGAAAAATATCAACGCCTCCTCGATTTGCCGATCCAATTCAGGAGACTCTTTTGCGCGATCGCAGAACATGCTTTTCAAGCCATCCGCATCATCCTCGCTTAAATAACCCAAAAGATCTTTGGCCATTTTTTCGCCCTCAACATCCGAACTGATGAAGTTTTCCGGATAGCAACCGGCAAGGATACAGATTATTATAAGCGAAACAATAATCGCACAAACTATATTTTCCCTTCTCACATCTATTTCTCCCACCAGATGAGCCAAACCGTGTGCCCGTCTTCGTCGAAAATCATGAAATCTTTCAGGCATATATTTTATTCTTGGTATTCTAAGTATAAACTCACCGATTCACGATTTCCCGAAAACGCGCGCGATTCTCAGTTACAAAATATGTGTCGCTTATTTCAATGATAATATCTCCATTAACAAGAAGGAAGTCCACTCTTGTGAGTGCGTTACTATCGGATTGATATTCGTAAAAATAAAAGCCCAATAACCAGGATTCCGTTTCCTCAGTGTCTTCAGCTTGGTTGATATTTTCGTCAACACGCCGGTGTATAAGATCGGATAACCGCTGTGCTTCTTTCACATCAATTTCCAAGGGCAATGCCTCTGTAAAAAAAGCTTCCAGATCCGTCACCCCATCGATTCGAAAAACAATTAGCTCCTCGCTATAGCCAAAACTAATAATCTCTGCCTCGGGCGGCAAATCAATCCCGAATTCCTTCTGCAATAAAATAGAGTCGCTTGCGCGAATATCCTCTGTAATCTTAAGTTTTGAAGCTTCAATATACAAATACAACCGAACCTGGACAAAGACAAACAGCAGAAGAAAAATGCCCAGGAACACCATGATAAATTTTAGCGTTATGATTGGCTTTTTCATTGCTATTCACCTTGTCCTGACAAAAACTCAATATTCAGAGACCTTTCACCGAAGATATAGTATGCCCGAGCCAGCCCTGCACTATGAAGCTTAAACATATTTGAGTTTGAAAGCCCGGGAAGTATCGATCTTGTATCATTCTCTTCAAAATCATAAACATCAGCAACATAATACGTTCCATCTATAGTGTAAGTATTTCCGATCCTTGACGCAACTACTGAAAATGCTCCGTTCGCATCTCCAAGAGTTATAACCCAATCCATACCGGAGGTGTTATAGGGCCAGGAGTTTCTGTGTGCCAAAAACGGGTTATTGCTTACAACACATAATGTGTCTCCATCCTTCAAAACTGACTCAATGTGGTCTTGAAGATATGATAAATATTCTCGGTATTGGTCAGTCGCGCATTTCGAACTAATGAGCAATTCATAAACAGATATTTCATGATCTGTTCCCGATCCGTCCATATAGTGATCTAAAGCTATGTTTGCATTCGGACATATAAGGCTAATTAGGTTTAAAATCGCATTAGCTGCAGTAAATGTACCCACAACCGATGGATCATTAATCAAATCCGGATTTTTCCCCCATGTTGCATCGTTTTTCCCGCGCATTGTCTCTAACGTGATGAATGTCGGAAAATCGTCGCTAGAGCTCCATCCAGTCTCTGAATAGGCATACAGATCTCCATGGGGTGCCTTCTTAAAAGCATTTTCATCCCGATTATCCGTATATCCATCCCCGTCCGAATCCGCATTCTCCGGATGCGACACCACCGGAATCACCGGGATAATGATCGGATTGAGATTAAAGCGTGAAAACGGATTCCCGAGTCCGGAGTACATGCTCATATAGTCCTGAAGGGTCGCCGGTATGTATTTTCCGTCAATGTTCCAATACCCCAGATTCGGATCGATTCGTATTTCCTGCCAATTCGGTATCCCGTCGCCGTCCCAGTCCTCATCCGCCAGATTCGTCAGTTCGGAAGCCCGATAGCACGGTCTTAATGTCAATCCGTACAGCACATTGACCGGTGTTTCCCACTCGCAGACCAGTCCGGCATTAATCGTCGAATGAAAAGCGGTTCCTCCTACGTATTCATTCGTATCATTCCATGTCCCCAACGCACTGTTCAGCCAACTGTTCCGGTACATATGAACGACATTTTCACTCTCATGGCTCGGCTCGCCCCCGTCCCAGTTGGTGTATTCAAACGATTCTCCGGTGATCCACCGGAATTCCGTTCCGTCCCGATACGCGCCGATCCAGTACAAATTCATATCGCCGTACAAAAGCATATCATTGATGAAGGCCTGTTCCGCTTCACCGGTGATGGTGACCAGATGTCCGCCCATATACTCACAGTACGCCTTCGCATCCGGCCAGGGCATGTCTCCCTTATCGATTACGGCATAGCGGTGTCCGTTATATCGCTCGCATCGCACCTGATTTTCGGAAAACACCACGCTACTCCGATTCATCATCCATTCGTCATGATCTCGACTCAACGATAACATCGTGTGCTGAGGTCCGGTGCCCGTTTGAAAATGGATCTGTGTCACCCCGCTTGTGTTCTCCGTAGCGATGTCCGCCGGAAGAATACCGATTTGCTCAAGCCACAGATCCATGTCCATCAAACAATACGTGCCGAAAAGATCCGTGACTGCATATGCGGTTTGATTCTCTTCATCATATTGCGTCTCGACCGGCAGAAGCATCTCAATGTCTTCAAAATACCGGAACACACAGAAACGCCGGATTCCTTCAAATTCCGGATTCACTGCCGCATACGGACTGTCCGGATTGGGAATATATTCGTCCCGCACTTCGAACGTCAGCTTGACTTCCTCGATAATATAACCGCCCTCATAATCAAGCTCCGCAACCGTACCCAGCATGGTTTCGTTATAAACAGCGGCAGAATAACTGCTTTCCGATACCGACAGGTATTTCGGAACATTCCCCGATGCGGTAATCTCCGCCGATAAAATATATGGTGCGCCTTCGATATTGATGTCCGAAAAAACATCGGAATCCGACAATAAGATATGGTTTTGCGTATACTCATTATCCGGTACTCCGTTCGTATTCGTATTCAGCGGATCCAGACCCAAATCGATCTCATCGCCGTCAAGCAAACCGTCCCCGTCGGTATCCTCTAAAATCGGATTTGTCCCATACGTATTTACTTCATCTCCGTCGAGTAAGCCGTCATAATCCGTATCCTCATTCCAAAATTCCGTCCCCAGCTCCTGCTCTTGCTGAAGCGTCAGGCCGTCTCCGTCGAAATCCTCATTCAAATCCGATGTCAGCGGATCCATTCCGCAATAGATTTCCGTCATGTCATCGATTCCGTCTCTGTCGGTATCAATGGCAAACGGATCTGTGCCCCACTCGATTTCAAAATAATCCGGAATCCCGTCTCCGTCGGTGTCGGTTTCATAATCAATCTCCGGATCCGGATCCGGCTCATTACCGGTAATAAAGTCCAGATAATCCGCAACGCCGTTTGCGTTCGCGTCCTCCTCTAACGAAAACGCTTGCGTCCACATAAAAACGTGCACATCGGAAAGTTCGAAAGAGATTTGCGCATCCGCCGCACCGCCCTGAATGCCGATGAGCCGGGTCGCCCCGACCTCAACATTCTGATGATTCCCGTCGTTTGTGATTTGATAAGCACCGTCATCGCTTTGCGATAAAAATCCGTTGTTTACAGTATGTATCGGTCGATTGCACGAAAAAGAAACACTCCAATCGGTCATCGCATGATCCAAGGTATGACTAAGAGTAAGCGCCCCCGTAAATCCACTGCCCCATGCCGAATATTCCTGATAGGTGAGTGAAGCCGACTCGGCATCCACCTCGATTTTCTCGGTATTCAAGAGGAAAAAGGTCGGCATGACCGTAACATCCGTCCCGTCGGTCGAGGCGGCCGTGAACCCGATCGTGACCGATCCGCCGACCGGAATGTCTTGATTCCAACCGGCGTTTTTCACCGAATATACCCCTTCCTGATGTGATACGACCGACGCGTTCCAGATATTTTCGATCTCATACGGCAGGTCGAGAATAAAAAACCAATTGTGGATCGTTTCATCTCCGCAATTGGTAAATGTTAAGTCGATATTGGCGTGAGCGTCCCAAGAGGAAGTGACCGCGGCATCTGCCGAAAACGAAAGCGATTCATCTACACTGTAAAATGTCTCGACCGGCTCGGTTCCCTCCGCAAGTAGCGAGATCGGGCTACTGCCCAGAAGCACCAGTATGCTCACCAGAACGCTAAGAAACGAAAGCCACGAGAGACTTCTCTTCTCTTCTCTTCTCTTCTCTTCTCTTCTCTTCTCTTCTCTTCTCTTCTCAAGAATTGTCTCATCCGTTGACCCTCCGCGCAAAGCACAATATTTATTGATTTTCTTTTCAATATATGGCTTTATTGGAAATAAGTCAAATTCATATGATTTGTGAGTCGGTGTGTCCGATCCCGGTCTGTCGAACCATCTCATCTACGGGCGTTGTGCCATCGACAACGACGATCGGGCATGTGACCTTCATCAGCCACTCGTCATGAAGTGCACGGCTCCGTTGCTCGGATCCGGCCGTTTCATATCGAGCCGCCCACGCCAGAAATTCTTGGTGCGCTTCGTACATGTCCCCACCCGGAAGGATTCGCTCGCCAAAGCGATCCGATTCGCGTTTCTTAAGGCGCTCAATACGAACTTCCATCGGAGCTTCGACCAGGATGACTTTTTCGAAAAGTGGGATGAACCGATCGCCCCATCCGCAAGAGGAGCCCGACAGGATCCATCTCGAGCTCGTTGCAATCGCCCCGGACAGAAGCCTTTGTCGCTCCTCCCGCGATCTCGGCGTTGTATAACGCGGATCGGTCGGAAGCCAGAAATAATCGTCGGAATCAAGAAGCGTATATCCGAAACGATCGCGCAACGCCTCCCCCAGTGTCGTCGTCCCCGCACCGGAAGCGCCGAGAATATGAATCGTCCTCGGAATATCATCATCTTGAGGCGAAATTTTACGAACATCGTATTTTTTCTCCAAATGAAAATGCTCGATGCGATCTACCGGAACCTCTCCGTCGAAAACAACCTCAAGGATATAGGGCATCCAATTCAAGATTCTAAGAAAAGAATCATGATCAAAGCTCGGATCAAAGTCGCTCAGGATCGAACTCAATGCGGTGGCGTGCGTTCCGATGACAATATTGACATCCCGATCCGCCCGGGCGTTCGCGGCGAGGATGTCCCGGAGCGCGGCGACATTACGCGAGCGAACCATTGAAAGAGATTCGCCGCCTTCCTCGTGATAATCGTGATCGGCCCAACGTTTTCGGAACATTCCCAAATGATTTCCGCTTACGCCTTTCCGGCGTTCCCGTAAACGCTCATCCGTGATGATCGGTTTTCCGGCTCGCGTCGCGCTCTCGGCGATCGTGTCATAACTTCTATGAAACGGACTGCTGTAAAATGCGTCGATTTTTTTGTCCGCGAAAAAACGCGTCACTTCCCGAGCATCGCGCCGACCTTCTTCCGTTAACGGGCGCGTACGTTCTTCGTCCCATTCGAATACAGGCTGTGCGTGCCGAATAAAAATACGTGAATCATCCGTATACCTCTTTCATATATGAGTGATCATATCAGCCGCTCCGCCCACTCCTTTTCGCGAAACCCGACCAGCACGAAATCGTCGTCGACCAGGATCGGGCGCTTGACCATCATGCCGTCGGAGGAAAGAAGGTCAAACTGCCCGGCCTCGGTCATTTCCGGGAGCCGGGCGGCGAGGCCGTTCTCGCGATAGAGCTGACCCGAGGTGTTGAAGAACCGCTTCAGGGGCAGATCGCTTTTCGCTTGCCAGGCGATTAGTTCCTCCCGCGTCGGCCGGTCCTCTTTGATGTCACGAAATTCGTAGGGGATCTTATGCTCGTCGAGCCATTTCAAGGCCTTTTGGCAGGTGGAGCATTTCGGGTAGCAAATAAACAGCATGGGGAGCCTCCTTGTGAAGTAAACATCTTAATTCGGTTCCGGATTAACCGGCTTCAAAATCTCCGCCGTGTTCCCGTTACGTCCGGGACTTCCCGTCAGAAAACAAAATATCATGGCGGATTCCGCCTCTTTCTTGTGTTCGTCTCACTCTTCGCTTGATTATATCATGATCAACACGCGTACAGGTGTGAGCCGTACTGCACTGCTTGATAACCTGATTGAGCATCATCGTCGCTGCTGCCCCGAAGTATATTGAGCATCAGTCGGATGAGCAAAAACCGAAAATCCCTGTCTCGTGTACACGAAGCCGTCTCGAGCTCTCAAATGAGAAGAAACTACGGACGAAACCACTCGAAAAGCCCGGTCTCGTACGCACACGAAGTCTTTTCACAGCATCCCCGCATTGATGCTCTTTCAAAGCCACAAAAACCGCACGTCACGCCCTGTTTGAAATCAAACACAATACATACCCGTTTTGTCATTTGCTTAACTACTACACATTTTCGATCGTGATTGTCGAAAAGGTACCGGCAAAAGCCAACGGGTAGCGAGTAAAGTAATAACTGTAGATTATCTGAGGAGTCCCATATCTTGAGCAATATCTGCCATATATAATTAAGAAATGAGTGTGCCGTCGTGATGCGGAAATCTGAAAATACGGAACTAAATCCGGATGTGATCGTTGAATACGCGCTCGCGCGAAAGGCGGAGTTGCAAAAGCTTCTGATCGAAAAAGAAAAATCGGCCCGGGCCGCCCTGGATCGACAAGTTGCTCAATAACTATCGACCGGAGCATATTGATAAAATTTATTCGTCTCTCCACGAGAACCGCAAGCCTTTGGTCTGCCCGGTAATTCTTCCTGACGATGATTATGTGAAGCGGTGGATGAGCGTAGAATACAAAGGAAAATCATTTAATGACAATACAACAGAATACTATACGGCCAAGAAAGAACGCGTCCGATCCAAATCTGAAATCATAATTGCGAACACATTGAACCGGCTTAAAATTCCCTATCGGTATGAGTATCCGATCCATATCCCCGGAATCGGAACGGTTCACTCGGATTTCGTCTGTCTCAATATACACAAGCGCAAAGAGTATATATGGGAACATTTCGGGATGATGGCCGATTCGGATTATGCAGAAAATGCGGTTAACAAGATCGAGAAATATACGTTGGCCGGGTATTATCCCGGAGACAATCTCATTCTGTCCTTCGAGTCAACTTCTCGGCCGTTGAGCGCGTGGGTGATCGAGCACAATATTCAGAAGTATCTTATGTGATTGGTAATGCATCTTCGATCGAATCGGGCAACGAGGCGTGTAACGTATCGTTTAACGAATCGGGCAACGAAGCGTTTAACGAATCCGGCGACGAAGCGTTTAACGAATCCGGCGACGAAGCGTTTAACGAATCCGGCGACGAGGCGGACATCGAGACGGGCATCGTATCTTTTAACGAAGCGAACAACTTAACAAGCAGGCGTCTTGTTTTCGGAGCGAATTTTAGCAGGCGTCTTATCTTTCGGCGTTGCTTTTCGAGAAGCGGTCAGATACAGCAAACACCCGATGATAAAGAACACGGCATACACGACCGGGTAATCGTAAAGTAAACATATGGTCCGTAAACCGATCTCGTCCAGGATTCTCAGGATCAGGATCCTGTAGCAGCAGCGTTCGAACGAATAGTATTCAACTTTCCATATGTAATAAAGGACATTCGAGATGATCGGAATGATCGCCCGCGGAAGCATCAACAAGAAATAGGCGATGCTCGAAAACAAAACGACGCGGTGCGCGATTTTTCGAATCGGGAAACGCGGAGGCGTACCGCTCGTGATCAGAACGATCAATTTTGTGATAAAGATGCCGGCAAGAACCAAGAGAACGGGGGTGCCGACAAGGTGCATAAAATAGAAAAACGCCCGTTCAACCTCAGGGTCATTATAATTTATTTTCCGTTCGTTCTTTACAATAACCGGAGTGATCAGCGTGAACAAAAGAATCGCTCCGAGGATCACCGCGGTCTTGATGATTTCCTTCTTGTCCTTCGGTTTCTGCTCCCCGTACAAGAATAACTCCATGTCCGTATCCAACACTTGGGCCATTTGCCGGAGCGTCTCTATATCCGGATTGGACTTCCCGTTCTCATAATTCGAAATCGTTTGGCGCGTCACGTATAATCGCTTCGCCAATTCCTCCTGAGTCATCCCACTGCTCACTCTTTGCTTTTTAATATTCTTCGCGATTTGTGCCATCTTAATGTCTCCAGACTCTTTTCGCGAGCGACGAAGCGGACGTCGGCGGCTTCCGCTCGAAAAGCCGCGCCAGCATTTTCTCTGCTTTCATATTAATGACATGCCGCGAATAAGTCACGCAAAGATACGTTGCGCGGGCAATTCTACGGGTTTGCCAAAAATGGTGTTTTTTCATCGTTTCCGGCTTTGCAGATAGAGATTTACCCGATCGCTTAAGACCTTCGCGGTCTCTGCTGCGGTTTTCTGTCCGGCCAAAGCGAGCGTGCATTCTTCGGTTATGATCTGGCTGAGGATATCGTCAATTTCGCCGGTCGTGTTGAGCGAGTCAATGATCCCGCGTAATCGCTCGACGCAATCCTCCGGGACCGCTGATTTATCCAAAAGATCCAAACCGGTATCCTCCGAGGGCGTCCGGATCTCCGGGTGCATCGCCTGCTCCATGAAAGATTCGAAAGCGGATGCTCCGACCGGAAAATATCCGGTTTCGATGATCGATTGTTGAACCTCCGGCAACATCATGGTTTTGATGAATTCCCAGCACTCCTCCGGATGCTCCGTTGCATCCGATATCGCGAGCGACGTTGACGGAACACAAATATAAGCCGTCCCGCTCAATGTCGGAGAGCCCACAAAAACGGTCTTTTCGGGAATCAGTTGTTCGATTCCGTGATACATCTGAGCATTTGCGATTAGGGAGTAGAACAAAACTTGCTTCCCTCGAACGTATTTGTCGGTCGTACTATAGTCATACGTTGGAAGTTCTGCCAATCCGCATTCCAGCGCGTAATCGATCAAGGCTTGCATTTGTTCTTCCGATATTCGGAATTCACCGTTTTCGTCGATAAAATACTCCAGGTCATAAAGAATCGAGGCGACGATCAGGTCACTCGAAGTGATCCCCGGGAACAGTATGGTTTCCGAAGGTAACGACTCGGATAAACGGGTCATTTCTTCCGCGGATACCCGTTCATGTCCGGTAAGTAATGTAGAGTTTCCGAAGTATCCGTAAAACATAAATCCCGGGAAAAAGCGGTACAAGGAATCGCCGGATTTCATCAGTTCAAATATGCTCGGTAGCCATCGGTCCGCGCTTAGATCCGGATCTTTTTCCAAATACGGCATCATATCAACGAGCGCTCCGATTTCGCCCAGATAGGAAAAATCAAAAAAAGCACCCTCGGTAATAATATCATCCCCTTTCCCTGAGGAAAGATCGCTGATCAGTGTCGCCAATGTTTGATGAAACGAATCACGAGAATCATAAGGGTACTCATAGGCATAATCCCGTAAGCGAATTCTCGTATCGGAATGGGTGGTATTGAATTGATACACTGCCCTGCAGATGAGATTATAGGATGAAACACCATGGCCTCCGAGCGTCAAGATCGTCTTCCCTTCGTGGGGATTTTTATCCAACCGGGTCAATAAGACCACCTCAACGGGATCACACGCGGAAGAATCCGTGCCCGGATTGTTCAGGTACACAATATGATCTCCATCCAGAACATACGGTTGATCATCAATAAACTGGTACCGGGATGGCGGAATATCGGTATCCAGCACGGACATAAAATCCACAACGGAAGAAGTCTCCGGATCGTATTGCTCCACAACATCATAGGCCTCATAGAAATACCCGAAGGCGGAGTTGCACTCCGCTCCACTGACGGACAAAATATTGTCCTTCACCGGAACAATTTTCTCAGAAAGAGATGCCGGATCGAGGATGACCCATTCGGTGTCGCCTTTATAGTTGGTTGACAGCCAAATGATTTTATTATCCTGAACGACAAGTCTCTGGCTAAATATGTCATCAACATGACCCGGTCGGGTATATATCGATTTTCCGTCCCGAAACAGCTCGACGCGCCCGCCGGCATAGATAAATGCCCACGTATCCCCAACAAGGACCGCATCCTCTACATTCTGATTCTGAATATTCCATTCGATTGCGTTGCCGGAAACACCGGGCAATCCGTATTCCCGGGCTTTACAGTATCCGAATTCATCCGATCCGATGACAAATACCGTATCAGAAAGCGCGAATAAGCAAGTTGTTCTTCCGTAAAACCCGTCCGCCGGATGAGTCGCTTGCACGTTTCCGACCTTATCTGTCCAAACCAGCTCTTGACGATACGAAAGCGCATCATTCGGATCGGTGTACCAGCCCTGCAGAAAAACAATATGTTCTTCTGTCGCAATCACACAATCTGCACGAACACTCCTGTTTTCGTGCGTCGGTAATTCAATATAGGATGCCTGAAAAACATTGCATTGATTCGTCTCTGCTGTTGTCGTTTGATCCGCCTTTCCCCGGCAACTGCTTAAAATGAGAATCATGCACACCACGAGCCAAACGGAAAGAATTCTTTCTATTTTTCTCCTCACTGTTCTCCTCCATATATACTATGCTTCACACATTCTCCGGTAATTGCGTCGAAAAACATCCGTGTGCTTGCACTTCGATCAGGATTCCCTTCATCGGGTTGCGACTGTGAACAGCGAATCACCCAATACGGACGAAGCATCGATTCCCCTTCGGAAAACGATCGGAGCTTCAACTCCTCAATAGTAAATCGCTCAAAAAGCGTAATATATACTAACGAGACTTCGTTCACGGTGATCGGTTCGGGACAATCCAAGGTCACGATCTCCCCGACACCACTCTTTTTGATGTCTTCAAATGAATGTTCCCGGGATATAGCGTACAGTTCCTCCGAAAACAAAACCAACAATTCATCCAAACTCATTAAGTCGCCGGATGACATTTCGACCGGCGAACTGAAATGTCCGGTTAGGCTAACATAGTCCACCCCATGCGCGTTGACGATCACATCGATCTCCCGTCCGTTGATCGGCATCTCTTCTCGCCCAAAGCGTTCGGCAAATTCTCCTTCAAGGAAAAGATATCCGCTAAAGTTTTGGCTCGCTTCAGGAATCCCTCCGATATCCCAGAAGAAAGTGAACCAATATGCATCTTCCTCCTCCGTCCAGCCACCCGGGAGGATCACATCCGCATCAAATCGTTCCGCCGCTTCTGCAGAATGATTGTACACACGTAGTTCTGCGTCCAGCTCCTCGTGCGAAAGACGCCGAACACGATAACACTCATTAATCGCAATTCCGGCGCTCTCCAAAAAACTTTTCGCGCTTTCATGCGCAGTCTTTTCATCGGCAAAAGCAAAATCCGTTGAAGCATAATACTCGGGTGACAAGCTTTGACCCAAAGAATAAGTCATGCGTCCCCGGAGTGTATATACGCGTGAATACGGGGAGTAAGACGGACCGGTCTGACAGAGATATTCTTGCCCGCTACTGTCGACATAACGATCCTTATATGCCGTACCTATCAATTGAGAATCAAAATACTGAGGGTACTCTTCACTTTCGGTCAAGGTCCAATCATCCCCGGTGAACATATTTCGCTGAGATTCGCTTGCCAATGATTCTCCGCCGGAATATACCGACGCTTTCCCGGGATGATTCGGATCGACCGAACAAAGAAGTTCGGCGTCGATGATCACCCGATCCGTGATCCTGCCCGTTAACCGTTGATTCGTGGGATCCGATATATTGATCATCAAATCTTCGATCACCGGTTCCCAAACGAGCGGAGCCCTCGTGGCCGCGCTCAGTTCCGATGAACTCGCGATTTCACTCATACTGCTCGAAAAGTTCTCTGTCGTTTCGAGTGCTTCGAACCGGCATCCTGTCAACGCCAGAATGAGTCCGACGAGTATAAGAGCCGATAATCTCTTCATGATGACCTCCGATACGGCGCGCGGAGCGTGAATCATCGTTCTCACGCCCCGCGCGGGCAAAACTTTAATTATAGTTTACTTCAAAACGAATTAATTACAATTTTCGAAATTGAGTGATATATCGGATTCAAGCGCTTATGGGTTCCATCTGCCGTCAACCCAGACATAATAATTTTCCGAACCGGAAGAATTCAGGCTACATTTCAGTGCATAATCAGCTCCCAGTCCTCCGATGTCTACATATTGATACATCCTGCATGAATATTGACCGCTTTGATATATAATTGTTTTATTGTAGAAATTCACTGAGTCCCCTGCCGAAACCAATTCATCGCCCAACCGAAGGTACGGTCTGAAGATGAGGTTGTTTTCGCCAATGTCTTTGTACACGTAAACCGTCACCGGAATTCCGGTAATTGTCCGCTTCGAATCAATGAGGTTTACACAATACATTGTTTCCAGGCCTGTCCATTTCTCCGTATCCGCTGTAATGACGCTACTTCCCGCTCCTCTTTGCATTTTCGTATAATTTCCCTCATCGGGAGTAGGATTAAAATCCTTTACTTCGGCAGACACCGTTGATAACGAGAATGCCAAAACAAGCACCACAACAACAAGGAATGATAAAATTTTCTTCATAGAATAATCCCTCCTTTATTATTATAAGAATAATTTTATCCCCCCCTGCGATATTTTGTCAACCATAATTTACATCCAATTTCTGAAGCATCGATCGAGGCCGGAGATCTTGTCGACCCCACTCTACCATTACGCTTCTTTCCAATCCGATCGAAAAGCGTGATAAAATGACTTTGTAGTCTCGCGTTCACATTCAAAGGAGGTTCCCCATGGGTAAGGAAAAAGACACCTCCGCTCCGGACAAAAAATCCGTTTCGTCACCGAGAAGCCAATCGAATACATCCAAAAAAGACAAGAAAATCAGGGTCGGCGACATCGAATACGAGTCGTTTACTTTTCACGGCCGGCCGATGTACCGGATCACCGATAAGTCCTACTATAAGGAGCTCGAGCGACTTCAGGTCGAGCTGGTGAAACTTCAGGAGTGGGTCAAGGCCAAGGGACTTCGCGTCGTGGTGCTTTTCGAGGGGCGGGACGCAGCCGGGAAGGGCAGTGTGATCAAGCGGATTACCGAGGCGATGAATCCCAGGATCTGCCGGGTCGAGGCCCTGCCGGCGCCGACGCCGAAGGAGGAGTCGCAGTGGTTCTTCCAGCGCTATGTCGCCAAACTGCCGTCGGCCGGGGAGATCGTGCTTTTCGACCGGAGCTGGTATAACCGGGCGGGCGTCGAGCGCGTGATGGGCTTTTGCACCGAGGGGGAGTACCGGGAGTTTTTCCGGTCCTGTCCCGAATTCGAAAATATGCTGATCCGCTCGGGGATCATCCTGATCAAATATTGGTTCTCGGTATCGGATGAGGAGCAGGAGAAACGCTTCGAGGACCGGATCGAGGATCCGGCAAAGCGCTGGAAATTGAGCAAAATGGATCTGGAGTCGCGGCGACGCTGGAGTGACTATTCGCGCGCCAAGGACGAGATGTTCGAGCACACCGACACGAAGGAATCGCCGTGGTATGTCGTCAACGCGGATATCAAAAAGCACGCGAGGCTCAACTGCATCGCGCACCTTCTGAGCATGATTCCTTTTGAGGATCTGACACCGGAACCGCTTGAACTGCCGCCGCGCCAGGAGAACTCCGGCTACGTGCGGCCGCCGATCGAAAACCAGAACTTTATCCCGGAACGGTACGGCGGCGCGATTGTAACCGACCGGATCCCGGATCAGTAACCGAGTTCTTTGATCAGTTTCTGAACGTCTTCCTTATAATCCGAATCAACATTGGCATATATAAACGTGTTGTCAATTCGCGAAACGACACAATAATGACCGCTTGAAGTTAACGTGTATTTTGAGTGATTGCCGAGATTGATCTCGGAATTTGAAGAACCCGAACCGCTGAAGGAGTCTTCAAAAAACTCCTTGTTTTCGCTGTATGCTCTGCGGGCTTGTTCTTCGGTCTCTACGATATAGAACTCGATTTGAAAATCATCATTTACGGCAACCAACACTTCAGAGACGCCCATACCGTCAGCGAACTGATTCGTCACGTCTTCGACGATAAAATCCTCATCCTCCATGAACTCCGAAAAGTCATCGCCGTCGATCGGCTCCTTCTTTTCGAAAAGACTGCACGCCGAAAGCGAAAGAATCATCAATAAAATCAGGACTACAGCCGAATTTCTCATGGTTTTACTCATTTTTCACTCCTCCTGTTGATTCCGATCATTTCCTGCGCATCGCTATCAAACGAAGCAACGTAATCAGTGCGGATGCGGCTGCCGCCACATAGGTCATGGAAGCCGCACGAAGAACCTTCTTCGCGCCCTTCAACTCATCTTCCGTCAGAACATTGGTTTCGGACAGGATTCGGATCGCCCTTCTGCTGGCATCGAATTCGACCGGCAGAGTGACCAGATAGAAAAGGACCGCGAATGCAAACAATATGATACCGATCGTCGCGATGGTTTCTCCCGCCTGACCGATATATGCCGTAAACACAAGACCGAAAATAGCCATATAGGGTCCGAACCGGGACCCGATATTCGCCAGCGGAACGAGAATCTCACGGATCTTGTTCGGCAGAAAACTGTGCGCGTCCTGGATGGCGTGACCACACTCATGTGCGGCGACTCCGACGGCCGCAATCGACGTGCTGTCATAGACCGCTTCGGAAAGGCGAAGGATTTTCTCCTTAGGCGAATAGTGATCCGTCAGTTTTCCCGCTACTCTTTCGATCTGAACCGAAGAACTTTCATAGTCCGATTCGGAGGACAGTCGATTGATGCGCAAAATGTACTGCGCGGCTTCATGGCCGGTAACTCCTCGCGAGGTGGGTACTTTACTGTATTTGTTGAATGTCACTCGGGTCGATATGCTCGCGATCAGCGAAAAGACAACCGTTCCGATCAACAATATAAGTCCCCATGAATAGAAAAAATTCCAGAAAGCTTCCATGGTCATCCTCCTTCTTACAAAGAAAAACGCGGGGGAGGCAATCGAATATTGCCACACCCCCACGTATGATCATACCATAAAACGATCGGATTTCTTTTACGAGAGACAGATTTTAGCAAAATCCTCCGCTTTCAGAGAAGCTCCTCCGACCAATCCGCCGTTGATGTTTTTCTGAGCGAAAAGCCCTGCGACGTTCTCCGCATTCATTGATCCGCCGTACTGAATCGTCTGATTCGCGGCCGTTTCACCGGAATACAGCTCGGCAAGCGTCGTTCTGATAAATGCGCAAACCTCTTCGGCCTGTTCGTCGGTCGCTACCTTGCCGGTGCCGATCGCCCAGATCGGCTCGTACGCGATGGTGATCTGGCAGAGCTTGCTCTCGGGAATACCGGCAAACGCGGCCTTGATCTGTCCTTTGACCCAATCAAAGGTTTCTCCGGCCTCGCGCTGAGCAAGCGTTTCACCGCAGCAAACGATCGGGCGAAGACCCCAAGCAAGCGCCGCCTTGATCTTCTTGTTGACGGTTTCGTCGGTCTCCCCGAAATACTCTCTGCGCTCGGAATGACCGATGATCACATAGGTGACGCCCATTCTGGAAAGCCATGCCGGAGAAATCTCGCCGGTATAAGCGCCCTTTTCGGCAACGTAGCAATCCTGAGCGGCGACCTTGACATTGGTGTATGCGGTTGCCTCAAGGGCGGCGGCGATCGCGGTAAACGGAACCGCTACCGCAATGTTGGACGTTGCATCTTTTACGAGGGGCTTAAGCGCTTCGATCAGTTTCAGCGCGTCCGCGGGGATCCCGTTATTCATCTTCCAGTTGCCGGCCGCAAACGTACGACAGGGAACCTTGTCCTGGAGGCAATCGATGCCGGGAAGAACCTTGCCCTCGATGAATTCGAGAGAAGCACCGCCGCCTGTAGAGATGTGTGTGACCCGATCGGCAAAACCGAGTTTCTCGATCGCCGCCGCTGAGTCTCCGCCTCCGATGATCGAAACCGCCTGACTCTCGGCAACCGCCTTTGCGATTGCGCGGGTACCTTCGGCAAATTTATCAAACTCGAAAACGCCGGCCGGCCCGTTCCAAACGACGGTCTTGGCCTTTTTGATTTCCGCTGAGAAAATCTCGACGGACTCCGGACCGATATCCATGCCCATCCAACCGTCGGGAATATGATCACAGCAAACAACCTGAGAGGCCGCGTCGGCGGAGAAAGAATCTCCGACCACATTATCCTTGGGAAGAAGGATTTGAACGCCCTTCGCTTCGGCCTTGGCAAGCAACTCCTTGGCAAGCTCAGCCTTATCGGGCTCGCACAATGATGCGCCGACGTTATAGCCCTTGGCATAATCAAAGGTATACGCCATCGCACCGGCGATAATAATAGTGTCGGCCTTCTCAATCAGATTTTCAATAACACCGATCTTATCGGATACCTTGGCGCCTCCGAGAATCGCAACGAAAGGACGCTCCGGAGCGGTCAGGGATTTACCCATGAACTCGAGTTCCTTTTGAATGAGATAGCCGGAAGCACTCGGAAGAAAATTGGCAAGTCCGGCGGTCGATGCATGGGCGCGGTGCGCCGTACCGAACGCGTCATTGACGTAGAGCTCCGCAAGCGAAGCCAACTCGGCGGCAAATGCGGGATCATTCTTGGTCTCTTCCTTATGGAAGCGAACATTTTCAAGCATCAGAATCTCGCCGTCCTTGAGCGCCGCGGCTTTCGCCTTGGCATCCGCACCGATGACATCCTCCGCCTGAATGACCGGCTGTCCCAGAAGTTCCGAAAGTCGCTGCGATGCGGGCTTCATCGAAAAAGCCGGCTCCGGACCGCTTTTCGGACGTCCGAGATGGGAAACCAGGATTACCTTCGCCTTGTTATCCACCAGATATTGGATGGTCGGAAGCGCGCCCTTGATACGCTTGTCGTCCGTAATCTCACCGGTCTTTTTGTCCTGAGGGACATTGAAATCGACACGGACGATTACTCGTTTGCCGGCTACTTTCAAATCTTCGACATTCTTCTTGGGAACCATTGCCATAGTGCTCACTCTCCTTGATCATTCACTCCCGTTCGGGAGGTATTCAAACATAAACAACCCGACCTGACGGAAGATCCGGCAAATCAAGCCATATCATTATACAGACATTGTCTGTCGGATTCAATGATAATCCGCAGTTACTCTTCACCTATTTGGGTGAAACAAGGGAAAAGCGACAGCCCGGAAGCAGGGCAATGATCGATCGATCCGGTCACTCCCGATTTTGCCGGTATCCGCGCCGCCCGAAATGCCGAAAATATCGGCAAGCGGAGCGCTTTCGGCAATTTTGCCGGTATCCGCGTCCCGGCGATGGTGACGTCTGCACGTTCTTCGACGATAGGTGAAGAGCCTATTTTTTTCGTATTGACATATTATTTGAATCGCGTTATCATTCTCTGGTCACGAACTCGTGCACGAGAATTCAATTACTTCAAGAAAGGAGAGCGGCCATGCGAATTCAAGCAAACGGAACCCTGCGGTTTACTACCGCCAAAACCATTAGATGCTATATTGTCTCCGGCAATTTTGCCGTATCCGCAGATATGCGTGCCGCTCCGCCATCGACTTTCTGATCGAGTGATTCGAAGAGAAATCGTTGTCCCGGAGGGTATCACCCGACGGGATTTTTTATATTATTATCCCGCCGAAAAGAACAAATCCACTTCCATTCCCTTTCGGAATGCGAAACGAGTAAATAACAGCCGCAGGGCGGCGGGAGTAAAAAATGAGTCCGATACAAAGATTCAAAAAATTTCTTTCCCCGGAAAAAGACGGGGAGTTCAATAAAAAACTGATGAAGCTGACCATTCCGATGGCCCTTCAACAGTTGATGATGTGCTGTGTTTTTTTGTTTGACACGATCATTGTCAGCGGGTTGGGCGACGAATATCTGGGTGCTTCCGGACAGTCCGGTCACTTTACGTTTCTGATGTGGAGCGGCCTTTTCGCCATTTCCGGCGCAGGCTCAATCTATGCCGCGCAGTATTGGGGTAAGGACAAGGATATCACCGGCGTTCGCAAAGCCTTTACGACGACCCTTCTTTTCGGTGCCGGTATTGCCGTCCCGTTTTTCATCGTCGGGTTCTTCTTCCGCGACCAAGTGATGTTCATCCTTGCACAGGATGATCGAACGCGGGAGCTCGGGGTTCAGTACCTGTCGATCGTCAGCTTCGCTTATCTTTTCTGGTTTATGGCCGCCATGTTCTGCAGTGTCCTGCGATCCATGGGAATCACCCGAATTCCGATGATTGCGTCCGCGGTGTCAATCGGAATCAACGTAATCATGGACAGCCTAATCGTCTACGGCTTTCTGGGATTTCCCCGCCTGGAAATAAAAGGAGCGGCTCTTTCGACCGTGGTCGGAGCTTTCGTGGAACTCGTCCTGCTGATTGTTCTTGCGCGAAAAGCCAAGTTGGCGGTTACCTTCAAAAGAAAAGACATCGTTCGGCCGGACCGCGAACTTCTGAAAAAATTCACGAAGGCCGTGATTCCGATGCTCGCAAAAGATCAGATGTGGGCGCTCGGCGTTACCGTATACAGTATTTGCTTTACATATCTGGGCGTAGCGCAGACTGCCGCATATAATGCGTACGCGAATTTGGGCGAGTTCATGAATATCGCTTTCTGCGCAATCGGAAGCGCGGGCGGGATCATGATCGGACACGAGCTCGGTAAAGGGGAACTCGAAAAAGCCAAGAACTACGGCTGGAGATTGCTTCGACTCATTCTGGTCACAGGATTGATTTTATGCCCGATATTCATCCTCCTGAGCCGGGTGTTATTGCTTCCTTTTCCGAAGCTGACCCCCGAAGCGATTCAATATGCGCATCAGGCTCTGGTGATTATTTCCCTGGTTATTTGGGCAAGAGGAATCAATTTCACGAACATGAACGGGATTTTACGCGCGGGCGGAGACACCTTGGGCGCCGCATTAATCGACATCGGTACACTCTGGCTTTTCGGCGTTCCCCTGGCTCTTCTGGCCGTTATCTATTTGGGTCTTCCGTTCTGGGGGCTGATGGCAGTAATCGCCACGGAGGAGGTTATCAAGGTCGGTATCAGCATCAGTCGCGTTCGCACCTACAAATGGGCCAAACAACTGGTATAAAGCCAACTCTGTCCGATACCGAGTACTGAGTCCCATCCGAATCTTCCCGATGCCAAGCGGGCGGCGAACAGAATCGCCGCCCGCTTTTTCGCCCGTCGGTACTGCTTATTTGCCCTTATCGATCCTCTCCCGCATCGCTTCGATCGCGGTCTGCATCTCAAAAATCCGTTGCGGGTGATCCGGAAGAAAGCGGTTGATCTGTCCTCCGGCTTCGATCAATTCAATGGACTTTCCGTAATTCAGTTTGAGTCCGCGCAACCGGTCCACCGGAAATTCTTTCTCAACCTTTTCACCTTCACGGAAAGAATCGGGAAACACGCCCTTTTTTGCCGCTCTGTTTCTTTTCATGTCGACGCCTTCTTCCACCGGACACTGCGTCCCGGTGTACACTACCCGACCTTCGCTGATCGTCAGAACGCCGGATCCGACCAAACGAAATTCATGCTCATCAAGCGGGAGCAGAAGTCGAACGTTTTCCGTGATTTGAAAGTCTCTGTCCAGAATCCGCTTGCGCATTCGATCCTTTTCCCAGTTGACCCATTGATGAATATCCGGGAACGATTTATCCGCTTCGCCGTCTGCATGAAAAAATCCGGTCGGTTCCATCCGTACGCGATTTCCGCAGGAAGAACAGATCAAAAGATCCTTTTCGCAAACCATTACATTATCCTTCTCACATCGCGGGCAGGCATGCGCTACATTTTGAGCACCGGAAGCGATTGCCTTGTTTCGAAATTTACGCGGTTGGTCCCGAAAATAATCGTATTCGCTGTAACTCAATTGTTCGATCAGATATTCGTGAATCTCCTCAACACTCATTTCTTTCGTCTGTTCTGAGGAAAGAACCGATTTGATTTCCGCGGTGATCCGACCTCTTCGAAATCCGCTTTTACTCCAACGGGGCCAGGTCATGTACGCACCGTGTGTTGCCATGACCGCGATCGCACTGTCTGTTTTTTTGATCATGCGCGCGAGGGCATCGTCGAAGTGAATCGATGTACCGTCCACAAGACGGGTCGCCTCCGGGAAAATTCCGAGCGTTCCGCCTCGCTTTAAGGCGGTCAGCATTCCTTTGACCGCTTTGGAGTCCGATCGGAACTGTGTTTTGGGGATCGCTCCGCCTTTTGCAAAAACGGGGCCGACAATCCGGTTTCGGAAGATGAATGTCCCGGCAACAAAGTTGATTTTCCTTCCGAAAAGAACGGCCGCCATAATGATTGGGTCCAGAAAGGACGGATGATTTCCGACACAGACCAGAGGGCCTTTCATTTTGACGACTTCCTTGTCTCTTCTGATTTTCATCCCGAAAACGAATCGCGAGATCGTTACCGCGATTCCGAGGCCGATCCCGTTGTAGAGAAAGGTGTTCGGCACACCTCCCAGGCTACTCTCCTTTGAGTCTGTTTTGGAGGGCATCATGAAAACTCCGTCCTTTCGTATTGTGAACCGTCATTTTTAAAGGATCATCGCTTTTTGCGACACAATTTGATAACATCTATTTCGTATTATACAGGAGAGTTCGGCATTTGGCACGACGGTTCCGTCGATGCGCCGAAATCTCTGTTTCGGAGGTCCTACCCGGATGGCAAAATTCTGTTTCTACTGCGGCCAAGAGATCGCGCCCGGCGAGAAATGCAAGTGCAGATGCGCAAGCGGCGAGGAACGGTCGGGCGGTTCGAAGCGAGGCGGCAAAGATGCACAGTCCGCCGATAAAAAGAGTGCCGGCGGCTCTGCGAAAAGCACCAAGGAAGGTCGTGCATCCTCCGGACCGCGAAGTCGGCGTCCGAAGCGCACGAAAGTGACTCGACCGAGTTTTCGATTGGGGACGTTTACCGATCAACTGAGAACCTTGTTTCCGACGTTTTCAAGCGGGGCGATGTCCGCCTCCGGATATTTTCTGCGTCCCGCAACCAAGATCCGTCAGGAATCGTTAAAGGCGAAACGGCCCTTTTCATTGGTAACGGTGCTCCTTTTTTCACTGCTGACCGGACTTCTCGGCGTCATTTTGGTTTACTCGAGATCTCATCTTTTCACCGTGATGCTGGATTCCATTTTCGGCAAACAGGCACTGGAGTTTTGTTTGAACCGGCCGTTTGCCGCATTCGGAGCGCTGGTTCTGATTACGATTGCTTTTGTCATGATCCTCACCTCTCTTTTTTATCTCTCTTCCCGTTTCAGAAACCGGAAACCGACTTTCCGCAAGACATTTGATTTGGTGTCCGTTTCTCTGGTTTATGTCCAGATTCCGGAAATCATTCTTCTGATTTCAACGCTGATGGGCGGACGCAGTTCGATATCCTTTCTTTTTATCAGCCTGATCCTATTGGGACTGGCTCAACTCCTTGCCTTCCGGAGCGCATTGGGTCTGTCGGAAGATGCGATTTTTCTGATGATTCTATTTGTGTACGCCGGCACGTATCTGATCTCGAAACTTCTGGTTTTCCTTCTGATAACCGTCGCGTTCCCGAGCTGACGAAAAGGACCGGCTTGTGGCCGGTCCTTCGGATTGAATCCATGTTTACCGATCCTCCCGTCTACGAATCGGATTTGTCTTTTTTCCCGGACTTCGTACTTCTACGAGCCGCTCGGGGTTTTTTCGAAATCGAAAGATCCCCGTCCTTCTCATCGATCAACGCAATGTCCCCGATCTCAATTTGCTGATCCAATAGCGCCTGAGAAAACTTATCCTCGACAAGCGACTGGATTACCCGCTTCAGCGGTCGGGCACCGTATTGCGGGTCATACCCTCTCTTCGCGAGAAGCTCCTTGGCCGCCGCCGTCATCTCGATTTGAACGCCCATCTCGGATATCCGGGAGGAGAGATTATTAATGAGCAGATCGACGATTTTCAGGATGGATTCCTTGTTGAGCATCCGGAAGAAGATGATTTCGTCCACGCGATTAACAAACTCCGGATTAAATGCCTTCTTCAGTTCTTCCATCACGAGCTCTTTGGCTTCGTCGTAGGTTTTTCCTCCGTACAGGCGCTCGTTCGAGGCTTCGTCGATCGTTACGAAATTCTGCCCCGTCGTCTCGTCCACCTGCGGGGCCGGAACCGTAAATCCGATTCGGCGTCCGGCCGATGTTGTCAGCATCCGGGCTCCGATGTTCGAAGTCATGATGATAATCGTGTTTTTAAAGTCCACCACTCTTCCCTGTCCGTCCGTCAGTCGGCCGTCGTCCAGGATTTGAAGCATCGCGTTGAAGATCTCGGGATGCGCCTTTTCGATTTCATCGAAAAGCACCACGGAATAGGGTCTTCTGCGAATCTTTTCCGTCAGCTGTCCCCCTTCCTCATATCCGACGTAGCCGGGCGGCGAGCCGATCAGCTTTGAAACGTCATGTTTTTCCATAAATTCCGACATATCCACCCGAATCAAAGCATTTTCGTTGCCGAACATAACCTCGGCCAACGCTCTAGCCAGTTCGGTTTTTCCGACGCCGGTCGTCCCCAGAAAAATAAAGGAACCGCTCGGCCGTTTCGGATCTTTTAGGCCAAGCCTGCTTCTGCGGATCGCTTTGGCAACCGCCGTGACTGCTTCGTCCTGTCCGATTACGCGCTTTTTGATCTCCTGTTCGAGATTCTTCAGCTTTTCCGCATCGCTTTCATTGATTTTCGAAACCGGAATTCCCGTCCAACTGGCAACTATACGTGCGATATCATCCGGAGTCAGTTCTCTTCGGTTTGTTTTGTAGTCGTCGTCCACCTTTCTGCGGATTTCTCCGAGCTTCTTTTCGAGTTCAAGCTCTTCATCCCGAAGCTTTTGCGCGGTTTCGTAATCCTGATTTTCGACCGCTTCGTTTTTCAGGCGGACGATTTCATGGATCCTTTGTCCGATCTGCTTTCCCTCGTCGGTGTCTCTGGTACAGCTGATTCGCAAACAGGAAGCGGCTTCATCAATCAGGTCGATTGCCTTGTCGGGTAAAAACCGATCCGTGATGTATCGGCTCGACAGAATAACCGAAGCGTCAATCGCCTCGTCGGGAATTTTGATCCCGTGGTGTTCTTCATATTTTTCGCGGATCCCCTTAAGGATCAATATTGTATCGGTGGTCGACGGCTCCTTCACCAAAACCTGTTGAAAGCGTCGCTCAAGAGCGGAGTCCTTTTCAACGTGCTTACGGTATTCGTCGAGCGTGGTCGCACCGATGATCTGCATATTTCCGCGGGTAAGCAGCGGCTTCAGTATGTTTGCCGCATCCATGGCCCCCTCGGCGTTTCCCGCGCCGATGATTGTATGAAGCTCATCGATAAACAGGATGATGTTTCCGGAGTGAACGGCCTCCTCCAAGCCTTTTTTTAATCGCTCCTCAAAATCTCCGCGATATTTGGTTCCCGCGATCATCGAAGCAAGATCCAACGACATAAGACGTTTACCCCGCAAAATATCGGGGACGTCGTCACTGACAATCCGTTGGGCGAGCCCCTCGGCGATTGCCGTCTTTCCGACACCGGGCTCTCCGATCAGAACCGGATTATTCTTGGTCCTGCGCGCGAGGATTTGCATTACGCGGTTGATTTCCTCTTCCCGGCCGATAATCGGATCGATATTCCCCTCCGCGGCAATCGCGGTTAAATCTCTTGCGAATTTGTCAAGAACTCCGGTTTTCGACCCCTTCTTCACGGGACCCGCCACTCCGGGAGCAGAGTCCGGAGCACCGAAAAGAGACTCTTCGGGCGAACCCGGTTCCTCTTCCGAAACGGATCCCTCAAAAAGATTCATCAAAGCCCCGGTCGCCGCGGTGTTCTGCAACCCCAATTCAATAAGCACACGAAATCCCGTGCTCTGTCCGTCACGAAGGATCGCCAGAAGGATATGCTCCGGTTCGACGATACTGTTCGAAAGACGCTTTGCCAAGAACTCCGCCAGATAAATGATTCGTTTGGTCCGGTTCGTACACATCGCGAAAAGATCGTTCGGATTCATCGATCGCTCGGTGAACGCCCGCGGTTCCTTGCCGGTGATACCGATGATTGCGCGTAATACGTCTTCCTTTTGAATTCCGAATTCCTCAAGCACTTTTCCGGCGGGTGTATCGCTTTCCGCAATCGCGTATGCGATTTGCTCCGTACCGATATAGTCGAGGGAAAATGCATCCGAACAAACGAACGCACGATAGAGTAAATGAATGGTTCCTTCCGATATATTCATATTGATTTCCTTTCTCCGGCACAACGAATTGCCCGGATGATTTTATTGATAATCGCGTTACCTCGAAGAAGGGTCCGATAAGATCCGGCGAATCATCTCCGCACGATGAATTTCCTGAAGCCGCACGGATAAAACCTCTCCCTTGTCCTTTTGAACACCCGCCGGTCCGATAAACGCTGCGAGTCGGGACAAGGTTTCCTCGTTTTGCTCACTGAAAAAGCCGAGTGCAATCCCGAGCCGCAAATCGCTGATCCTCTTCATCGCTTCCGTGTCGGTCATCATCCGCGCGTAGAGAAGCTCACCGTACGAGCGGTACACCATATCCCGAATCTTATCCGGATTACTGTCAAAAAGCTCTTTTCGAAGCTTTCTTTCGAGATCGAGGACCTCCTCAACCATCCGTTTAAAGCTCAGAAGAACGTTTTTTTCCGTAATCCCCAGTGTGATACGGTTGGAGAGTTGATAAAGATTTCCGGTTGACATGCTGTGTTCTCCGAGATAGCCCCGGACGGTGAATCCGGCCTGAGAAAGACCGTCGATCATCGGTTGCATCCGGCCGAGCATCGTCAGTGCCGGAAGGTGAACCATCACCGAAGCGCGCATTCCGGTTCCGGTATTGGTCGGACAGGCAGTTAAAAACCCGTATTGATCCGAAAAGGCAACCGGGAGGTGATTTTCGAGAAACACCGCAATCTCCTCGGCCTTTCTATATGCTCTGTCCAGTGAAAATCCGCAATCCATCACCTGTATACGAATATGATCCTCTTCATTGATCATAATGCTGACCGATTCGTCTTTCGAAATACAAACCCCGAGTCCCGGTCCGCCTTTGGACAAGTCTTCGCTGATCAGGTGTTTTTCGACCAATGCGAAACGATCCGGCTCGGGAAGAAGATCCATGTTTAAGGTAACGAACTTCTCGGACCGTACGGAGGGCATCGCCGTAATTGCGTCGACAATACGATCGCGAGCTTCCATCTTCTTATCATTTGTCATGCCGTGCGGGAAAGCATATCCTTCAAGATCTCGTGCCAGTCGTACCCTGCTGGATAAAATGACATCCCCGTCCTTACCGCATTGCGTGTACCAACTCATAACGTCACTCCTCCCTCGCCTTTAATACCGAAATTTCGTCGCGCAAACGTGCCGCCGACAAATAATCTTCCCGCTCTACCGCTTCGTTCAACTCCGCCGTTTTTTTCGAAATCAGCATCGCCTTGTGTTTCCGGTCCATTTCCATAAGCTCCGGCTGTATCGGATGGGCCGTGACCTCTTCTTCGCCGACGGATTTCGTCGGTATCATCACTTTGTCAAACGTCTCTTCACCCGCTTGATGATCCGGATTATCCGATTGTTTTCGGACGATATGCCCGGATTTTTCGCCCTTTTTTCTTCCGATGTGCTTCTTTCCCATTTGTGTCCGGCAAAAGACAGGATCCAACTGGGTGCCGAAGGATTCGTAGCAATAGGGACAGCCCAAAAAGCCGGTTTTTCGGAACTCGTCAAATGTGAGATTACACCGTGCACATCTCAGTGCGTGCTTTTTCTGATAATCATCCGACCCGATTCCCAACGTGGTCTGAAAAGCATTTCCCATCACCGCAAACGGGTTGTTGATTTTGACGGGCACCGCTATCGTCGGGATCGAAATTCCCATTTCACGGGCACAGACGTCGCAAAGCATAAAGGTTTGAGGCTTCTTGCCCGCCTCCTGTTGAACGATATGAACATTTGCTTCCCGTTCTTTACACCTTTGACATTTCATATTGATCTCCTAACTCCGCCGGACAATGTCGAAAGTCCGGGGAAACGAGGAAACGATTCCTGTCGCTTCCCTCTCCATTAACGATTAAGGTTTCCGGTAATCAAGCTGATCAGCATATTCTTGAATATATCCATCCGTACCGTTCCCTTTCGGTCGGAATCGACACCGGATAAAGCATTATCGGATACCGCCGCCATAATCAGTTTGGCCTGCTCGTTTGTGACAATCCGATAATCAAGAAAATTCTGAAGATAGATTTCCGCCTGTTGTCGTGACATATCTTCCCCGAGCGAATTAATGGTGTGCATCAGGTATTCGGTTGAATCCATCTTTCGCACTCTGGAAATCCGGATCTGCCCGCCCCCGCCTCTGCGGCTCTCAACGATAAAGCCCTGTCCGTTGGTGAATCTCGTGGAAAGAACATACGTAATCTGAGACGGAACGCAGTTCACCTTTTCGGCAAGAAGGCTTCGGTTGATCACCGCAACCCCCTCGTTCTCATCCAACATCTCCTTGATCATCGCCTCAATGACATCCACCAATCGAGCCAATCGTATCATCCTTCCCAAATCCATGCCGAATACCGGCGCCGCCTTTGACTTTGACTATCTTTGACTTATCTTAATTATAGCGCCGTCTCCGCTGATGTCAAGATTGAGGTAACACGAAAAAAGTCGTCTCCCCCGCGGGGGAGACGACCTCGTTCAATGAAGCGAATGAAGGAACCACTATGTTATTCGTCTGAATGCTCGGTCTCGGTCGCTTCTTTCATTCCGGAGCTCTCCTCCGTATGAATCCCGAGCATTTCGTAATTCTCGCGAATGACCGGTACCGATGTGATTTTCCGATAACGGCTCATCCCGGTTCCCGCCGGAATCAGCTTACCGATGATAACATTTTCCTTGAGACCGAAGAGAGGATCAATTTTCCCCTTGACCGCCGCATCCGTCAAAACACGGGTGGTCTCCTGGAATGATGCGGCCGACAGGAAGGAGTCGGTTGCAAGGGAAGCCTTGGTAATGCCCAGAAGGGTTCTTTTCCCTTTTGCCGGCTCCAGACCCTTCGCTTCCATACGAGCGTTCGAATCCTCAAAATCGAAGATATCCACCATGCTCCCGGTCATCAAATCGGTATCGCCCGGATCATCAATGCGGACCTTGCGCATCATTTGACGCGTGATCACCTCGATGTGCTTGTCGTTGATGGTAACGCCTCCGCTCTTATAGACCTTGATGACCTCGCTGATGATATATTTCTGAACACCGCGAACGCCTTTGATCTTCATAATTTCCTGCGGGCTGACCGTTCCGTCCGTCAAAAGATCACCGGCCTCGACAAAGTCTCCGTCCCTTACCTTTACGGTAGCGGAATACGGTACCGGGTATCTCTTTTCCTCCGTCCCGAGCTCGCTTTCTTCGGTTTCGGCAGCGGTTACGACGATTTCACGTTTTCTCTTGCTTCCCTCTTCGATTCGGACAATACCGTCGATTTCGGAAATGATCGCCTGTCCTTTCGGCTTTCTGGCTTCAAAAAGCTCCTCGACACGAGGCAGACCCTGCGTAATGTCGTCGCCCGAAGCAATACCTCCGGTATGGAAGGTACGCATCGTTAACTGCGTCCCGGGCTCACCGATGGACTGCGCGGCCATGATGCCGACCGCCTCACCGCCGATCGCTTTCTCTCCGGTTGCAAGATTGACTCCGTAACAGTGTGTGCAAACCCCTCTCTTGGAGCGGCAGTCGAAAACGGAACGAATCTTCACGCGGGTAAAACCGAGCTCTTCAATCTTGGTTGCGACATCCTGAGAAATCAACTCGTTGCGGGCAATGATGACCTCTCCCGTCTGCGGATGAACGATATCCTCGGCAGTAAAGCGGCCGGCAAGACGCTCGCTCAAAGATTTGATGCTGTCTTTCTTGTCATTGGCTACGGTGGCAAGCTCGCGCACATAAGTGAAATCATCGGTTCCGCAATCTTCCTCGGTAATAATCACGTCCTGCGCGACGTCAACGAGACGTCGGGTCAGATATCCGGAGTCCGCCGTTTTCAGAGCGGTGTCCGAAAGCGATTTTCTGGCACCGTGCGAGGAGATAAAAAACTCTAAAACATTCATTCCTTCGCGAAGGTTGGATTTGATCGGAATCTCAATGGTCTTACCGGAGGTGTCGGACATATTTCCGCGCATGCCGGCCAACTGCTTGATCTGATTAATCTGACCGCGGGCACCGGAATCCGACATCATTTTAATCGGATTGTAGGGACCGAGGTTCTTCTTCAGTTCTTCGGTAATCGCATCCGTGGTATTGTTCCAAATACCGATTACGGCGCGATATCGTCCGTCTTCGTTGAGCATTCCGCGCCGGTACATCTTATTGACATGCTCGACCTTATCCTCGGCCTCATGAATCATTTTTTCCTTGACGTCCGGAACGATCATGTCCTCGATTCCGATCGAGATTCCGCCGCGAGTCGAGTACTTGTATCCGAGCGTTTTGATATCATCCAAAAGAACCGCGGTCTTTGCGATTCCGTGAATACGAATCGCGCGACTGATCACGTCTTCCAGTCTCTTTTTGCCGATCAGGAAGTCACACTCCAGAATCAATTCGTTCCCGGGAATGGTGCGGTCAACATAACCGAGGTCCTGCGGGATGATTTCGTTGAAAATAAACCGGCCCAGCGTCGAACGAACCAGTGCGGATACCCTTTTCCCGTTGAATTCACGAACAACGCGAACGGCGATCGGCGCGTGGAGCTCCAGATGATGATCATCATACGCCATAACCGCCTCCTCCAGGCAGGAGAAGACCATCCCTTCGCCCTTTTCGTCCGGCTTGTCGATGGTCAGATAATAGCAACCCAAGATCATATCCTGAGTCGGAACCGTAACCGGTTTTCCGTCCTGCGGCTTCAAAAGGTTATTGGAGGAAAGCATCAGGAAACGAGCTTCCGCCTGCGCCTCGGCCGAAAGCGGAACGTGAACGGCCATCTGGTCACCATCGAAGTCGGCATTGAAAGCGGTGCAGACCAGAGGATGCAGTTTGATTGCCCGGCCTTCGACCAGTATCGGTTCAAACGCCTGAATTCCGAGTCTGTGCAGGGTCGGCGCACGGTTGAGCATGACCGGATGATCCCGGATCACCTCTTCGAGAATGTCCCAAACCACGTCGGACGAACGCTCGACCAAGCGCTTCGCCGTTTTGATGTGTTGTGCGTGACCGTCATTGACCAAGCGCTTCATGACAAAAGGCTTGAACAACTCCAGGGCCATTTCCTTCGGAAGACCGCACTGATGCATCTTAAGCTCCGGTCCGACGACAATAACCGACCGGCCGGAGTAGTCAACGCGCTTTCCGAGCAAATTCTGACGGAAACGCCCCTGTTTTCCCTTAAGCATATCCGAAAGGGATTTGAGTGCACGACTCGACGCACCGGTTACCGGGCGCCCTCTTCTTCCGTTGTCAATCAGGGCGTCGACCGCTTCCTGCAGCATCCTTTTCTCGTTGCGGATGATAATCTCCGGAGCGTTGAGCTGAAGCAGTTTGCTCAGACGGTTGTTCCGGTTGATGACTCTTCGGTACAAATCATTGAGGTCGGAGGTCGCAAAACGTCCGCCGTCGAGCTGAACCATCGGACGAAGCTCGGGAGGAAGAACGGGAAGAACGTCAAGAATCATCCATTCCGGCTTATTACCGGACTTTTTAAATGCCTCAACGACTTCGAGCCGCTTGACAATACGCGCCTTTTTCTGTCCGGAAGAGGTCCTGAACTCCTCGCGAAGCGTCTCCGCCATTTCATCAACATTGATCCTTTGAAGAAGGATCTTGATCGCTTCCGCGCCCATTTTCGCAACGAAAGAATTGCGACCGAACTGATCGATGGCGTCTCTGTATTCTTTCTCCTCGATAATCGAATTCTTAACAAGATCGGTCGTTCCCGGATCGATAACAATATACGCGCCGAAATACAAAACCTTCTCCAGGTTCCTCGGCACGATATCCAAAATCAATCCCATCCGGCTCGGAATCCCGCGAAAATACCAAATGTGTGAAACGGGAGCGGCCAATTCGATATGACCTAAGCGCTCGCGGCGAACCTTTGACTTGGTCACCTCAACGCCGCAACGGTCACAGATGATTCCCTTGTATCTAATCTTCTTGTACTTTCCGCAGTGGCACTCCCAGTCCTTCTGTGGCCCGAAAATCCTCTCGCAGAACAAGCCGTCACGTTCCGGTTTCAGTGTTCTGTAGTTGATGGTTTCCGGTTTTTTCACCTCGCCGTGCGACCACCCCTTGATGGTTTCCGGCGATGCCAGTTTGATTCCGATCGACTCGAATTGATTCAGTTCCACCATATGCATGAAATCTCCTTCCCATGCTACAATATCAAACCCGACTGCCGGGTCAGAAAAGATCGTTACTCTTCGTCGGCCGACTCTTCTTCGGAATCATTATCCTCAGAAACGGCCTCGTCTCCGTCATCTTCCTCGATTTCGGACCCCGGAAACTCCAAATCATCCAAGCTCTGAAGGTCATCGGATGCTTCGTCCTCCGGACCGACTTCCGAAAAGCCCTGCCCCGACAATTCGCTTTCCGTCGGCTGCAGAATAAACTTGGAAATCAAATCGGGATCCGGCGGAAGAAGATCTCCGTCCTCTTCGGTCGCGTCCGGGATTTCACATTCCTCGTTCTCACCGGAATAAATGTGCACGTCCAACGCGAGAGACTGGAGCTCCTTGACCAAAACCTTAAAGGATTCGGGGATCCCGGATTCCGGAACGCTTTGTCCCTTGACGATCGACTCGTAGGTTTTCGTACGGCCGGTAATATCGTCGGACTTGACCGTCAGGATCTCCTGTAAGGTATGGGCAGCGCCGTACGCCTCAAGTGCCCACACTTCCATTTCGCCGAAACGCTGACCACCGAATTGCGCTTTACCGCCGAGAGGCTGTTGCGTTACCAGTGAATACGGTCCGATGGAACGCGCGTGAATCTTATCATCGACCAGATGATGCAGCTTCATGTAGTACATCACTCCGACCGTAATCCGGTTCTCGAAAGGCTCTCCGGTTCGACCGTCATACAGAATCGTTTTACCGTCCTTATCAATCCCGGCCTCGTCGAAGGCCCGAACAATATCGGCTTCATCCGCTCCGTCGAAAACCGGCGTCGCGATTTTCCAGTTCAACGCTCTGGCCGCATAACCCAGATGGACCTCCAAAAGCTGTCCGATATTCATACGGGAAGGAACGCCGAGGGGATTCAAAACGATGTCCAGAGGCGTTCCGTCCGGAAGGAACGGCATGTCCTCTTCGGGAAGGATCATCGAAACAACACCTTTGTTTCCGTGACGCCCGGCCATCTTGTCTCCGACGGACAGCTTCCTCTTCTGTGCGATATAGACGCGTACAAGCTTGTTCACGCTTCCTTTGAGCACGTTATCGTTTTCTTTGGTAAATACTTTAACATCGACGACTATACCGGATTCACCGTGAGGTACGCGGACGGAGGTGTCGCGAACCTCGCGAATTTTTTCTCCGAAAATCGCTCGATACAGACGCTCTTCGGCGGTAAGCTCCGTCTCTCCCTTCGGGGTGACTTTACCGACCAGAATATCTCCCGCCTGTACCTCGGCGCCGATGCGAACCACGCCTTCTTCGTCAAGATCCTTAAGCGCGTCGTCACTGACATTCGGAATTTCACGGGTGATTTCCTCCGCACCCAACTTGGTGTCCCGCGCCTCGCACTCATACTCTTCGATATGAATAGAGGTATAAACGTCATCCCGAACCATTCTCTCGTTAATCAGAACCGCGTCTTCATAGTTATAACCCTCCCAGGTCATGAATCCGATGAGAACGTTTCTGCCGAGTGAAATCTCTCCGTCGCAGGTTGAGGGGCCGTCCGCGATAATATCGCCGGCTTTGATCTCTTCCCCCTGGCGGACGATCGGCTTCTGATTGATGCAGGTGCTCTGATTGGAGCGCTGGTACTTGATGAGCGGATAGGTCTCTTTCCGGCTGTCTTTCGTGAGCACTTCGATCCGATCGGCAGCCACAAAGGACACCTTTCCGTCACTTTGAGCAACACGACAAACGCCGGAGTCCTTCGCCGCACGGTATTCCATTCCGGTTCCGATAATCGGAGCCTCCGTCTGAATCAGCGGAACGGCCTGACGCTGCATATTCGATCCCATCAAGGCACGGTTCGCGTCGTCGTTGCCGAGGAAAGGAATCAGAGCGGTTGCGACGGATACCAATTGTTTCGGTGAAACGTCCATATAATCGACATCCTGAGGATCGACTTCGATAAACGTATCCAAATACCGGCACACCACCTTCTTGTCAAGGAAGTGTCCCTCTTCATCAATCGGCTCGTTTGCCTGTGCAATGTTGTAGTAATCTTCCTGATCCGCAGTCATATAGACTACGTCTCTTGTAACGATTCCCTTCTTCTTGTCATAGTGGCGGTACGGCGTCTCGATAAAACCGTATTGGTTGACACGCGCGTAGGTCGCAAGGGAGTTAATCAGACCGATGTTCGGACCTTCCGGCGTCTCAATCGGGCACATTCTGCCGTAATGAGAAGAGTGAACGTCACGAACCTCAAAGTTGGCACGATCACGCGATAATCCGCCCGGGCCCAGTGCCGAAAGACGCCTCTTGTGGGTCAACTCGGCCAATGGGTTGGGCTGGTCCATAAACTGCGACAACTGAGACGATCCAAAAAATTCCTTGACCGCCGCGCTGACGGGTCGGGTATTAACGAGTTGAAGAGGTGTGACCGTCGAAATGTCGGGTACCGCTCCCATTCTCTCGCGAATATTTCTCTCCATACGGGAAAAGCCGATTCGGATTTGGTTCTGAAGAAGCTCTCCGACGGAACGGACCCTTCTGTTCCCGAGATGATCGATATTGTCCAGATGCCCGATCCCGTAATTTAATCCGAGCATATAGCTGACCGTGGCAATGATGTCCTCGACGGTCAGGTGCTTGGGCATAAGGTCGCATTGATGCTTCTTAAGGACATCGGTCAAAACCTCGGAGAAAGGTGCCTTTTCGGTAGCACGCAGTTCGGAGATGATGGAGCGCAAAACCCCGGTCCGAACCTTCTCGTTAATCGGAGTTTCTTTGATGTCAAAGCCCTTCAGCTCCTTCGCGGAAAAACTGGCGCGAATAAATGAATCGGCATCGACTCTGGCGTTCCCGATAACCTTGAATTCCTGCTCGGAAACACGGACCGTATCTCCGATTGTAATAATCGGGAAGATGAAAACCTCGTTAATCCCGGAGTTTTCGATCTCGACCGCTTTCTCGGAACTGATTACGGTATCCGCCTTTAAAATCATTTCTCCGTCGTCCGATATCACATCGCGCGAAGACTTATGGCCCTTGATACGGGAAGCCAGCGAAAGCTTTTGGTTGATCTTATATATGCCGACCCGCGCGAGATCATAGCGCTTCGGATCGAAGAACATCCCGTTCAAAAGCGACTCCGCACCCTCGATCGAGGTCGGCTCACCGGGACGCAATTTCCGATACAACTCGGAAAGCCCCTCTTCTCTCGAATGTGAGGAATCCTTTTCGATCGTCGCATTGAGACACCGCTCATCTCCGAAAAGAGAGCGCAGTTCTTCATCACTGCCGATCCCCAGGGATCTCAAAAAGACGGTAAGCGGAAATTTACGGGCACGGTCCACACGAACATAAACGACGCCGTTGGCATCCATCTCATATTCAAGCCAGGCTCCGCGGTTCGGAATGACCTGAGAAGAGAAAAGTTCAATATCGGACTTGTCTCTTTCCGAGGAATAATACGCGCCCGGAGAACGAACCAATTGGCTGATAATGACCCGCTCGGCTCCGTTAATGATAAACGTTCCGTTATCGGTCATGATCGGAAAATCTCCGATAAAAACAGACTGCTCCGTAATTCGATTGTCCCGCTTATTGCTGAGTTGAACAAGGACCTTTAACGGAGCCGAGTAGTTGGAATCCTTTTCCTTGCACTCTTCGATACTGTTTTGGGGATGATTGATATCAAATTCTTTGTCAACAAACGATAATTCTATATCACCCGAATAGTCCCGGATCGGCGATACCTCGCGAAGCACCTCCATCAAGCCTTCATTCATAAACCACTGATACGAGTTCTTCTGAACCTCAATCAGATTCGGCACTTCAATGACTTCGTCGATACGAGAGTAGGATAAACGCTCCACTCTGCCCTGCTTGACGGGACGCACCATTACACATCACCTCACGAATGTTCCGGCTCATAGGCCATCGATGTCGCGTCAAAGGCATTACCGGGCAATCTTACGGCCTCCGTAGCCGGAGAACAGGCCGTTTATCCCTGTAAAACAACGAAAGGCGACATGCCTCCAATTTATGACGCGCTATAGAATGATAGCACCACCGGAGGCATGTGTCAATGAGAAAATGTGTTCCGCAGGGATATTGCGGATTGCAATATTAAGTGTCGCAGTTGTTAAGCGACCCGGGTGTATTCTTCTTGTGGCGTCCTGTAGTCCAGTATCTTCCGGGGATATGTGTTCAGCCACTGTTCAATGCGATTGATTTCCTGT